>ERZ1370068.4466-contig-3539_pt1:32500-59783 | contig 59783 bp, 74 predicted proteins | sample MGYA00561227_ERZ1370068 | MGnify/ENA primary metagenome ERZ1370068 (study PRJEB38410, sample SAMEA6850437) | metagenome | study: Metagenomic assessment of the ecological functions of the soil: analysis of the soil microbiota associated with the... | reverse complement strand
CCCTGCACCTCCGAATGCGATCAGCGCGCCGCCGGAAGTCTGCTGACGTTGAACTAGTTCGAATTCGCGAAAGACTCCAAGACCTGGATAGATAACCTTCGTCACGCGATCGTGAGCCATCAGGAACCGGGCGATGCGCAGGCATTCTCAGAGTGTCGGGCCATTCGCAGCGGCAGTGTCCTTAACGCCTTGCAGAGTCCAGCCAGGCGAGGAAAGGGCGATTGAATTGCGCCGATGGCATTGCGCGTGAACGCGAGTTTCTCCTGCAATTCGGCGTCGCGAGTAATCAAGGCGCCGCCCACAGTGGCGTTGTGGCCTTCAATAAACTTTGTGGTCGAATGCAAGACAATGTCCGCGCCGAAGTCGAACGGCCGTTGCAACGCAGGAGTTAGCAAAGTGTTATCCACCACCAGCAAGGCTCCCGCTTCTAAGGACAGCTGAGCAGCCAGTCGAATATCGGTAAGTCTCAGTGTCGGGTTGGCCGGCGTCTCGATGAAGACGAACCGAGTGGGTTTGCGGAGAGCGGCGGCAAAAGCTTCCTCATCAGACGTGTCAACGAACTCTGCTTGTACGCCGAACGGCGCGAGCAACTTGACGAAAAAGTCGTACGGTGCCGCCGTAAACCGCTTGTGAACACACAACGCGATAGCAGCCGGCGCGCAGCAACGCCAGGCACAGCGCTGTCGTAGCTGCCAAGCCCGTCGCATAACAGGTACATGACTTCGCTCCTTCAAGTGCGGCCAGCCGTCGCTCAAGTGCCGAAACTGTGGGATTCCCGGATCGACTGTAAGTGAATCCTTTGTCCTCGGCCTACAGCTTCCTTGGCGATAGGTTGTGGTCTGATAGATGGGCGTGAGCATCGCGCCCGTGGTCGGATCTGGGGGAGTTCCCGCGTGCAGTGCGAGGCGTGTCGAAATCATAGCTGTCTGCGCAGAAGCTATAATCCGGTTCTTCGCTGTGAGTTGCTAATAATTCTGTTTCAGTAAGTGCCATCGCAGCCTCCCTAAAGTCTGCGTGGCGAGTTTTAGGCGGAAACTTCAAGCGGGTGCGGGAAAAGAAAACCCCGCGCCTCAGAGTGCGCGAGGTTCCGATGAAAGTTGGAAAGTCCCAGCAGCTCTTTAGCAGTTTTTTACGTGGAGCAAGTTGCCTAAATCGCCACGAATCAATCAATGTCAAATATTACGTCTGGTATATAACACAGCCTGAACGAATCAATCAAGCGCACACTATAGCTTTTGAAGGAAGCAAGTGGCGTCCGTTCCGGACGATGTCGCGGACGGTACACGTTTTGGCTTTCGCGCTCACAGGTTAGCTACTTGTAAATAACAGGATTTCAGGTTGCGTGGCCGCGCCTTTCTGTTTGACAATTCGTAACGCCAGACACTTCCCAATGTTTCCGGAAGGAGGAAACGATGCTCTACTTCTCACTGGTGTTAATTTCCTTGTCGCTCCTCAATACTTCCGGTTCACTGCACAGACTCCCTGTCGGGGAAGACTATTCACAACGCGGTATCACCCGCTTTGAAAAGAATGACTTTGATGGCGCGGTGTCCGATTTCACAAAAGCGATTGAATTGAACGGTTCGAACCTGGAGTTCTGTTACTACTTTCGTGGCATGGCGAACTATCGTCAAGGTAATCTTGAAGTGGCCATAGCGGATATCAGCAAGGCCATCACGATCAGATCTCATCCGCGATTCTACGAAGATCGCGGAACCCTGCTGCTGAAAAAGGCGACCTTGATGGTGCTGTCGCAGATCTCAACAAGACCATCGAGCTCGCACCGCAATTCGCCAAAGCTTATGGCGACAGAGGGACTTGTGCACCTCATGCGCGGCGAGAATGCGCAGGCGGAGTTGGACTTTAAGAAGTGCTTTGAGCTTGACAGCACGCTGCAAACTCAAATCAGTGCGGCCGCAAGTCAAATCAAGCAGCGTGCTGCATCAAGTCAGGTGCGGGACCAACCCTCCGACGTGAAAGTTGTTAAGTTCGATTGGTCAGAAATGCCGGAAAGGATTCTCAACGCCACTCCCTCGTCAATCGGCGTATCCTCTACCGGGGTGAGTCAGACGGGCACGCGTGTGCTGGCAAACCCAGGAGATAAGGGTGACCCGGGGCGACCTGAGGTGGGATTAGAACCGAGTCTGAATCCGTCCACCGCTCGGAGTCCCAGAAGTCCTGCAAGACTCGAGGAGACATTCACTTTAGTAATACAGAATGTCGGGGACAAAACAATCGTTGGCGTTCGGTGGACATACTTCTTCTATCCGAAAGATGTGACTCACGAGCCCACACGCGTTTACTTTTAATAGCAAAACGAAAATTGCTCCGGGAAAAGAAAAACCTTAAGCGAGGAGGGACTTGTAACAACAGAACCAGGTCATCGGATCGAAATGCCCACCCACAAAACGCGAATGCTTTTCAATGAACGGGTCGCCATATTTCATCTGGATTATGCAGATGGAAGTGTGTGGCCGAGTCCCCAACCTTAAAATTGGAATAAACGGGTCAGATGAAGGGCCTGTCGCTTTTCAATTGTAAGAGATTGTTGTCGCCGCTCTGCCTACAAAACTAAAAGCCTCCACCGCTATTCCGCCATTCGCTGGACAGGCGTTGAGAGCATGTACACAGCAAACGTAGCCAACCAATGCTCGCCTTCGTAGTTGCCGCTGGTTACATGAGCCAAGCCGTCTTCGGCGTGTAATTGCGCTGCCGTCCTTAGCAGCAAGCCCGCGGGATCATCATCAGACAGTGCTGAGGCGATACTGCGCATGCACCAGGCGCGGCTGAGATTCAAGCCGTCGAGGTGCACGAGCTTCCCATCAGTTCGGTCTGACACGATTGCAGGCGTAAGGAGACTCTTAGGTTCACCCGCTTCAAGGCCAGGCAAAAACTTGTGAAACCACTCGGCAAACTCTGCAATCGGGAGGACGCGGCGCATTAGATCCGCTTCGAGCAATGCCGGCGAGAGAAAGTCTTCGCCGCTGGGCTCTAACCACGCTGGGTACTTGGCATCCGCCAGATAGTAACTGCGGCTGATTTCCTCAATCAGTTCGGCAAAATTTTTGTCCTGCACGGTCTGCGGCGTAATCCAGCGCCAGGCAAAGGCCAAAGGCGGTGTTCGGATGAACCCCGGTTCGAATCGGATATGTCTGTTTAGGCAGAAACTCCTGATACCTTTCCACTACCGCCGCAACCAGCGGCCGTAAATTGCGGAACCACCTTTGTCCATCCTCATTCTTCCCAGTCGTGCAGCTCTTCAGCTAACTTAAGCAACCACGCCCAGCCGTAAGTACGTTCAAAGGAAGCCCGACCCTTCTGTTTGAAGTAAGCAACCTCTGCGAGAAGGTTCTCCTCCGTTAAGTTCCTATCGAGCGCAGCACGGACCTCCTGCGCTTTCTCCAACGGGGCAGATCGTCGCAGCAGATGAATCAGCATCCAATGGCCGTGCACGGCTGAATGCCAGTCGAAGCAACCGTAGAAGGCGGGATGTAGAGAACGAGGACTCTGTACCTGACTCGCGTCCTCGATGCAGTGATCGAGCTTGTTTGGGTATTCCCTGCCGATACAATTGAGTACCAGCCTCGCGAAATCAGAACTATATGCTGAGAGCGTTGTAGTCATTAGACGACGAGAGGGTACTGATTCGGTCTGGATGAGCCAAGTAAAACTAACCGCCAAAGACGCCAAGACCCGCCAAGTCAACACGAAACAGGTGGATTAGAGTAGGGTTCAAACGCTGGCCGTCGTTTCAGACCTACTGCGGTATTAGTTTTTTGGCGCTCTTGGCGTCTTGGCGGGTTAGTTCGAATGAGACGCGTGTTTGTGTCCCTCAAAACATCCGGATCAAAAGCCACATCACAATCACGTGGAACACCAGAATGGTTAAAGCAAACGGAGTTTGAAATTTGATCACCGCCGTATTGATCACGCATGTCCAGCAAGGCCGTGGGAACGATATTAAAGTTGGCGGCCATCGGTGTCATCAAGGTGCCGGTTGAACCCGCGGTTAGCGTAATGATTGCCACCAGCGCCGGGTTCACGCCGAAGGGTTTGACGATCAACGGCACCAACACGCCGGCAGCGATCACCGGAAAGGCAGCGAAGGAGTTTCCCATCACCATCGTGAACAGCGCCATCCCCACACAGTGTAGCGACAATCAACAGGAAAAGGTTTTGACCGGGTATGATTTTGTGTATGCCGGCGGCAATCAGATCGCCTATTTTGCTCGCCGTGAAGATGATGCCGAGGGAAGCCAAGAGTGGCGGCAGGATGTTAACTGCACCCATCGCATCGTTAAGTCTTCGTCCCTCCCGAAACGCCTCACCCAAAGTCCCCTTCGTTAGGCCGAGTCCGACCCTGATTGCCACGATGCCGCTAAAACCGAGTCCGACAATCGCGCCGTCATTCGTATTAAGGCCCAGTAAGCGAAAAGCAATCGCGAAGCCGAAAGTGACCAAAGGAATCGTCAACACTACCAGGAAAATCCGATTGCCCAGACTGCGAACCTTTGTTCAACCCGGCCGGACTTCGTTACCTCGGTATGCTTATGGCCAGCTCGGCCGGCGCCATCAATACCAACCATCGCGAGAACAAGTAAGCCAGTCAACCAATGCGGCAGGACGCTGCCAAAAATAAATATTAATCCCAGAATGAGCCAGAACAGAGCGGCGCCATTGCGGTGCTTGTTGCTCAGATCCTTAAAGTTGAGCGTGGCAAAAACCAGCAACACGAGCCCCGTCAGCACGTAGACCGTATTGAGACTTACTAACGCCTTCAAGATGGCAGTGACTGTAGCTATTGCAAGAACCTCGATCGACGATCCACGAACTCACACGCTGCAACTCGAGACTCAACTCGCGTTTCGTGCTGTTTTGTGTGGTTTAGTGGATGAATTGTTGGGGCATCATCATAATTAGTGCCTGGCAGCCAGGCGTCTCCGTTCTTTTAAGTCAAGCAACCAAAACTGAATGGCGGCGAGAATGATCGAGATCACAACGATTGGAATAGCAAACAACACCAGGCTCCAAAGATTGACCGTGTAACCAAGCCCTTTCATCACTCCATACACGAGCAGAATGCCCGGCAATACTGGCGAGAGATTTTGGCCATAGAAGTTTCCGTAATTCTCGCTGGCGGCATTCGCCGCCTTAATTTGCTCAACCTCAGCGGACGGTAGACTCTCGACAGTCTTTGCGCGTGCAGTCGCTTCTGCTGCACCAAGAGACATGGGGAAAACCAGTGGCCGTACAAAAGCCGGATGCCCGCTCAACCTGATGCCAAGGATTCCCATGAGTATGCGAAAGAGCTGATAGACAACCAGCAATCTGCCGACGGTCGCCGCCTTCAGGCGACGAACAAGACTAGCGGCTTGTTCCTGTAACCCGTAACGTTCCGCCAACCCAATCGCAGGCAAGGTGATGATAAAGAGAATCATTAGACGGTTATCGGCAAAGGCCCGGCCCAGCATGTCGATAATCCCTTCCTGTCCCGGCTTCGTGATTAGCGGCAAACCCCTGAAAGACACCTCGCGCCAGAAAATAGCGGCAGGCCGGCGATGAGTCCGGTGACGACTCCAGCTGTTACTACTACCAAAGTCGTGCGCAGTCGGAACGCCAGGCCAACAATAACAATGGCGATACCGGTAAAGCTTGAATAGTTCGGGTACGTGCATCAGTTGCCTCCGCGTCCGCCGGCCATTCAGTTAGAAAAATCTGGATTAATTTCGCGTCAACAATAACGTCACGAGCAATTCCTGGCAAACATCTGACCAGCATTCATGAGTAGTGAACTAATTTCAGTTCTCCCTGTGAAACCTCGATGTGCTCTGTAGTACAAACAAACAACTCTTGCTTTCGTGGCAAAGTTTTAGTGCTGTGTAGTTGGAGATAAGTTGGAGGAAAGCATCCAATGAGCCCGCGAAGCTGGCGGAGAGAGTGCTAGCCCCAGGCGAGGCAGCCGAGCCTGGGGTGACAGCACCAACAACTGGACTGAGCCCGCGAAGCGGGCGACAGAGACGAGTAGTCAGTTAGATCTGGCTGAGTCACTATGATTAGGGGCTACTTTGAACGTTTCATCTGTCGCCCACTTCCTGGGCTCCGAACATTTTGGTTTACAGTTTCCCCAGGCTCGGCTGCCCTCGCCTGGGGCTATCACTCTGTCCGCCAGCTTCGCTGGCTGCTTGAATGATTTCTTTCATCAGTTCAGTTGGTTGCGGCCTTGGCCGAGCTGTATCTCACGGAGGAGTCAAGAGAAGCTCAAATTAGGCACCACCATTTGTGAGCAGCATTGTGGCCGCGAATCATGAGAGGATTCCAAGCCACGCGCCCAATTCCAATGCACAACTCAAAAGCCAACTTTAAATTTCTCCGAAATCAATTCTCGCGCATTCGTCAGGTTCATTTCGTCAAGGCAATTTTCCTGCTGCCTGCATTGTCGTCTGTATGACAGCGGCGCATGCGCAAACTTCCGACTCGCCGCCCGCTCAACCTTCTTCCCAGCCTTCTCCGGCAGTCACACAGCCGCTGACGATCTCCCACCGCAGCTATCGACCGAAATGGAGTCAGAGCGCCCGACCTTTGAACGGGCGGTCACGTAGAGGTGATTGCAGACTTCGTTCCAAACGAACCAAACATTCGCCTCACCTTAAACGTGCCGAGCTTTCGCCCTCACCCCTCTGGCAAAACGATAAAGAGGTTAAGTCTTATTTCATTGGCGTGGGTTTGAAGGAGCACCCAATTTACACATTGGCGACCGCGAAGCGCGCGAGATCATTTGGAATCCGGTCTGGATACCGCCGCCGAGCGATTGGGTGCTTGAGATGAAAGGCGCGAGTCCCGGCGAGGTCATCCCGGCTAGCGATCCGCGCAATCCGCTTGGCAAAATGAAAATTCCGCTAGGCGGGTCGCTACCTGATTCATCAGGCGCGGGTATGGCTGATGTCGGCAATCTCGTCTCACATGGCTGCGTGCGAATGCCGCGTCCGGATTTATACGATCTCGCCGACAAGATAATTGCCGCGCGGAACGCGCCCGTTTCTCCGAAACGAATCGCGGCGGCAAAACGCACTCTAAAAATGCTGGTCGTGCGGCTGGACGAACCTGTGCCTGTGGACATCAACTACGACACGCTGGTCGTTGAAGATGGTGTCCCGCACATTTACCCGGATGTACGACCGCGGAACAAACCGGCTCCGCACAACTGCGCGCAGAGCTTCAGGCGGCGAATATTGACGTCTGGAATTTGAAGGATGACACGCTCCGGAAGATGCTGCGCAAGGTTTCTCCCCGCACGCAATTCGTCGTCGAGAAAGAGCAGCATCGAACAGGGCCGCGCACTTACCGATGGACACGTAATTCCTTTGATACCAAAAAGACGGAAGGCGCACGGCAGGAAGCAGTAGGCAGTAGGCAGTAGGCAGTAGGCAGAATAGCATTTTCCCCGCCTCCTGCCGCACACTCAACCATCAACGAACGTATTCCCAGTGCCACGGCTCATAACAGTAAGGACGAAAGCCGAAGCGTTCGGCGTTGCGCACCAGCCACTGGTAGACGCGCGTCTGAACCTGGAACGCGCGGTTTGAATCCCGAGCATCGACCGGCTCGCCGCCAACGTATACATCAAGGGCGCGCCCGGTGAAGTGTGGACTGTTGACAGCCAAGCCTGCGCTACCCACATTAGGCGTTTCACGCCGCAATTTTTCCTGATACTCGGCGCGAACGAAAGGCGGAAATGATCTTCAGGTATTTCTCCTCGGGCGCCAGCTCGCCATGCGAAGTGTGAGCCAGACCTAGCGAACTCTCGGCAACTGCGGCGGCAACCATTCGCTTGTATGCAGCATAAGTCTTACGCTCAACCTGCCGCAGTTCTTCGGCGCGGGTAGGGTCATAGAAATCCGAGATGGGAGCGGTGAGTAATTGATCTGCTGACGCTACGCTGCGATCCTTCAGTCGCGCTTCCTGCCAGGCTTTGATCATCGCGTAGAGAGTTTCGTCATCAAGTATGCCGCTCGGCTTCACGCCTGCCTTCTGCTGCCAACGGGCGACGGCCGAGGCAAACTTCGGGCTGGCGGAGTCGTTCTTAGTATCTATGAGTCGGTTGATTAGCGGCGTGTAGATATACCAGCCCCGCTGTGGCTTTCCGCCAAACGTCCATTTCAACTCGGTGCGAAGGAGTGCGTTGGTGCCGGCAGCAGCGGTGTTGGTGGATTTAGTCGTTTGTTTGGATTGGCCGCTGCCCGAGGGTGACGTGAAAACCAGGACTCGAGCAAAAGCGGCGACCAGACCTAGACCCGCGGATGTGAACCGTGTCTCGCTTCATGCAATTGGTCCTAGATCTCTCGAGTGATTTGCTGGGACCGCGGGCGTCCCGCCCGCAATGAGCGCGAAGCGCGAAAATTCTGATTCAGCTCAACCTGGCTCCGTAATGCACCGCATGCGGACGGGACGCCCGCGGTCCCAGCAAATCACTTGACCGGCATACCCAATTTTCTGTTTTCGTGCAAAGCGCGCTCGACCGTAAGAAAATTTTCCTTGAGCAGGGCACAGAAAACCTTGTGGGCCTCCGGCCGGGTATTTCTCGGGATGCCGCAACATGCAGTTGACGATCGAGAATAGCGACTCCCGCATGCCTTGCAGATTAAACGAGTGCTTTTGATCGTGGCGGCGGCAACTGATCAAGGTCTTTTCTACAATCGCTAACGGATAGCGAGCGAGCACCCGCATGAAAAATTCGAAGTCTTCGTTATACAAAACCGTTTCATCAAACAGGCCGACGGTGGCAAATACATCGCGTCTAAGCAAGGCGTCTGAACAAGACGGTAGGAATCTGGGGAAAAAGTCGTGCTCAACCTTCGGAAAGTAGCTGCAATGCTCGTCAATACATCTGCGGTAATAACCGGTCCATCTTATTTCGGAGACCTCGTTCGTGTTCTCGATGATCACTCGGCCGTCCTCGATCACGCGAAAATAGCAAGCCACCAGGCCGGCATCCGGGTAAAGCCTGCGCGGCGGCCCACTGTCCGCTCCATCTTCTCCGCGTCCCACAGATCATCGGAATCCAATAAGGCGATCCACTCCTGGGTGCACTGGCGAATCCCGGCGTTGCGCGCCCGCGAGACCGCGCTGCTCTTCTACCACTACGTGGGCGCCCAGTTCGCATGCTATCTGGGTTGTCCGGTCGGTACAGCCGTTGTCCACCACGATGATCTCAGAGACCTTCAGAGTTTGAGCATGCACCGCTCTGATAGCCTCACCGATGAAACGCTCGGCGTTGAGAGCGGGTATCACAACTGAGACAGGGACAGTCATCGTGGGTTTCGCGATGGATTAGCGGAGTAGGTGGTGCGCTTTCGCCTTGTTCTCTCATCCACACCGCAGCCTTAGCCAGGTGAATCCAGGAACCACACAAACAGGAAACCGTTTAAAACGGTTTCACTTTCATTCCACCCACCTGATCACCGCGCTAAAGCCACGGTTTGAATGAAAGTAATTTATCGCTCAAACTCGACGGTACCATCAGCGCGGATTCGGCTACTTCTTGCGCGGCACATTGAGGTTCAGTTTGATCACAACGCCATCGCGAATCAGATCGTCAGCCTTCCCGCATAGACAATTCCAAAGTCTTTTCGATTGATCGTAAACTCCGCGTCGACAGTCACGTTGTCCGGAGTCACTTTTATGGTCGCGGGAAACGAGATCGACTTCTTTACTCCATGCAAATCAAAATTGCCGGTCACGTTGAAGATCTGATCACCACTGCCCGGCTCAATCTTTGTGGAGACGAAAGTTGCTTTGGGAAACTTAGCTACGTCGAAAAAGTCTGGCGTCTTCAGGTGACCCGTTAGTTGATCGTCATCCGCTACAACCGAACTGGTGTCGATATCAATGGTCACGCGACTGTTGGAAATATTATTTGGGTCAAGACCAATCTGACCAGAGAACTGCTTAAACGATCCGTGGTGGGTGCGAGTGACTTTGGACGCAAGGAATTCCACCTTCGAGTTCTCCGGCGTAATTGCCAGCGTTTCGGTTCCCGATGCCCTGGGCGTGTTTGATTCTTGCTGTGCATTCGCCACGGTGGCCTTCTGCTTGTTCGCCGACGGATCTGAGCAACCATAGGTTAGCGCCGCAATGATCATGAGAATCGCTATGGACAAATAACTTCGCATTTCAGTTCCTCTCTATTTTTATTAGTAGCAAACAGTTAACAGCAGACAGCCGGAAGCGGTCTGTGTCGAAGGTTGATTCTTAACACCATTGCGCAAGTTGTAAATCTTAAGGCTCCGGCTGTTTGCTGTTCACTGCTTTGCAATTTTTACAGATACGACAGCCACCAATCGCGGCGGCGCGCTTTCACACCGGCAAAACCATTTGCACAACGGATAAAGCAATAGTACGCCAACGAGCCAGCAGGCATAAACCACCGCGAGGTTGAAACCCACGCCCGGCGGTGGCGGTTCAACTCCAATCAGGCTGCCAAACATCCAGCGCCACGGTTTACCCGCAGCGGCGTGCACAATTACTGCGATCACGTGCGCGGTCGGCCACTGCAAGAGATAGAAGAAAAGCGGCACGCGTCCAAAGGTTACGAAGAAGTTGCGTAACCGGCCTGCGGCGGGAGTTGATTCTCGTGCTGCGCCACGTGATTCAAGCGGCGATTCAAACCAGGCGAGCGCCAACATCGCCGGTCCCAGCGTCATAAGTAGAAACAGCAGCGACGGCGGATATTTCGTCGTGTTTAGAAACGAAAGCACCGTGAATAGGGATCGAACCCTGCTGGGACCAGGGCGAAGGATCGCCGTAGTGATTGATAGCTCTTACGACAATGAAGAGCACGGTCGCCGCACTTCCTAACAGCAACAACAGCCGCCGTCTCCGCGCGGTGTTCCACTGGTAAATCACGCCAAACGCGTAGCCGGCAGCCATCACGCCAATCCACGGAATGAGCGGGTAAAGTACAAACACCACCGGACTGGGCCAGCCCACAATAGGAAACGGCTCAAAAGCCTGGTGCAGGATGATAAAAAGTTTCGCGCTGTAACTCGGCACCGCACTCCCGGGCCCCTGCCAACCCTGCACGTGAAAACGATCGAGCAAATTGTGTAAAGCGATCATCGCCAGACCAAAGCCGGCGATGACTCGCAGCGGCAAATGAATCAAAGCCGCCAGGCAGATCATCGAAACGCCGATCACCCAAATCACCTGCATCATCCCAAGGAAGCGATAGTCGACACTAAACGTCGCTCCCAAACGCACCAGCGTAAACTCGAGCACAATCAGCCACAGCCCGCGAGTGATCAGGAATCGTGATAAGTCTTTCTTTGCTCTTGCCTCGCGCAAACTGTAGATAAGCCCCGGTCCCGGCCAGGAAAACGAAGATCGGAGCGCAGTAATGTGTAATCCAGCGGGTGAAGAAGAGGGCAACGTTGGTTCGGCTGAGGTCAGTGGGATCAAACTGGTAAGCACCGGAATGAACGAAGTCGCGTGTGTGATCGAGCATCATAACTACCATGATGATGCCGCGCAGCAGGTCGATCGAATCGATTCGACGCACAGCGTGTTCGCTGGTGATTGTCTGTTGTTCCACTCTGTTCAAGACCTGGAATCGAACTGGAATCTAGGGGGTGAGTTCCTCAACCAACACGACTGACTCGCCTTTGATCACAACTTCGCCCCTTTGGTTCCTGGCGACGCCGTCGAGCGGCGATGATCTGCTTATCCTCGCGCACGCGCGTTACCGTGAGCTGTACCGTGATGGTATCACCCGCAAACACCGGGGCCACAAACCGAAGCGATTGAGACAGATAGATCGCGCCTTCCCCGGTAGCTGATGGGCAATGATTGGCGAGAATAGCGACCCGGTCAACATGCCGTGGCTGATGGGTTGGCCGAAGCGAGTACGGCGCGCGTGCTCTTTGTCAAAATGCAGCGGATTGTGATCGCCGGTCAGATCGCCGAAGGTCCGGATGTCGGCCTCGGTGATCGTCTTGGTAACAGAAGCGCTGTCGCCTACTTTGATTTTCATGGCCTGTTTCGTAGTGACCGAATTTGAAATCCTCTGTGCACCCTCGGTGTTCTCATGTGACTCTGTGGTGAGCGTTTTACCTAACGTTTATTACCACAGAGACACAGAGGACTCAGAGACTCGCAGAGAAAAACTGAAATTAGGCCACTGTCGACTGTTCCCTCTCTCCTAAACCAACTCGATCACACGCACTGAAAGGATCTCCGGAAGGGAGCGCAAGGCGTCGAGCGTTTCCGCATCAGCGGCGGCGTCTACCTCAATGACGGCGATGGCTTCCCCGCCCCGCTCGCGCCGGCCCAGATGAAAGCGGCTGATATTGATTTCGTGTTCTCCGAGTATTGTACCGACGCGGCCAATCACGCCCGGCACGTCGCGATTGCGCATCACCAGCATGTGCCCGCGAGGCGTGGCCTCGATATGGAAGCCGTCTATTTCTGTGATGCGACCTTCGCGTGCTTGTTCGCCAAAACCAAATATTGTTCCGGCCAGGGACTGCTCGACGCCGCCACTCAAAACGTGGGTGCGGATTGCAGGGACGAAATCCGCAGTTGCGCGAAAATAAGTGGTGGTGACCTTAATGCCGCGTTCCTCTGCAATCAGAAACGCGTTGACGGCGTTGACTCTCGCGCTCACGTCACGCAGGAGGCCAGCCAGAAACGATCTTGTCACCGGCGCTGCGTTTAGCTCGACAAGCTCGCCCGCAAATTCGATTTTCACTTCGCGCACCGCAGTGTCAACGAGTTGAGCCTGAAAGCGGCCCAGCTTCTCGGCCAGTTCGATATACGGCCGGAGGAGGGCCAGCTCTTTCGTTCCCAGCGAAGGAACATTAACCGCGCCGCGCAAGGCGCCACTCAAGAGATAATCACGCATCTGCTCGGCAACTGTGAAGGCGACGCCTTCCTGAGCTTCCGTGGTTGAAGCGCCGAGGTGCGGCGTGACGATAACTTCATCGAGCAATAACAAGGGGTGGTCGCGCGCCGGCGGTTCCTCAACGAAAACATCCAGGGCAGCGCCTGCAGCCGTCCCTGATTTGATCGCGTCGTAAAGCGCGCTTTCGTCAACCAGCCCACCCCGGGCGCAGTTGATAATGCGCACGCCTTTCTTCATCCGCGCAAAGGCGTCGCGGCCAATCACGCCGCGCGTTTCCGCCGTAAGCGGCGTGTGGACTGTAATAAAATCCGCGTTCGCAAAAAGCTCGTCAAGCGGCGCCAACTCAATCTCCGCGTCACGCGCCTGCTCCGGAGCAATGAAGGGATCGAACGCAACTATCTTCATCCCAAACGCGCGCGCGCGCGCCGCCACCGTGCGCCCGATTCTGCCCATGCCTACTACACCGAGCGTCTTGCCCTGTAGTTCAACGCCAATGAAAGTCTTTCGCTCCCAACGGCCCGACTTGAGACTGGTGTTAGCCTGGGGAATGCGACGGGCCAGGGCGATCAGCAGCGCGATGGTGTGCTCAGCCGTGGTGATCGTGTTGCCGTCGGGCGCATTCATGACCACGATGCCGCGCTCGGTCGCCGCGGGCACGTCAATGTTGTCCACCCCGACGCCGGCGCGACCTACAACGCGCAGTGCGGTCGCGCTGTCCATCAATTCGCTCGTGACTTTGGTTTCACTCCGAACCACGAGACCTGAACAGCCAGTCAGGGCGTCGCGCAATTCGTTCTGGCCTAGGCCCACGCGCTTCTCGACCGCAAACTGAGCGTCGCGCAATGGTTGAGTCCGGTGTCGCTGACTTCATCAGCTACAAAAATCTTGATCTGTCCAAGTGTCATGAAAACCTTTTTGCTTACGATTGATGGAGTTCTTGGTATAAAGAAGTGGTATGGTAACAGCCTGTTTGATGTCCGACAAACCTGGCTTTCATTTTTGGAGTGGCCTAATTTGAAATCGGAGAACCACTCTATTTTTGAAAATGTAGCCCCAAAAACCCAGGACGCAAACAATGAGTAAAGCAGCGGAGAGGCTTCCAATAATATGAATCCGGCAAAACTCAAACGCTTCCTTGCGAACTTGTTTCAATGGAAGTTCTGGCTCTTGGTTGCGTGGCTGGGATTCGTTATCTGGCTCATTATATATCTCTCGCGGGTCTTTACCGTTCAAACTGAGCGGATACACCTTCATCGCCCAACAGTTGTTTAGCGGACTTGTTTTTACTGCCGTCACGTAGTTACAGGCTTTTTTATTTACTTCGGACAGTTGCGAGTAATGGGAATAGCGGTGAATCCTCGCCTCCGAATTAGCAACGTTCGAGACTATTAATTTTGTGGTGAGTCGAACGCCGATTTTTATCGTAACGCTGGTAAATGAAGGGGCGACTGACGCTCACAATGTCGCTATATTTCTGAAAGCCGAACAGGTGGGCGCTGGCGTTGGCACTCACTTGATCAAGCAACAAATCACTACAATCCCGGCGCACGGTAGACAAGAGTATTTTGTGCGATGGGGCGGCCCAGCCGGCGTAACTTTTTCATAGACGAAGTGGAACGTGGTAAGAAACGACTGGAGATTTCCGGCTCTTATGAATATGCGAAGAGCAAGCCCGTGACGTTCTGTTACAGGTATTACTGTTTGGCCATGGCCTGAAGATCGACCCGAAAGGCTGCCCAGGTTCGTGCCATGCGACCTCAACACCGGGCAGAACTTTTTCATCACTCCCCCAAACAGGTCACTTTCAGCTGACCGGCAATCCTATTGCTATGATTCACGGCGAAGTCAAACCCATTGGCAAGGTAACGCTCGAAAAGAGAACCGGAAATGCCAAACCCGAAAGAGATGACAAAGAGAATCCAAATTAGGCCATTACCTTATTTTGGAGTGCGCTGACCTGTCAGCGCTTTGGTCCGCGGCGGCTTGACGCCGCTCTGGCTTCTCTAAAGTCTGCTACTGCTGCAAAGGCTGCGACAGGTCGCAGCCGAACAAAGCGCTGACAGGTCAGGCGCACTCCAAAATCGGAGACACCGATATGGAAATTCTTGTTTACCACCCGGGCAGGCCTAAGGTGGAAGAAGGCTTTGACCGCCCGGGCAGCTTCCGGAGTTGCTCAAAGACGAAGAGGCCTGATCATCTGGATCGACATGGCCCAACCGACGAAAGCCGACGAGGACGTGCTGCTGAACGTTTTCAAGTTTCACCCGCTCACGGTTGAGGATTGCCGCGAGAACCGCCACTATCCTAAAGTCGAAGAGTTTCCCGGCTACCTTTACCTGATCGTGCACGGCGTCCGCGCAGATACCAGTCCCGGATCATTTCAACACGATCGAACTCGACGCCTTCCTCGGTCCCAAACTACGTCATCACCTATCACCACGACGAGTTTCGCAGCATCGAAAACGTCAAGCAGCTCCTACACACCAGTCCGATCCTCTGCCAGCGCGGAGCGCGGCTTTCCTGCTGCACCAGATTCTCGACCAGATTGTCGATTACTACTCGCCCGGTGCTGGACGACTTTGACGAGCGCATCGACCAGCTCGAGGCCGACATTTTCAGTTTGAAGCGTCCGAGCAATACTATCCTCGCAGAGATCATGGATTTGAAGCGCGGCGTGCTGCGGCTGCAAGCGAATCTCCGCGAAAGCAGCGTGAGGTGTTACTCAGAATGAGCCGCGGCGAGTTTCAGCTCTGATCGACGCACAGATGCTTCCCTTCTATCGCGACGTGCACGATCACATTGTGCGCGTCACGGATTTGGCGGAGAGTTATCGCGATCTCATCAGCGGTTCGTCTGGAGGCGTATTTGTCGGTCGTCTCAAACCGCATGAACGAGATCATGAAGGTGCTGACGATCTTTTCGGCGATCATGCTGCCGTTGACTTTCATCGCCGGCGTTTACGGCATGAACTTCGATAACATGCCGGAGCTTCATTCGCGCAATCGGCTACTACGCAGTGTGGGCAATCATGATTACGGTCGCGGTGGGAATGCTGTTCCTGTTCTGGCAGGCGCGGCTGGATCGGGCGCAGCGAGCCGAGCAAAAGCAATGTCCGGGAGAGAGACATAGGGGGAAAAGGGGAAGAGGGAAAAGGGGAATAGAAAGGTAAAAGCAAATCCAACTCTATCGCTGTAGATCGTTTCTCCAGTCTTCCTCCTTTACCCTCTTCCCCTGTTCCCTGTTCGGCCCTTCACACTCGGCCCGGCTTCGTTTGATTTCGTCCGGCTCGTCAAGAGCGCCATCAGGTGAAGGCAGCTCGGATTCGCGGGCGGTTCCATCGGAATCTGAATTAGAGCTTTTCTCGTTCTTCTTCGAGGTCCTGCCAGCGTCTCCTTGCTGGTAGCATCAGAGTCAACCAGCTCGCTCGTCCGGCCTTTCGCCTCTTTGAGTCCTGCATTTAAGTCCCCCTTATACAAACCAGCTAATCACAACTGCCAGGGCAACTATGATCGCCGCATAGACGCCGGCGACAATGTCGTCTGCCATTATTCCCAAGCCCTGCTTCGAGTGATTCAAGTCTACGTGCTGGATATGGCTTAACGATGTCGAAAAATCTGGAAAGAATAAACGCGAGAATCGCCGTCCACCACGCTGTTCCTAAAACAAAGGGCACCGGGTATCAGGGCGATGAACTGACCGGCAACTTCATCTGATTACAACCTTGCCGGGATCTTTCTTGCCTGACAGCTTTTCGGTGCGAGAAGCAGCCCAGAGTTCCCGCCAGTGTAGATTGCAAGTATTGCAACTAACTCAAAAGCGATGACTCCATAATAAACGTGAAGCAGATTGAAGCTGCGTCCGGCGCCTACATCGAAGAAAACTTCATTGCGGCGCCGCGAACCAACATATAGACGCCGATGCCGACCAGCGATCCCCAGGTGCCCGGTGCGAGTGGAAGATAGCCGACACCACACGTAGCAATGGCGAGGGCAAGATAATCTTTCGCCGACATCCAGTTTCGAGTTTCGAGTTTCGAGTTTCGAGTTCGTTAATTCTCATAACTTCAAACTCTAAACTCGGAACTCGAAACTATTTTTCCGACCAGATCGTATTGCTGCGCCTCGGTGATCAAGACATTTACCATTTCGCCGGGGACAGGCACGAAAGTCTTGAGGTGCGTCGTTGATAAGAACACATCCGTCGATATCAGGCGCCTGCGTTTCCATTCTTCCCTGCCACGAGTAAATCGCTTTCGCTTGACTCGCCTTCAAATATTACGCGAACCTGCTGACCAATCATCGCCTTATGCTTTCGTTTGGCAATCTTCGCCTGTTCCTTCATCAAACGAGCGCGCCGCTGCTTCGCAATCTTCGGCTCAACCTTGTTCGGCAGATCAAATGCCGGCGTTCCTTCTTCGTCGGAATAGGTGAACACCCCGACGCGATCAAATTCGACGTTCTTGATGAAGGTCAGTAACTCTTCAAAGTCTTCATCAGTCTCGCCGGGAAATCCCGTGATGAAGGTGGTGCGTACAGCAATGCCCGGTACGCGGTCGCGTACTCGCTTGATTAGCCGCTCCAGCGATGCACGATTGCCGCCACGCTTCATTAGTTTCAAAACATTCTGAGACGCATGCTGCAAAGGCATGTCGAGATACTTAACGGCTTTGGGTTCTTCCGCCAGCACGTCAAGAAAACCATCGCTGATGTGGGTCGGATAGGTGTACATCACGCGCACCCATTCAATGCCTGTCGTATGTGATAACTCGCGCAGCAGGTGTGCGAGCGCGTCCGCCTTGCCCAGGTCTTCGCCGTAACGCGAAGAATCCTGCGCGACCAGTATCAACTCCTTCACGCCCTCTTCGGCGAGTTGGTGCGCTTCCGCTACGATTGAGCCAAAACGGCGGCTGCGAAAATGACCGCGCATCTGCGGAATAAAACAAAAGGCACACGGACGGTCGCAGCCTTCGGCGATTTTGATGAACGCATAGTGGCTCGGTGTGGCCAGCACACGCGGCGTCGATTCATCGTAGAGATAAGTAGCGCTTTGATTGCCGAGGGAAACGACGGGGAGTGAGCGCGTGTCTGTCTTCGGATCGCAAACGGCGAGAATATCGTTGATCTGACTGGTGCCGATAAAAGCGTCGACTTCCGGCATCGCCGCTTTCAACTCATCGCGATAACGCTCGACCAGACAGCCGGCTACAACGAGTCGCGTGGCCCGGCCGTCAGACTTCAAGCGTGCCGCTTCGAGAATCGTGTCGATAGATTCCTGCTTGGCGGAATCGATAAACCCGCAGGTATTCACGACGACCGTGTCAGCCTCACTGGCATCGGCCGTTAACTCGTAACCATTTGCCTTGAGCTGTCCCATCATTACCTCGCTATCGACGAGGTTTTTAGGACAACCGAGACTGATAAATCCAACTTTCTTCATGGTATGAATCGTAAATAAACCGCCTTCCGCGGTTCTGATCTCTGCCTTCCGCTTTCTGCCTTCCGCTTTCTGCCTTCTGCCTACTGCCTTCTGCCTTCTGCCTACTGCCTTCTGCCTACTGCTTACTGCCTTCTGCCTACTGCCTTCCGCTTTCTGCCTACTGCCTTCTGCCTTCTGCCTTCTGCCTACTGCTTACTGCCTTTCTGCCGTAGTACTCCCTTCCAGTTCGTTAAGCGTCCTTTCGATCTCTCGCAACTCCACGGCAGAAAGTTCCTGCCCACCGAATCTTACGCGGTTATACGCGCGCGTAATCAGTAGCGCCGGTTGCAGACCGAGCCCGTTTGCAAACTCAAGCGGTGTAAGATCCGGATTCCGTTCGATGCCCCGACGTTCCAGCAAAGCCATCAGGCGCTGGTAAAACACCACCGCCGAAGTTTCTGTTTTTCCGGCTGCTTCTGAAAGCTGAGTGCCCAGCGCCAGCCAAAGCGGCGCGCTCGTATCCGCTACAAACAAAAACAGCAGCACGGCCGCAATAGTGAATCCAATTAACGCGAACGCCCGGCCGTACAAAGACGCTGTGCTCTGCACAGCTGCAACCAGGCGCTCCAGCCAACCGCGAAACTGATTGACATGGGCGCTGACCGAAGCTGCCAGCGAACGCTGTTCCTGCTGGTCGTAGCCCACCACGTATTGAAACCAGAACAACTCCAGCGCCTCAGCATATTTTCCCAGTTGCGCAGCGATACCCGCACTGACCGGTTCAGTCTTTTCCGGCCGCGGGCGTCGGATCAAACGTTACCCAGGTCTGGCTCTCCGGAAAATAAACTTCAACCCACGAATGCGCATCGCTTTGCCGAACAGTGTAAGCAGCGGCGGCATCGTTGTACTCACCCGGGAGAAAACCATTCACGACCCGCGCGGCGATACCGCGAGTTCGCAACATCACCGTCATGGCAGTTGAAAAGTATCTCGCAGTGACCAGTCTTAACATGAAAAAGAAAGTCGGCGAGCGGATCGGGCCCGCCGGCTCTCATCTGGAGACTGTAGCCAAATTCAGTTTGCAGGTGCGCTTCGATCGCTTTCGCTTCATCGTAGCGATTGCGCGCGTGAGCATTCACCACGATCGCATTCGCGAGGGCCTCTATCCGTGGATCGAGTGAGGCCGGAAGTTGCAGGTAGCGTCCGAACGCGGCCGTATAGAAGCGCGAGTCATTGCGCAGCAACGACGCATCCGGTTCGCTCACGTCCGAGAGCACTCTTGTAAATCAACCGCTCAAAATCGTGACGGCGAGTCTGTATGGAACCTTCCCCATCAACGAGCACAAAGGGAAGGTCGCCCTGAATCGCAACCGGGCGCGAGGCGGCAAAAGCGCCGGAGAGCCGATTGGCTCAAGGAATACTGTTTGGGTCGTTAGTCGGTGCAACGCTTCGGTTGTGCCAATCTGGAAGAATCCCCTGTCTTTCTCTCTCTTTATGCTGCGCCGCGCCTCTCCGGACTTTCGCCAGCCGCGGCCAGTGAATTCGTCGAGAGCCACGCCACGCCACCTGAAACCTTCGCGCGGCTGCGCGTCTTCGAAGCGGACGTGCATTACCACCGCATTGTCGCGTTTCAGGTCCCCAATCTCTCCGAGAGTCACGCTCTCCGAAAATCCGGTGAAATTGGTTAGTGCTCCGCCTGACCGCGTTAGCATCGCCGCTCCTGAACGAGGCGCCGCCAAAAACAACGGCACAGCGAGGACAAAGTCAAAAGGAGTAGCACGATTGCCACCAGCGGAAGCCGATGCGCTTCGACGTTTCGCTTGCCGGCACGAGCGCGGGCCCGCTTGAAGATGCGAGAGTCGGGCGGCACGAGCAGATGTGTTTCCGTCAACGGGAGTGATCGTTTTGATTTTGGATCTCGAAAGCGATGATCGTGGAAACGCTGCAGAGCAAGTACAAGGTTAGAGGTGACCAGGAATACCGGACTGAAACTGAGACCCGCGGCGAGCAGCACTTCGAAGAATGAAATTAGATACAGAAAAACCCAATCGCGGTCCCGCTTCTGCTGCATCAGTTTCACGGCCGAGAGAGAACACGATGAGGTGTGCCAGGGCAGTGACGCCCACCCTCCCTGCCGTCTCGCCGATGTTTTGCTGAAGCTTCCAATCAAGCAGGAATAGCGGAATAGATAGCAACACAATGACCAGGACGGTGCGTTCGGAGAATTGCCACTTTGTCCCCTCTGACTTCCAGGAGAAGAGCATGACCAGCCAAAACAAAACAGCGAGGGTCACTGATAGTCCGCCCGCAAGCAACAGTGCGAGCGTAGCAACTCGCGATCATTGCATAAGAGAAAAGCTGAAAATAGGTCTTGAAGTTCATCGATCAGGAAAGATTAGTCTTTGGACTTCGGTCTGTGCTTTTACTTTTTACTTTTCACTTTTCACTCTTCACTTTGCTTTAAGTCTAATTTCGAAAAGCTTAGGCCAGAGTTTTCCGGTGACGAAGAGTCTGCCGCTCGCCTCGTCGTACGCGATACCATTTAAAACCGCTTCTTCATCCTGTACTTCACCGGGCGAGAGTAGTCCCGCCAAATTAATCCAGCCAACCACCTTACCCGTTTTCGGATCGATGCGAACGATACGGTCGTTGTGCCAGATGTTGGCGAAGATTTCACCCTGCACGTATTCGAGCTCATTTATTTCTTCTACCGGCGCGTGTTCGTCGAGCACTGCGATCGTTCTAGTGACCTGGAAGTTGTCCGGGTCCAGGAATCGGATTTTATTCGTACCGTCGCTCAGAATTAATGACTGGCCATCATTCGCGAGTCCCCAGCCTTCTCCGGTGTATTTGAACTCGCCCGTCTTTTTCGAAGGTCAGGGCGTCATAAATGAAGCCCAGCTGATGCTGCCAGGTCAACTGGTAGATCTTTCCCTTCAGCAGCGTTATGCCTTCGGCAAAGTAAGGAGGTGGAACATCAACCTTTTGCACTACAGCTCCGGTCTCCGGCTGCACGCGTCTTAGGCTGGAGCGGCCCACCTCTCCAGTCGCTTTCAAGCAAATTGCCGCCATTGAAGACCAAACCCTGGGTAAACGCGTTGCGGTCGTGCGGCCAGGTATGAACAACTTCGTAGCGGTAGGCCGTTACCGGTTGATTAGGGGCCGTTCTTATCGCCAGTGCCTGGCTGACAGGAAGACGTGGTAATGGAGCAAAGCAGGAAGAAAAGAAGGGCTATTCCACGCCCAATTCTAATAGAGAGCGGTAGAAAACATAAGCGTTAAGTGTGCATGAGAAGTCATGAAACTGTTTTCATCTGTGCCGGACAAACGTAATGCGTGCAGCTTAACATCAGGTGAGCTCTCCACATAAACCAGGGAGTCACGGTCAGATGAGAGCCTGTCTCCGATCTACTGTAGGTCGTCAGCTATGACAGGAATGCAGCTACGCTTCGCGTTGAGCACATTGTGAGTGCTTTTAAGTGCAAACGACGCCGGCATGGCGCAACGAGTAACCCATCGTCCAAATCCGAGATTGCTTCGCCCACCGTCGGGAACGCTTCATGATTAAGGCTTTATGCCTTCGCCGTGGATAGGATTAAGTGCCGTTTATCGATGTCGATATTTGTTGGCACAACCGTTGCGCATTCCAGCTCGACATGGCAGCCGAGATCAGTGTAGCGCGTTCACCGCAATGGCGTTCCGCGACGGCACGTCGTTACGGTGAGGCACTCCAACGGTTAGCAACGCTCCGAGGCTCTCTGCGGATCTTCAGCGGAGGTTGTCGCATTTTCCGCTTATAGTTGCTCTCATTGTTACGACTGGCATCGTAATTTCCTCATACAACACCTTTGCTGCAGTTATCGATCAGCAAATCGCCGGTGGTTATCTGAAAGAGCCATGCCGGACTTTACGCGGCTCCGCGCGTGATCGAAAAGGGCGCACGCCTGAGTAAGGAACAACTTGCGGCAACTCTGCAAAGGGCTGGATACGCTCAAGACCAGGCCAGCAATATCTGGAACGGGAGTTTCAAAGTAAACGATAACGAAATCCGAATCCTGCCTCGACAGGCAGCCGTGAGTCACGAATGGATCAGTGTGAAGTTTGATAATCACGGATACATCTCAGCGTTGAGCGCGAATGATAGCAGCGCGCTCAACAGCTACTCTTTACGAACCGGAATTGTTGACTGCGGATGCGTCCGTAAAGATTGGAAGACCACAAACCCTAACCTTTGAGGAACTTCCACCGGTGCTGGTCAAAGCCATACTCGCGATCGAGGATCGAAGGTTCTTTGAACATAACGGACTTGGATGTCTGGGGCATTGGGCGAGCACTTCTCAACTTTAGTTCACGCGGAAAACTCCACTTCCGTCAGGGTGGTTCAACTATTACGCAACAACTGGCTGAAGAACGTTTACCTGACTCCAGAAAAAACTCTCCAACGTAAAGTTTGATGAAGGCTATAATCGCGGTGGCGTCTGGAAAACCGCCTTTCAAAACAGGACATTTTTGCGCTTGTACTGTAATGAGGTCTACCTGGGCCAAAGAAGCGGGGTCGGCGTCCGGGGTGTGGCTCAGGCCGCCGAGAGTCTTCTTTGGCAAGGAGCTGAAGGATCTTCTCTAACTGAAGCCGCTACCGATTGCCGGCATGCTTCAGAGTCCCGCTCGTTATGCGCCTGATAGGCATCCCGATGCCGCTCGCGAAGCGACGCGATCAGGTGCTGGCCGCAATGGTGCGAAACGGTGTTATCACTTCGGATGAGGGACGGGCTGCGCAAAGCATCGCCGGTAGCAGTTGCGGCTTTTGCAAGTGAGGGTAACGCAGCTTGCCCCTTACTACCTTGATGCCGTCAATCGCGTACTGGAAAGTTCGTCGTCAACCTCTGAGGCCGATTAGCGAGCCGGTCCTGCGCGTCCAAACCACAATCGATCCGGATCTACAAGTCGGCCGCTGAGCAGGCTCTGCTGCAACAGTTGGACGTCGCTGGGCAAGCACTCCAGTTCGGGCCAGTCTGCCGCAGGGAGCGATGGTCGCGCTGGATCCGCACACGGGTCACGTGCTCTGGCGATGGTCGGCGGTCGCAACTACGCCGAGTCTCAACTAAACAGGGCGACTGATGCGCAGCGACAGCCCGGTTCTGTTTTCAAGCCTTTCGTGTATGCCGCCGCACTTGAGGCCGGCATCTCGCCGTTATCAACCTATAGCGATACGCCACAGACTTTCCAATACGGCAACGCCACATATGCTGCCGGGCAACTATCGCGCAAGTCGTATTCAATGCACGACGTTTTAATGCGCGAGGGATTGATTCAGTTCACTTGAACGTCGGTAACCGTGGAACTGGCGATGCAAACCGGACTTTCGATAGGGTGGCGAACACCGCCGTGCGACTTTGGCCTTCCGAGCGACCGCTTACGTATCCGGCCATGGCTTTGGGCACGACAGAAGTAACGCCACTTCAGGTTGCTGCAGCCTACGCCGCTTTTGTAAACGACGGGAAGATCGTTCAGCCAACGCGTAGTTGCGGGTGTGATGAGTGAGGACGGGCAAGACCTGACGAACATATCGCCTCCGTGCTACTCAAGTCATAAGACCCACCACGGCGTACATGATCACTGACATGCTGGCGGACGTTACTGCGGCGTGGCACCGCAAGCAGGCGCAAGAGCTTCGTTTCAAGAATGTCGCTATTGCCGGCAAGACCGGCACATCGCGCGATGGTTGGTTCGTCGGGTACACGCCCAACCTGGTGTGCGCCAGTTTGGATTGGCTATGACGACAATAAGCAGCTTGGGACTAACCGGCGCCGAGGCAGCTTTGCCCGCGTGGATCGCGTTTCGTGAAGGACGCGACTGGCACTTCAGCCCGAGCCTGGGAGGAACGACTCGTTTCAAAGCCTGCCGGAATCGTTAGTGTCACGAATCGATCCGGAGACAGGTTTTCTGGCGGGTCCAAGTTGTCCGGCGAGTGAGATGGTCAGCGTAGCGTCGCAATTTGCGCCGGTTGCAGAATGCTATAAGCACGCTTCCTGAGTTCACCGATGCGCCAGGTGAAGAAAGCGCGGCGGAGCTAGTCCCCAACGAGATCGGAGATTGATGCGGCACTTCAGGAGTTAGATACCAGCTCCGAAACATTTGCGAGCACCGCTGATGAACCGGAGGCGATCTCTCGTCAACAGAGGCTGACACGTGAACAGCAACCAATCCACCAGTAAAGAATTGAATAAGCGGAATCGTCCTGTCCTGGTTAATGATGTGAGCGTCAGGCCTGAAAAGAAGGTTGTTGCCAACACGCGCGAGGGAGTAGGTCGGCTACTCGGTCAAGGAGTTTCCCCGTCGAAGATTTCTAACCGCGCCTCGCTCGTTCCTCCAGGCGAGGCTCAACCGATCCTAAGAACAATTTGAAAAGCGTTGAAACAGTTGGCCTTGCACCCGCAAGTCGAATCAACTACAGTCGCATTCGCATTCATTCAGAGTCGGTTCAACATTCCCTTGCTGCGAAGGATCTCTCGCCAGTCAGAAACGGACGGTGTTTGCACAGAGAAAAGCCCGCTCGAGTCGAACGGAGCGGGCTTTTCAAATAATCCCGGCGACTTCCTACTCTCCCACACAGTTACCCGTGCAGTACCATCGGCTCCGAGCGAGCTTAACTTCCGAGTTCGGGATGGGATCGGGTGTGGCCTCGCTCGATATAACCACCGGAAAACCGTTGGAGCTTTCAAGCGTCTCACAATTTGAGATGCTGCGCGCGGTCGTCACGATCTTCAACGAAGATCCGTGGAGAATCGCATGAGTCGCATCGACAAGCCCGAATGCGAGCAAGCCGCCGACTTCTGACTTAGCTTCGATGCTGCCTTAGAGATTATGGTCAAGCCGCGCGACCGATTAGTACCGGTTAGCTCCAGCACATTGCTGCGCTTCCACATCCGGCCTATCAACCTCGTAGTCTACGAGGGGTCTTTAGGGCCTTGCGGCCGGGATACCTAGTCTTGAGGCCGGCTTCCCGCTTAGATGCTTTCAGCGGTTATCCGTTCCGTACATGGCTACCCGGCTATGCCACTGGCGGCACAACCGGATACACCAGAGGTACGTCCACCCAGGTCCTCTCGTACTATGGGCAGCTCCTCTCAAGTATCCTACGCCCACGGCAGATAGGGACCGAACTGTCTCACGACGTTCTAAACCCAGCTCGCGTACCGCTTTAATCGGCGAACAGCCAAACCCTTGGGACCTGCTCCAGCCCCAGGATGCGATGAGCCGACATCGAGGTGCCAAACCGCGCCGCCGATGTGAACTCTCAGGCGCGATCAGCCTGTTATCCCCAGAGTACCTTTTATCCGATGAGCGATGGCCCTTCCATACAGAACCACCGGATCACTAACGCCTGCTTTCGCACCTGTTCGACCTGTCGGTCTCACAGTCAAGCTCCCTTATGCGTTTGCACTCTACGGCTGGTTTCCAATCAGCCTGAGGGAACCTTCGCACGCCTCCGTTACTCTTTAGGAGGCGACCGCCCCAGTCAAACTGCCCACCAGGCAGTGTCCCTGAACCGGATTACGGGCCTAGGTTAGAGTCCAGAATATCCAGGGTGGTATTTCAACGTTGGCTCCGCCGAACCCAGAAGCCCGGCTTCAAAGCCTCCCACCTATCCTACGCAGAACATCCCGAAACTCACTGCCAAGTTGCAGTAAAGGTTCATGGGGTCTTTCCGTCTTGCCGCGGGTAGAGCGGTATCTTCACCCCCGATACAATTTCGCTGAGTCCCTGGTCGAGACAGTCGCGGATGTTGTTATGCCATTCGTGCAGGTCGGAACTTACCCGACAAGGAATTTCGCTACCTTAGGACCGTTATAGTTACGGCCGCCGTTTACTGGGGCTTCGGTTCGTAGCTTCGCCTTGCGCTGACACACTCCCTTTAACCTTCCAGCACCGGGCAGGCATCAGACCCCATACGTCGTCTTACGACTTCGCAGAGTCCTGTGTTTTTAGTAAACAGTCGCAACCGCGACATTTCTCTGCAACCGACCACGCTCCCGAGCAGATCTTCACGCGAGCGGCACACCTTCTCCCGAAGTTACGGGGTCAGTTTGCCGAGTTCCTGAACGAGAGTTCTCACAAGCGCCTTAGGATTCTCACCCCACCTACCTGTGTCGGTTTGCGGTACGGTCTGATCGCGTGTATAGCTGAACGAGAATTTTCTTGGCAGCTGGGGTCAGCGACTTTTTCCGGGTTTTACCCCTACTTTCGTCCCTACTTACCCTGATGTCACCCGGATTTTCCAAAGTGACGGGCTATAGTGAGTTCAACGGCACATCCATCGGCCGTCTCGCCTACCCTACTGCGTCCTCCCACAGCACACGTTACAGGATCCGGAATATTAACCGGATTTCCATCGACTACGCCTTTCGGCCTCGCCTTAGGTGCCGTCTAACCCTGAGCAGATTAACTTTACTCAGGAAACCTTAGGTTTACGGCGCGCGGGGTTCTCACCCGCGTTATCGCTACTTATGCCGACAGAGTCTTTTCTGATCGCTCCAACGGTCCTTACGGTCCCGCTTCACAGCTACAGAATGCTCGCCTACCATCGTTGAATAAATTGCAACGAATCCGAAACTTCGGTACGTCGTTTGAGCCCCGTTATATTGTCGGCGCAGGGCTGCTTGACCAGTGAGCTATTACGCTTTCTTTAAAGGATGGCTGCTTCTAAGCCAACCTCCTGGCTGTCAGTGCTTCCCCACTTCCTTTTCCACTTAACGACGATTTTGGGACCTTAGTTGTCGGTCTGGGCTGTTTCCCTCTCGACCACGGAGCTTAGCCCCCGTAGTCTGACTCCCGGATATACGTTTACGGCATTCAGAGTTTGATTGGGTTCGGTAACCTTGTGAGGCCCCTAGCCCATTCAGCGCTTTACCACCGTAACGATTCGTCCGAGGCTAGCCCTAAAGCTATTTCGGCGAGAACGAGCTATCACGA
>ERZ1370068.4466-contig-3539_pt1:0-27500 | contig 59783 bp, 74 predicted proteins | sample MGYA00561227_ERZ1370068 | MGnify/ENA primary metagenome ERZ1370068 (study PRJEB38410, sample SAMEA6850437) | metagenome | study: Metagenomic assessment of the ecological functions of the soil: analysis of the soil microbiota associated with the... | reverse complement strand
CGATCGTGTGTGGTTGATCCGAGCTGCTCTTCTCCAGGATCACCCAACTTCCAGGCTTTGCTTCCTTAGCGACGTCTTTGCCCTTGGATCCATCCGCTTCGGTCGACGTATCACCGTCAAGCCTTTGCCACGCCACAAACTCACGCCCGGTGCGATAAAAATAATATCGCTCGGTACAGTAAGTTCAACCTGCTTTCCATAAATCCAGCCGGCAGGAGCTGGCGAGGCAAGGGACGCTAAACGAACTTTATACCAAACCTCATTGTCTTCTTGCGCCTCATTCTCGTCCTGACTTTCTTTGTTTCCACGCGTATTTCCCTGCTGCGCGCTTCCCGCTTTTGGCGCCACATCGCTTTCGATAACTTCCGACGACTTTGGTTTTGGGACTCGTTTCCAACCTACTATCTCGAAGCTCGAGCCGCTATCCAGTCGCATCATGATGTTTTCGTTGCCACTGCGATCCGGGCTAAGCCGCAAATTTGAACTGGCACGAAGCTGGCCGGTCGCCTGGGCGGGAATACCCTTGTCCTCCTCGGCAAGTTTTACAGAGGCCTGAAGAACATCGTCTGGCATTACGTTGCGCGACTCGATCCAACCCTCAATGCTGTCTTCGTCATGCGCCTGAACGCGGAGCCATCGTTCTTTCTTAGTGTTGTCGCTCGGATCCTGTACGTCCTGAAAGTCAAGGATATCAACCGCATCTCCCCGATCGACCTCCAGCAAATCGGCCGCGACAACTGCCGTCGAACTACGGATCTGAGCGCGACGCGCAACCACCACGCCGGTGTTGTTTTTGCTTCGCGATTGTTTTGCACCCGGCGCCAGACTTATGGCAACCAGAATTAACAAACACTTGGGAATGGAACTGTCCAACTTAATTTGCATCATTGCCATAGTTAGCTCTTAGCACTCTCTACGTATAACAAACTATTTTCGAAAACCAAGACAGCCAAGCAGCTTGCGCTGATCCTTAGTAAGGTCGTGACCCGGAATTAACTCAGTTGCGCCCGATCCGGAAAATCCCACCTGAAATCCGTAGGCTGGCAAAATTGCTTCCAGATCGATCTTCGCCGCACTCTCCACGTAATCTCGAGCAAACGTTTTCAATCCTTCGCGTTCACTTAACAGGCTAATTATAGTCTCGTTCGCGCTTCTCTGTCCTGTTGCCGACAGCCGAAAAAGTTCAGCGTATACATCATCGAGTGACGCTCGGCAATCGGTGAGTTTCCTCAGCATCAAATCATAGATAAAGGCGACCAGCATTCCTTTTTCGTATACGAGCGAAGCAGACGTCGTCCAACGGCGCTGTGATGCCTCAATTAACGACAGACGATCGCCGTCCACTGCCGACCTATATGATTCATAGACACCAGCAAGCGTTTCCAGGTAGTCCTCGAAGGAAATCAAACCAAGGCGGAGATCCATGCGCAAAGCCTCGTAAAGAGTGAAGCCTTCAAAAACCAATCGTAATCGCCCTCAAGCTTCAGGGAGTTTGGGACCCAAAGGTGAAACAGTTCGTGGCCGAGGACGATTCCCAGTCGCGACAAAACGCTTTTTCGCCTGGCGTTCCGCCCTAACAACAAAACAACTACATTGCCCCGTGTTTCTGCGCTCCAACTCTGCGGCCCGGTTTCTCCCGGATAAGGGACCAGTATCAGCACCGCGTTGCGCTTGAGATCAAACCGCGTAATTCTCGAATACTCTGCCAGAATTTCTCCAGCAATCTTCATCGCCTCATTATCCGGGAAAGGCCATTTAGCCGTAGTGATCAACGAGAAGTTAGTCGTCGAGAGTCGCTGATGTTTTTCGTGCAGTGAAGGTCCGACAAGAAAGACTGCCGTTTCCGGATCGTCAGTCGAAAACTGCGAGCCGTCCTTTTTGATGTTCGAGGAGACAGTCCAGCCGTTAGGCATATCAACATCGATCAAGGCCGAGGCGAAAGTGCTGGAATCTGCTCTCGATTGCGGTAACAAGTCCGCCATCATCAACAAGCCGTACTCTGAATTGAACGATGAGACATGGGAGAGGTCCGCAGCTCGACGGGAGCCCAGCAAGATTCACCTCGTAAGCGAATCGCGAAAGTCTTTCGACGGACTGGAATTCGCCTGGTGTCAGCTTCTTAAGTTGGATCCTCTCGCCGTTATCCCTGATTCCTTCAACCGTTTCAATCCGCTCACCGAGCCCCAGCACCCCGGCATATGTATTGCGAAACGACAAAACGCTTGTGGCAACAGGCAAACGCGCGTCAATTTTGATCCTGGCGGGCGCCGTGGAAACGACACTGATCCGGGCGTTGAGGGTTTGCGCGTTAAGGGTGGCTGTGCTTGCGAAACTCAGCAGCGCGCAAGCCGCGAATAGATTCGCGTGCGCACTAAACACGCGAGTCATTTTCCCAAGGAATTGACGCAATCGATTCGATGAAGCCTGCCGCTTTGGAAAAACAATTTGCCGGTCTGGTGGGCCAAGAACAATTTTGACAGTGCTGGTAGACATCCTTATACTGCTGCTCAGGACTCTAACATAGCTCGCAAAAAAGTGACTAGACACCGAAAATTGAACTCGGGCAGTCGGCCCCACGCGTTTACCCGCGTGGTCTCCTTGCTGTTGTTCGGTTTCATTTTCTATGGAACAACTGTTGAAGCCGCGCACACGCACGGAAGCCTCGCAGCGGCAAACACCGTCGCCGGCGCGTCCAACTTTTCGGATCCGGCAACGAAAACGAAAGCAAGTAATACCCTGCCGGGTTGCAGCGATTGTCTCATCTGTCAGTTACATCAGAATTTCTCGGCAACTCTAATTTCGGTTCCACCCAGCAGTAACCCATCGTCAGCTGGTTCTAAATCTTTCCACTTAACTACGGTTTCGGTTCACTCGCAGACGAGTAGGCCTCGAGCCGGCAGAGCCCCACCACTAATCTCCTTTTGAATCGCCGTCTTACGTATGGCGCTTCGGCCATGCGTGAGTCTTTAGCGCAACTGCGCCAGCTCTCTGTCTCAAAAGTTCGTGAAACTTGTGAGACTGAATATCTGGGAAGCGGCCCGCAATCATTAGGCGCATTATCAGGAGATTCGCTAGCAATGGCTCTCAATACTTTTCTCAGGTTCTCCCTGTCAGTTTTGTTTTTCCTATTACTCTTCCAAACGATCTTCGCGCAAGAGCGCTCACCCATTCTCGAGCGGGGTCGCGCGGGGTCAGGAGCTGGTCAGAACCAGACTATTCTCGAAAAATTGAACGGAATCAATGCCGACATCGCTGCAAAGTCGCGCGATCAGCAGCAAAGGCCGGCAGCTCCTGGGAAACGGTCTATTACGATTTCGGACGCCGTGTCGATTTTTGCAGCAGAATCTGCAGCTAGTGGCGGCCCGCTACGACATTGATACGGTGGACGCTGAAAAACTGAGTGCCCGGCTCCGTCCGAACCCAGAGGTCAGTGTCGGGTTCTCGGATATCCCTCTCGACTTCACAGCGAGTTTGGTCAAACCGCAGACCTTTTCTTACGGCATCTCTCAAACCTTCGAGCTGGGTGGGAAGCGAAGCAAACGCATCAATGAAGCCAACGCAAATTCCGAACTGGCCCGCGCCCAGTTTCAGACAGTTCTGTGGCAACTGACCAACGATCTGAAGAAGAAATTCTACGCCGTGCTCCTCGCGCAGTCGTTGCTCAAGTTGGCACAAGAGAACCAGAACACATTTGCGGAGATCATTAAGCACACTACCGAGGTTTTTCAGCTGGGGAGATTTCTGGACTGGATCTGCAACGGCTGGAAATTGAGAAGTTTAAGTTTGATACGGACGTCGCCAACTCGGAAAGGGATTACGAGATCGCCGTGCGCGACTTGCGCGTGACGCTTGGCGGAGACTATCGAGCCATGGATATAGAGGTCGCCGGAGCGATCGACTATTACCAAGCGTACGAGTTCTCGCTTCCCGAGCTGCGCGACAAAGCGCTGGCTGCTCGACCAGACTTGAAGGCTGCGCAACTCAGTGAGCGCGCCGCCGACGCTTCCATCCGCTTGCAAGACGCTCAAGCGCATTCCCGATCTCACCGTGGGCGCCGGCATCGAACAGGTTCCGCAAAGCGGCAGCACTTATAACTTCGGCATCGGCATTCCGCTACCGATTCACGATCGCAATCAGGGCGAGCGCGCCAAGGCCCTCATCCAAAGAATGAAAGCGCAAAACGATCAGCAACTGATTACGAATCAGGTGTTGAGCGATGTGGACAAAGCACTGGTTGCGTTTGAGATTCAGAAGAGACGAGTTGAGCTTTACCGCACCGGCGTGCTCACGAAAGTCGACGACATTCAGAGGTTGACCGAGTTTTCTTTGAAGGCTGGAGAAAGCTCGACGCTTGAGTTGCTGGATGCTATCCGCACCAGGCGCGAAACGCTGGCCGGTTTTTACCAGACGCTTTTTGATTACCAGGTGTCGCTGCTTGATCTGGAGCTGGCGACCGCAACGCCCCTGCAAAGGTAAGGGTCTCCTCAAGTGGATGCCGAAAGGATGCTCCGTATGGTCAGTCGAAAAACAATTCACGCCATTTTGATTTCGTCGCTTCTTTTGGTGGCGGTGTTTCAAGGTTGCAAACGAGCTGCTCCGGCGAATTCTTCCGAGCCCAACTCCGAGCGCGGCGTCGGTGGCCTTGGGAGATTCGGCGCAAGCCCATGCAATCGAAATGGAAGTAGTGGCGCCGCAGGCCATCGCCGGGACGATAGTCGCCACTGGAAAGATCCTCGTTCCGGAAGACCGCATGGCAAACATTGGCCCCGTGCATGAAGGCAGGCTGGTGCGTCTTTATGCAGGCCAGGGCAGCATGGTTACGAAAGGGCAGAAGTTGGCGGACCTTGAATCTGCAGATATCGATCAAGCCGAGGCCGACTATCTGAAGGCACTCGCGGATTCTGAGAACGCCCATCGTACGTCGCTAGCCGAGGTCAAGTTTGCCCAGGCCACTTACGACCGAACGAGAATGCTTTATGAGAAGAGCATAACTGCAGAGAAAAATGTCGAGGCTGCCGAGCATGACCTTGATTTGGCGAAGGCTTCGGCGGCAAGTGTTGTGGCTCAGACGAAGGCCGCGCTCACATCCGCCCGCCGCCATTTGCTCATACTCGGCTTGAAAGCCTCAGAGATTGATGCGCTGGCAAATAAGTCGAGTCTGACAGCGGTCTTTTCTCTCACGTCTCCAATCGCCGGCATCGTAATCGAGCGCAACGGCACGATAGGCGCAACCGTAGGTTCGGACGCGAACGGTGTTCAAGATTATCGATATCTCGCGGGTCTGGATCGACGCCAACGTGTTCGAAAAAGACCTCGAGCGGGTGAGGTTCGGTCAGGAGGTGAAGGTTAAGGTGCCGGCCTTTCCGGAGTCGACCTTCTCGGGCAGGGTCATTCTGGTTTCCAGCGTAGTGGATCCGGAGACCCGAAGTGTGAAGGTTCGCACCGAGGTGCCAAACCCTGACCACAGACTCAAACCGGACATGTTTGCCAATGTGGAAATCATCACCGACCTGCATCAGTACCGCCATTTCGATTCCCCAATCGGCTGTGCTCAAAGATGGCGGGAAGCAGGTTGTCTTCGTTGCGGACGGCAGCGGCTACGAAGAAGCGTGAGGTGAACCGTGGGGATAGCAAGGCAACGATCGCGTTGAAATTATCGAGGGGCTGGCAGCGGGCGATAAGGTCGTCGTGAAGGGAAACTACCTGTTACTTCAACAAAGCCAGCCTCAGTAATAGAACCGACAAGCGCCACTAAAGACTTAGGTCCAACCATGACCGACAATTTCATTGCCTTTTTTATCGCGAGCGATTGCTGGTTGCCGTCGTGTCAATGCTCATTATGGCCGGCGGCATTCTGGCGCTTTCGAGGTTAAATGTAGATGCCTTTCCGGATGTCACCCCGGTGCAGGTGGAAATCGACACCGAAGGCCAGGGGCTCGCTCCACAGGAAGTCGAACAGCTCATAACCTTTCCCATCGAGAACGTTATGAACGGGATACCGGGAGTGGTGCGGGTGCAGTCGATTTCAAAATTCGGTCTGTCGGTAGTGACAGTCTATTTTCGCGACGACGTTGACGTCTACTTCGCGCGGCAGCAGGTTTTCGAGCGGCTCTCACTCGCAAAGGACAGCATTCCTGCGGGCTTCGATCCGCAGATGGGACCGATCACGACCGGCACTGGACAGAGTCTATCTTTACCAAATCGTCGGACGCGGCAAGAGCACTCAGGAGCTGCGCACTATTCAGGACTGGATCGTCAAACTGCAACTGCGCACGGTGCCTGGCGTCGCCGACGTGCTTAGCTTTGGCGGAGACGTCAAGCAGTATCACGTCATCGTCGATCAGCAGGCATTGGTCAACTACAACATCCCAATCAAATCACTCTTCGAAGCAATTCAGAACAACAATCAAAACACCGGCGCAAACTTCATCGAGCACGGCGATGAGCAGTACGTCGTTCGTGGACTGGGACTGGTCAAGGACATCGAGGACATCAAGAACATCGTGCTCGACTCGCGCGGCGGACACGCCGATTCGCGTGAGCGACGTGGCGCAGGTTGAAGTCGGCAACGAACTCCGGCAGGGCGCGGTCACCAAAGACGGTCAGGGCGAAGTAGTCACCGGGATTGTCCTGAAACGAATCAACGAAAACACCAAGGAGGTGATCGAGCGGATAAAGGAAAAAGTAGCAGAGATCAATAAGGCGCTTCCCGAAGGCGTGACGCATCGTTGATTACTATGATCAATCGGAGCTGGTCGATAACAGCATCCACACGGTGGTGAAGTCGCTGATCGAAGGTGAGGTGTTGGTGCTGTTGATTCTTTTGCTGCTGCTCGGGCGACTTTCGGGGTTCGCTTATCACCGCCGCTGCGATTCCGTTTTGCATGCTGGTCGCTTTCATTCTCATGTGGTATTCGGGCTCTCGGCCAATCTCACGTCGCTCGGGGGACTGGCCATAAGCATCGGCATGATGGTCGATGCGACCGTCGTGATGGTCGAAAACATTTATCGCCATCTCGAAGAACACCGTGAACATTCCATGCGCGAAGCCATCCTGGTTGCCGCCCAGGAAATCGGGCGACCGATGTTCTTCGCCATTCTCATAGTCATCGCGGTCTTCCTGCCGGTCTTCACCCTGCAGGGCGTCGAAGGCAAATTGTTCAAGCCGCTCGCCTACGCTGTCACCTTCTCGATGATTGGCTCGATGTTGATGGCGCTTTGCATCGCGCCGATGCTGTGCGCCTTGTGGTTGCGGCTGAAGCAAGGCGAGGTTCGCACCAATCCGATCATCGGATTCTTCAAGGGCATTTACGTTCCGGTGCTCGAAGTGGACGATCGCTCACCGGCTATCTCACGCTGATCATGGCGGCGCTATTGCTCGTGTGGAGCGTTGCCGATGTCTTCATACTTGGCAGCGAGTTTCTGCCAACGATCGATGAGGGCAACATGCTGGTGCGAGCCACGATGCCCGCCAGCATCTCGCTTCCGCGCGCAATCGAAGTCTCCACGCAGATCGAGAAGTCACTGCGTGAGTTTCCTGAAGTCGAAACTGTTGTCGCCAAGATCGGACGTGCTGAGCTGGGCGGCGATCCTGAAAGCGTCAGTAACGATGAAATGTACGTGCGCTTGAAACCCAAAGAGCAGTGGACCACAGCCAAGACCAAAGACGAGTTAGTTGATGCCATGCGCCGTCGCGTGGAAGGGTTTCCCGGCGTTGAGTTTAACTTTTCGCAGGTTATTCAAACTCGCAACGATGAGCTCTTATCGGGCATCAACGCACAGATCGCGGTGAAGGTGTTCGGTGAAGATCAGCGACACGCTGGCGCCGAGTAGCTGAAGGAATTCGCGACGCCATGTCTCACGTCCGCGGCGCGAAAGACCTGGCAGTCGAGCAGGTCGCAGGCGAGGAACATCTGGAGATTTCGCTGGATCGCGACAAGCTGGCTCGCTACGGACTCAACATCGCTGACGTGCTCGAAGTCGCCAAGATTGCCATCGGCGGCGACGAGGCCACCGACGTGCTCGAAGGCCAACGCCACTTTGCGATATTCGTGCGGCTGAAGGAAGACTACCGCAACCAGGTTGAAAAGCTTAACGACATTTTGATCGCCGCGCCGGTTGGCGGAAGTGTGCCGCTGGGACAGTTGGCAACGTTTCGACTTTCGAGCGGCGATGCGGTCGTAAGTCGCGAGAACGCTCTGCGCCGCGTCGTGGTGAAGTGCAATGTCACCGGGCGTGACATCGGCGGCTTCGTTCACGACGCGCAGGCGGCTGTCGCAGCGCAGGTCAAGACTCCGCCTGGATATTTCGTTACCTGGGGCGGGCAATTCGAAAACGCGCAGCAGGCGACGCGCAGGCTGCTGATTGCCATACCGATTTCGCTGCTGCTGGTGTTCGTGCTCATTTATGCGTGCTTTAGTTCGCTGCGCAACACGCTGACGATCATCTTCAATATCCCGATCGCGCTGGTAGGCAGCACCACGTTCCTGCTGATCTCAGGATTCCCGTTGAGCGTTCCGGCGATAGTTGGCTTCATCGCGGTCTTTGGGATTGCCGTCCAAAACGGAATGGTGATGGTGTCTTACATTAACAAGCTCCGCGCTAAAGGCATGGAACTACAGGAGGCAGTGATCACGGGCGCTAGCGTGCGCTTGCGGGCCGAGTTATTGAGCGCGCTGATAGGCAGTATCAGCCTTGATACCGTTTATCATTTCATCCGGAACCGGAGCGGAAATTGAGAAGCCGCTGGCGATCGTGGTGGTTGGAGGACTGGTGACGCGACCGATCAAGATCGTCATGTCTGCCGATGATCTACGAGTGGGTTGAGCGCCGCGCTGCCCGCAGAGCAGAAGCCGCAGAGGCTTAAATACGGTATACTAAAGAAAATGAGTAGCGAACGACATTCAAGGTTAGCCAAGCCGCTGGGCGCGTCTGGTCGCGGTGCTTCTCGTTGCTGCTGCTTGCTTTTCATTGTTTTCCGGAACGACGGTCGAAGCCGCGCATACTCACGGAAGCCCTTCGGGCGGCAAACACAATCGTCGGCGCTTCCAGCATTTCGGATCCAACAGCGGAAGCCAAAACAACGACTGACCTGGCTGGTTGTGGCGACTGCCTCGTTTGTCAGTTACATCAGGGTTTTCGACAGCTTTAATTCCCGTTCCACCAAGCCTCGTCGCGTCCTCACCCAGGTCCTGGCGTTTTCAACTCAACCTCCAGTTTCAGCGCATTCCCAGGTCACCTCGCCGCAGCCGCGGACGCGCTCCCCCTCTTCCCTCTAATCAAATCCAGCAAATATCGCTATTGGCACCAGGCTCCCTGTGGTGACAGGCGATCATTGGTTGCCTGAGATCTGCGGCAGCCAGGAGTCTTAATGCAGGAGAAATTAGAGAGGAAATGAAATGACTCAAAGGAGCGTTCTTCATAAATTACGACTAGTCGGTCTATTAACACTTATCTCGATTCTCAGCTCTGCGGCTTTGGCCCGCAGGCGCTTGAGCGCCGGAACTGTTGCGGGAGTGGTCCTGATCCTAATAACGCCGCCGTGCCAAATGCCAACGTGACGATCACGAATTCCGTCACTGGCTATACACGCACCGTGACGAGCGATACCGACGGTACGTTTCGCTTTAACAACGTGCCGCCCAATAACTACCAACTCAGCGTCGCGGCCAGCAGGTTTCGAGGCGGCGGCACAGAACGTCAGCGTGCGCACGGCCGTGCCAATCAGCGTGAAGATTCCGTTGACTGTTGGCAAAGCACCACGGCAACGGTCACGGTCACCGGCATGAACGCCGCTGATGCGCTCGAGAATGTTTCTTCGAGCCATACGGACGTGGATCAAACTCTGATCCAACGAATGCCCGTCCGCCAGCCGGAAATGGCTTGAGCGAGGTTGTTACACTTGCCGCGCCTGGGGTCGTCGCCGACTCAAACGGCTTCTATCATCCGCTCGGGCGACCACGCGCAGAGCACGATCTCCCTGGACAACCAGCCGATTTCCGATCAACAGAGCAAGGCTTTCTCGACCCAGGTTCCTGTGAATGCCATTCAATCACTGGAAGTGGTTACGGGCGCCGCACCGGCCGAGTTTGGCGACAAGACGAGTCTTGTGATCAACGCCACCACGCATTCCGGTCTCAACCAGAAAAAGCCAAACGGGTAGTTTTAATGCGCTGTATGGCTCGTTTCGGTACGACCCACGAAGACGGCGGCGTTGGCCTACGGCAACGCGAAGGCGGAAACTTCGTCGCTTTCAACTTCGAGCGTTCAGGTCGCTTTCTCGATGCGCCTGAGTTCACCGTCTTGCACGATCGCGGCACCTCGGTGAATCTCTTCGATCGCATTGATTACAGCCCCAACGCCAAAGATACCTTTCACCTGAACCTGCTTTTGGCGCGAAATAGTTTCGAGACGCCGAATGAGTTTGACCAGCAGGCTGATGGGCAAGACCAGAGCCAAATGGTTCATACTTTGAACATCGCGCCTGGCTACGTGCACATCTTCAGCCCAACGACGGTCCTGGCGCATCAACCCTTATTACCGCCTCGACACCGTCCAATATTTCTCCAGTCCCAATCCGTTTTCCGATCAGCCGATCACTTTCGACCAGTCGCGCCGATTGAACAACGTTGGCATCAAGACAGACTTGTCCTACGTCAAGGGCATTCACAACGCGAAATTCGGCGTGCAGTTCTCGCACACTTTTCTGACCGAAGGATTTCAGTTCGGCATCACTGATCCAGACTTCAACGATCCGGCGAGCCCCGACTTCCTGCCCGGACTCTTGCCGTTTGATCTGACGCGCGGAGGATCGCCCTTCGGCTTTCACGGACACACCGACATCAAGCAGGAAGCGCTTTTCGCACAGGACAGCCTGACGCTGGGAAATGCGACGGTCTCATTAGGCTTGCGCTTCGACAACTACAACGGCATCACGCACGGCAGTTTGCTGCAGCCGCGCCTCGGCGTCTCGTATCTCGTGAAGCGGACAAACACAGTCTTGCGCGGTTCGTATACGCGCAATTTCGAAACTCCGTACAACGAGAACCTGATCCTGTCGAGCACAACCGGCGCTGGCGGTTTAGGTAACGGCATTCTGGGCGATACCAGCAACTTGCCCTTGCTCCCGGGGCGTCGTCACCAATTCAACGTCGGCTTCCAGCAGGCGCTCGGAAGCCACCTGATTCTAGACGGTGACTACTTCTACAAACGCACCAACAACGCTTACGACTTTAACGTGCTCCTTAATACTTCGGTGACGTTCCCGATCTCATGGCAAACGTCGAAGCTCGACGGCGTCAGCGCCCGCATCAACCTGACAAACTACAAAGGCCTCTCGGCGTTCATGGTTGCCGGACACACGCGCTCACGCTACTTCCCGCCCGAGAGCGGCGGCTTGTTCTTCAATTCAGATCTACCGGCGGGCGTGTTTCGCATCGACCATGACCAGGCGTTTCAGCAGACGACGCAGGTTCAGTATCAGTTTCAGCAGTTGAAAAAGCTTGCGCCCTATGTCGCTTTCACCTGGCGTTACGACAGCGGATTAGTTTCCGGCGCTGTGCCCGACTACGCCACGGCCCTGACCTTCTCTGCTGACCAACAGGCGCAGATCGGTCTCTTCTGCGGCGCCACGTTCGCGACGCCGGCGCAGGCAATCACGACTTGCAGCGATCCAAATCGCGGCGCTTTACGCATCAGTATTCCGGCTGACGGAACGGTCAACGACGATCACAATCCGCCGCGTGTTGCGCCGCGTCACCTGTTTGACTTCAGCGCCGGTACGGACAACTTGTTCCGAACCGAACGCGTCCGCACGACGTTGCGATTTACGATTCTGAATTTGACGAACAAGGAAGCGCTTTACAACTTTCAGTCCACTTTTAGTGGTACACACTTCGTCGCGCCGCGAAGTTATCAGGGACAGATCGGCGTGACGTTCTGAGGAACCTTTGGAGTGCGATGACTGTCACCGTTTGCTCGGCCGCGACCTGTCGCGGCCACCGTTTGGGCAGTTAATTACTGAAAGACAGGGCGTCAAGCCGCCCTGAGCAAAGTGGTGACAGGTCACCGCACTCCAAAGGATTGAGCAAATAACGAGGGAACCTGCCTGTGCGGACAGGCGTATGGCTCATAGCAATGCAGTCTGCTGCGGAACCCGGCCGATCGTCGAGCCGGGTCCCGCGTCGTTTCATTGACACTTTGCCGGAGCGATTTTAGAATACAGCCTGTTCCGGTCCCTTGTTGTCTCCCATAATCTTGAGGGATTTTGCTATGAGCCTGGTCAAGATCATCGTCATCACGATAATTGTGATTCTGACCATTCTGCTTTTCGGCCGGTTCTTTACTCTAGTCCGAACGGCTGCATGGAACTGCCTCGCCGCAAGGTCAAGAAAAATCCTTTCAACTAAGAATGCGGGATTCGTGCGCATAACTGCGCGATTCTTACAACGAATCGTGTGTGCTCGCTGTCATCTTAATCGCGCTTCATCCAGTCGAGCCTCAAGCTCAGGGAACCAACTGGTGACGACGAGGTAGTAAAGGTCAACACTGATCTGCTCGTTTATCCCATTCGTGTTAGAGACAAACGCAGGCCCGCGGCAAGTTTGTTAACTGAACGCGATCTGACAATAAATGACGATGATCATGCGACTGCAGGCCTGTACCTCTACCCAGGCGCCGACCGCGTGGCGCTGGTCTTTGCTCTCGACGAGTCAGGTAGTTTGCGCGAGATCGTCTCGCAACAGCGGGAAGCGGCGCTGGGATTGTTCTGGCCGGTTTGGCGAGCGGTCGAGCGTAGCGGTGATGCGTTTTGCGGAGACAGTCTTCCTTAGTCGCGCCCTTTGGCAGAGACACCGCGTCAGCCGGCGAGGCATTTCGCTTCCCAGTTAAGGCAAATCAACACACTGCGATATTCGATGCCGCGGCGGCAGCGGTGCGCGCGTTTGACCGCTCTTCCGCGCTTTCGCTCTGAACGTCGCATCGTCATCTTGATCAGCGATGGTCTCGACAACGCAAGCACGACGAAAGCCGGTGCGGCAATCAAAGCCGCATTGGAAAAACAAATCTCGTTCTACGTAATCCACTTTGCCGCTATTCGCGCCGCTCGATGGACACTTAGCCGTGCGTCCGCCCACTGAAAGGCTTTCGCGACCTCGCGGAAAAACCGGTGGCAAATATTTCTGGTGGGCAACGCCAGTTCCGCGCTCGTCGCTGCCAGAGAATCGATCAGAGCAACGACCTGGCGCCGATCTTTCACGCGATTGAAGAGGACTTACGCAGCCAATATCTGCTGGGATTCTACGCGGGCGAGGCGTCGCGTGATGGACGCAATCACCGGTTTAAGGTGAGTTTGCCGGCCGGTGTCGAGTACCAGGTCGGCAGCTACGGCTACTCACGAGACGCACGAATTCTTTGTGAAGATGTCTGTACTAAAGGCGAACGAGTGATAGTTACAAAGCCGCTTGCACACAAAGTTCTTCAACGTATTAACTCGACGACTTGCTTCTCACGAGTTGATTAGGTAAACAGTTAGCTTTCAGAAATCGAACTCTTCAAACTTTCTAAACATGACTGAAAACCAGGAACCCGGTTTACGCAAAAATCCGTCGCGCGCTTATCAGCGTGTCGGACAAGACTGGCATCGTTGACTTCGCACGCGAACTCAAAAACTTTGGCGTTGAGATGATCAGCACGGGTGGCACGGCCAAGGCGTTGCGCCAAGCGGGCATCGAAGTGCGCGATGTCTCCGATGTAACGGGCTTTCCGGAAATGATGGACGGTCGCATAAAGACTCTTCATCCGAAGATTCACGGCGCCTTGCTTAGCGTTCGCGACAATCCCAACCACCAGACGGCAATGCGCGATCACGCCATTGAGCCGATCGACATGGTTGTCATCAACCTTTATCCATTTGAAGAGACGATAGCTCGCGAAGGTGTGACGCCAGGCAGAAGCGATTGAACAGATCGACATCGGCGGTCCGGCCATGATTCGTTCAGCAGCAAAGAACTACAGAGATGTTGCCGTCGTCACTTCACCTGATATGTACCGGCAAATCCGCACCGAATTAATTTTGGACGATGGCGCGCTCACTCGGCAACACGCGAGCTATTAGCTCGCCTCGCGTTTATGCGAACGGCAATTTACGATTCTGCGATCTTCCCCTACCTGAGCGCCAATCTCGAAGGCGCCAAAGGCTCGAAGATCTTCCCCCAATCCCTGAGCTCCTGGCCCCGATGTCGACGTACATGAATCTCTTTTCCTCCGCCATGAAGGCGATGACTGGCCGGGAGTTCACACGAGAACCGGATGAACAGTTTGAAGATCATTACCAACTCTCGCTCGACAAGGTCGCGGATCTTCGCTACGGCGAGAATCCTCATCAAGCCGCGGCTCTATACGAAATCGGAACTCGCTCTGCGGCTCCGGAACCTGGCGGGGTTGCGAATGCCGAACAACTTGCCGGCAAGGAGATGTCATTCAACAACTATGTAGATGCTGACGCTGCCTGGCAGCTTGTTTCTGATTTTGACGAACTGGCCTGTGCGATCATCAAGCATACAAATCCGGCGGGCGTCGCCCTGGGTGCGACAGCGGAAGATGCGTATCGCCGCGCGCTGGCCACCGATCCTCTGTCGGCATTCGGCGGGGTCGTGGCTTTCAATCGCCCGGTTGACGAAGCGGCGGCGCGCGCGCTCATTGAGATATTCACTGAGGTCATAATCGCTCCCGGATACGACGAGTCGGCGCTTGAAGTACTGCGCGCAAAAAGAACCTGCGTGTCCTGCGCGGGGTTGGTTCGGATCCGGGACTGGTTCTGGAGTACAAGCAAATTTCCGGCGGCATGCTGGTGCAAACACGCGACATGCATCAACTGGAACCAGCAGACCTGAGAGTTGTCACCAAGCGTGAACCGACTGAGAATGAGATTAGCGATCTACTGTTTGCCTGGACGGTCTGCAAGCATACGAAGTCCAACGCGATCGTTTATGTCAGGGACAAGCAGGCTGTCGGCGTCGGCGCCGGGCAAATGTCGCGCGTCGACTCGGTGAAGCTTGGCGCCATGCGCGCACAGTTGCCAACCGCCGGATCTGTTTTGGCTTCCGACGCCTTCTTTCCTTTCCGCGACGGTCTCGATGAAGCAGCAAAGCATGGCATCACCGCTGTGATTCAGCCTGGCGGCTCGGTGCGCGACGCGGAAGTGATCGCCGCAGCGGACGAACATGGGCTCGCGATGGTCTTTACCGGCGTTCGGCATTTCAAACATTAGGGCCCCGCGTCTTGCTCTTCGCTTCAACTTACCTAATACTTTCGACATTCACCTCGGAAAAGCGACTGATTTGACCGTCCTGAACTACCATACTGAACCGGCGTGACCCAATAGTTGTGAAATCTGTTAGAAGGACCGTTGTCTAGATGCTCAAAAACAAAACTGGAATTATTTTCGAGGTAAGCCAACAAACGCTCAATCGCCTGGGCCACGGCGCAGGTGCTGCACGAAGCCGGCGCGCGGCTCGCTTTCACCTATCAGGGCGATCGGCTTGAAGGAGAACGTCGAAGGACTCACCAGTGAAACGATGCCCGGTTCGCTGCTATTACCATGCGACGTCAGTAAGCCAGGAAGAAGTTGAGGAAACATTCAAACGAGTTGGCGAGGAGTTTGGCCGTCTCGATTTTCTGATTCACAGCATCGCGTATGCTGCCTCGCGAAGCCTTGTCAGGCGAATTTGTCGACACCAGCCGCGAGGCATTTCTGACAGCACTCGAGATTAGCGCTTACTCGCTGCCCCAACTCGCGCGCGCCGCGCTGCCATTGATGACCGAAGGCGGCAGCATCGTTTGTATGAGCTATTACGGCGCGGAGAAAGTCGTGGCCGGCTACAACGTAATGGGTGTGGCGAAGGCAGCGCTGGAACAAAGCACGCGTTATCTGGCAAACGACCTCGGGCCGCGCAACATCCGCGTCAACGCGATTAGCGCCGGTCCGATTCAGACGCTCTCCGCACGCGGCGTGGCAGATTTCAGCTCGATGCTGAAGCATGCCGCTGAGAAGGCCCCGCTGCGCCGCAACGTCGACCCTCGCGAAGTTGGTAATACGGCGCTGTTTCTCTGCAGTCCGATGGCGTCGGCGATTACCGGTGAAGTGATCTACGTCGATTGCGGCTACAACATCATGGGTATCTGAATTTGGAGTGCGGTGACCTTTCACCGCTTGTTAGGTCGCGACTTGGTCGCGACTACTCACGATTGAATCCAGCGAGGGAACGGGCGTCAAGCCGCTCTGGAAGTAAAGCGGTGACAGATCACCGCACTCCAAAAATTGAGAGGCAACACATGGCCGACATTATCGATCCTGACGGACACTTACCCGGCACTACTCAGGACGAGCAACTGCTTGAGAGTCCTGGTCCAGATGAGTTTACCCATACGGACACCTGGCGCGTGTTTCGTATCATGGGTGAGTTTGTCGAAGGCTTCGATGAATTAGCAACACTCACGCGCGGGGTCTCGATCTTTGGCTCCGCTCGCGTGCGTAACAGCGATCCTTATTACAAAGCCGCCGAGGAGACGGCAGCACTGCTTACTCGCGTGGGCTTCGCTGTTATCACCGGAGGCGGTCCAGGCATTATGGAGGCGGCGAACAAGGGCGCCTTTGAAGCCGGCGGGCAATCAATCGGCTGCAATATCGAACTGCCCTTTGAACAGGGCTCGAATGCATATCTGACACGGGGTTTGAAATTCAAATACTTTTTCGTGCGCAAGATGATGTTCGTCAAATACAGCCTGGGCTTCATCATTTTTCCCGGCGGCTTCGGCACTCTCGATGAACTCTTTGAAGCGCTGACTCTGATCCAGACCAAAAAGATTCGCAATTTTCCGGTGGTACTGTTTGGATCGGCTTACTGGGAAGGACTGTTGAATTGAATGTGTCCGCCATTTTCGGGTAAAACCCTGACACCTCCAGTGACGTAGGGAGAGAGGCTGAGACGCAACGGCGGCTGAATATTTTTTAGATCCTTGTATTCTCCAAATTGATTCACAAAGCCGTTCACGTTTGGATCAACAGGGTTCCAGAATGAGATCTCGCTATTGCGTCTTGTGAACCGGAGAAATTGCAGTCCCCACTTCTGAAGATCTTTCTTCGCAAAGCGGAGAGACAGGTAAGGTATCTTCATTTCAACCGTCCAACCATCTTTCTGTATTTTTACATGGCTTTCCCACACAGCATCCCAGGTTACGTCTCCATAATGCGAAGCATCACCGAGGTTGGGTCCAAGTCTTGCGTCTGTTTGCACATTGCTCGAAGTCACCAAAAACTGGAAACCATTTTGTTTGTCATGTAAGTATCAAAAATACAGAGAAATAATCTGCATCACTCTGTTGTTCGTCATCTCTCGGGGTCAATTGGGTGTCGTATTAACGATGGATCATCGTATAAGTAGGCACCGATGTAAATCGCTGAGTTATCGTACAATATTTTAACGCTGGTTTTACCAGTGAAGCAGCGCCGTAACTGGGAATTTTTGAATGAAATCAGTTGCCGCTGTGGCTTTTGACCATATTGAATCATTGAGCTGCCCATCAACAACAGGAGCCTGCTCTGCTTTTACAGCTTCCAGGGATTTAGATTGCGAAAAAGCACCAAATGCAAAGCAGCACAAAGGGTATAGAGATCAGTTTCCTCAGCAGTAATCAGGTTTTAGTAATAACAAATATAGAGTAATTCCGTATCGGCTAACATCGTAAATACTGCAACCTGAAGCTGTAATTTTCCTATATCAATTCATTCTTTTTTTAATATGGAGACCTGTTGGTGGAGTGAGCTGACCACGTTGGCAAGATGGTCAACATCCCATCGTTGCTGTTGCGTAGCTTTTGCAATAATGTACTGGGCCTGCCATATCTCTAATATATCTTCTGTGTCTATTGTATATGGTTTATAAGACGGATTATCACTTACCAGGGTAAGTTTATTTTTAGAGCGGTTTCCTTTCAGTATTCTTTTATAGACGATGCCTTCATTTCTTGACACCACTATATAGGTCATATTGTTCTTTACCTCTTCAACGCTGTCTATTTTTCTCCCACGATCACTGGAACCGGTGGGTGTTGGCATCATCGAATCACCAACAATTTCAGAAAGCCCTGTAATTGCCGCCCGAAAACATGGGCAAGGTGAAAGTATTTAGTTCATCAATAAATTCAGGATCCGCATAGCCTGCCAGGTAACCTGCTGCTGCCTTAACCGGAACAAATGGAATATCGGGTCTGCCACCAGCCAGTTTCATCGCCCGGCGTTTGGCAATATAATTTCCTTTGTTATCACTCAGGTCTTTGCGCAATATCTCATCAAGCGTCAATTTAAAAATATCACATACCACTTCAAGCACCTCTATTCTCGGCTCAGCTCTTTCTTCTTCATATGCTCCTAAAAGAGAACGCTTGATCCTTAATTTCTGAGCGAATTCTTCCTGTGTCCATCCCCTGCAGTTTGCGCAGGTATTTTAAATTTTGATTGGCTATAGACATACTAGCTAATTTATTTAGTTGCAAAATACTAAATTTTGCTAAATGTGATAAAGATTTTTTCAAGAACACTTCCGAAACTATCTGTACGACTAGAAACAAATAAAGACATCATGAAATCAAATCGAGATTGTTAAACGGGACGATAGTTGCAGGAAACCCGTTATTTTTTAGTGGGTATTCGTACATCCAAAAATTATCAGCACTTTTGCCATCCTTATGGCAAAAGCGAAAAGGGAATTTCCGCTAAAAAGCGCCGGGTTCAAAAGCAAACGTCAACGTAGCTAAAGAAGAGCCCATTATTCTTGTAACAAATGATGATGGGATCACTGCCCCGGGATCCACAATCTTGTTGAAGCGGTAAAAGATCTCGGTAAAATTGTGGTGGTTGCTCCCGATAAACCCCAGTCAGGAATGGGGCATGCTATTACGATCGGTACACCGCTTCGTCTGCATAAAGTAAATGCATTTGGCAGTGTGGAAGCCTGGCAATGTTCAGGAACACCGGTTGATTGTGTAAAACTGGCTGTAGATAAAGTACTGCATCGCAAACCTGATCTGTGTCTGAGTGGTATTAATCATGGCGCCAACCATAGCATCAATGTCATTTATTCGGAACTATGTCTGCGGCAGTTGAGGCAGCGATCGAAAGTATTCCATCGGTTGGCTTTTCCCTTCTTGATTATAATATTGAGGCTGATTTTAGCGGTTCAAGAAAATATGTGCGCATTATTGTTCAAAAATTGCTTCAAAAAACAGGAGAAGCACATGGTGTTGAATGTAAATATCCCGGCATTACCTCCTGAATTGATCAGGGGGATCAAGGTTTGCCGGCAGGCTTATGCCAAGTATGAGGAAGATTTTATTGAACGCAATGATCCTAACGGAAGACGTTATTACTGGCTAACCGGTGAGTTTGTTAATTTCGATAAAGGAAAGGACACTGATGTATGGGCCCTGGCCAACGAATATGTAAGCATAGTGCCCGTACAATTTGATCTTACGAATTACGTTTTAAAAGCCAAACTTGAAAAACTGTGGCCACAATGATATTTAAAAGAGACAATCTCAAACTAGGACTGGTACTTGGTTTGCTGGGTCCTATTATCGGTCTTGCAGTTGTTTATCTTGTCAGTTACCGGGCATTTACCTTTGGCGAATTTTTTAATTTCTTTATTACAGACAACAAAAGAATTACCTCTATCGGCGCCTTGTCTTTACTGGCCAACGCGGTACTTTTCACTGTTTATATTAATACACACCGGGACAATACCGCGAAAGGAATTTTTGACTACGGTTATTTATGGGATTGGGATTCTCGTGCTCAAGATCCTCAATTAAACATTCTGACTTACGGCGACGTGCATTATTCGATTATTCATTATTATTCTACTCGCTGTAACCTCCCTCTAAAATACCGCGTCTAAACAACCGGAATACAGAACCATTTTATAATATTTGTTGCAAAAATCAACAAACATGAGACAAATTTTTATAATGGCAGCGGCTGCGTTGCTGCTATTTTCCTCCTGCCGTCAAATATTTGCTAAAAGGGTCCGCGGCAATGGAAATATAACGACTCAAACCAGGTCGGCGGGAGGTTTTAATAGTATTGATGTAAGCGGCAGTATCGATGTGTATGTCAGGCAGGATTCCTCTTCCTCCATAAAGGTGGAAACTGATGATAATCTTCAGCAATATGTTGAGACTTTCCGTGATGGAGATGTGCTTCGTATTAAAACAGAAGAAGGCTACAATCTAAGGCCAAGCAGGCAGATCAAAGTATATGTTTCTTCCGCAATGTTTAAAAGATTTGAAGCCTCAGGCGCCTGTGATATTTTCAGTGAAGGAAAGATCAACAGTACTTCGGATATTGATGTTGATCTCAGTGGAAGCTGCGATGTAACACTGGAGATAAGCGCTCCAAAAATTACAGCAGATGTTTCGGGTGCCTGTAGTGTAAAACTCAAGGGGGATACAAAAGAATTTAAGATACAGGGATCTGGTAGTACTGATATAAAATGTTTTGACCTGGTAGCTGATAATGTTGACCTTGATATTTCAGGGGCGGGTGATGCCGAGGTGTATGCCAATGTAAAACTAAGCGGGGATATTAGCGGAGCAGCCAGTGTAAATTACAAAGGAACCGCACAAACAGATATCCATACCAGCGGAGCAACCTCAGTTAAGAAGGTTGATTAATATTTCTATCTTAAAATTTTGAGCCTTTGAAATTTCAAAGGCTTTTCTTTTTGTGCAATTTTTTTGATACTTAACAAATTTTAGCTTTTTCTCAGTTTTTTTAGACGATATTAGTATTCATAACCTGAAAACAAGTGTGATGAATGCCGCCGTCCGTGCTAGTCTCTTTTTACCAATGTACTGCGTTGGTATTTTAAGTTTTGTTCTCGCCTTTCCTTTATTCATTTTAGTTTATTATCGTTTTCCCGATCTTGAATGGCCTATACCATACCGACAGGATCCTGATCTTTTTTGTGATCGCTGTACTGCTCTTATTACTGGTTCGTTCATTTAAGTTCATAATCATTACAGCCGTTGTTGCAACGATTGGTTGGCTGTGGTATGGAACAGTCTACGGGCAAATATGGTTTTAATGAACTTTACAAGGATGGGAAAGCGATGCTCTATGGATTAAACAGTGATCCCCAAAAGATGGTTTTGTGTTTACAGGTAGCCGTGCATTGGGAACAGATAGGGAGATCGTAAGCGCCATCGATTATAGAAACCCGGTTGTGAGAGATTTTGCTGTAGGAGCTACCAATGAAAATTTTGTAAAACAGCAGGAAGGTGCCAAAATGAAGTATCGCACTTTTAATACAGTGTTTTGCTGTCTTTAAGAAAATAAATGAGAACTGGAACTATGTTAGTGACCCGCAGGATGAAGAATATATTGCAAAGGCAAGCGAGTCTGTAAAACTTCTGGCAGGTGATTGTGATGATCATTCAATATTAATGGCCGCAGCCATAAAAGCCATTGGCGGCACTCCGAGACTGGTCTATACAAACGGACATATTTATCCCGAACTTTTAATTGGGAGCAAGAAGGACCTGGAGCACATGGGCAAACTGATACATGAAAAACTTTTTCCTGAAGAAAGTCGTGGTCGCACCATCCATTATCACAAGGATGAAGAGGGAAAAATATGGATCAACCTGGACTATACCGCCGGCTACCCGGGAGGTAAGTTCATGGGAAATGACGTGATCGAGTGTATATATCCTGAACTATATTTTGATTTTACGATTGCAGATTGCGGATTTAGTTTGACAACTTTTAGGAAATCAAAAATCTAAAATCCAAAATCATAAGTTGACATACTTCACCGTTATCCAAATATCCCTGTTTCTTCCTTTGTCGTCGGTACATGAAATTTTTACCGGCCCTTCATCGGGTACAAAAAATTGTTTTTCTCCTGCACTGCTTGCTTTATAAAATTTATTGTTGATATACCAATAGACCTTACTTACATCATTCTGGGTTTTGCAAGTCAGTTGAAGTGGTTCACGATCTTTTTATTAATCAAATATTCAGTGTCGTTATTCGGTGAGGTGATCACCGGCAGCCCTTCTTTGAATATCTTTTCGCAGTTTGGATTATGTGATGGTATTTTTCATAGGCCACTTTGTTTTCTTCCAATCCATGCCTGCATTTCAGGATCGATCATTTTGTACCATTTCTTTTTATAACCGGTTTCGGGGAACACAGTTTTTACAGTAAGAAATCTTTTCATCGGCGCTGATCATTATCTCCTGCCAGTTATCGCATTGTTTTGTGGAGGAGATCATCGGTATAAAATAATCCATTACAATATTGCTGCAATGATCTGTCGGCAATAGTCCTGTTTCACTGCATACCTGTCTTATGCTCACAATCACTGGGAAGATCGAACCAGTCTGCATCGCTGTCATAATCGATCGTATTGAAAATTTTAAATAGCAAAGGCGTCGCTACATTTGCACCGCTGAGATCGGCAACCCCAACACCGGAAAAATTTCCTACCCAAACACCGATCGTATAATTTTTATTATAGCCAATGCTCCATGCATCGCGTCGTCCATAACTGGTCCCGGTTTTCCAGGCAATTTTCGGCATGTGTTCTGTTGCCTGCCAGTTCAATGGAAAATCGGGGCGATTCACTCTTGATAAAATATCAGTGATCATATAGTTTGCAGCCGGCACTGATGATCTTTTTCCTGACGGGATTGTGTCATTTTGAGTGTAGGAAGGAGCGATATAAACTCCATCATTCGCAAAAGCAGAAAACAAACCGGTAAGTTCTTCAAGTGTTGCACCACAACCTCCCAATATCATTGACAGGCCCAGTTTGTTTTGATCCTTTTGATCTGTTTGAAATCGCAAGCTGGCTAACTTCTGTATCAGCTTATCTTTTCCAAGCAACCCCAGGCTTTTTACCGCGGGAATGTTTAATGAATGTTCAAGCGCATATTCTACGGTAACATAGCCATTGAATTTCTTATCATAGTTCTCCGGTGAATAGCCGGCGTAATTCACGCCTACATCAGTTAACAACCATTTTGGGAGTTTCCAGTCCTTCGTCAATGCACAAGCCATACAGCAATGGTTTTAATGTGCTTCCGGGTTCACGAACTGCCGCTGCTCCATTTACCTGGCCGCCATCGGTCGTGTCATGAAAATCAGAAGAGCCAACATAAGTGATCACTTTATGTGTTTTATTATCGATGACCACCACTGCAGCATTCTTAATACTTCTCAATCGTTAGTGTTCTTACATAATCTTCAACAAGCTTTTCAGTTTTTAACTGCGTGTTCATGATGATATTGGTCTGGATAATATCACCGCCACGAATTTTTAATTTGTAAGAAAGATGTGGGAAGATAATGAGGAACTGTTCCTCTTGAAGCCGTTAACGGTTCAGCCAACGCATCTTCAATTTCTTTTTGTGTAAAAACTTTTCTTCGGCAAATTTTTTCAGCCATTTATTTCTTTCTTGTACAATAAGATCATTGTTCTTTCCAATCACCAATGAAGAGGGACGGTTGGGAATAATGGATAAGGGCGGTGATCTCGGCCAATGATAAATGATCGGGGTTTTTATTAAAATATAAGAATGGAAGCTGATTTTACGCCTTCAATGTTCCCTCCATAAGGAACAAGATTCAGATACATTTGCAGGATCTCATTCTTGCTGTATTTTAATTCGAGTTGAAAGGCGCGAACAGGTTTCAATCGATCTTGCTGCCGATATTTCTCTTCCTGTGCTCCAGCGCTCTTGCTACCTGCATGGTAATGGTGCTGGCGCCTGAGGCAGTTTTCATTCTGAAAACATTCTTAAAAAACGCTTGTACGATCGCTACGGGATTTATGCCCGGGTGAGAATAAAAATATTTATCTTCTTTGGCAATGATCGTCTTTCTGAGCAAGGGTGAAATTTCATTTAGCTCTGTTTTCATTCTCCATTTTTGATCCCTGGTCAGGTAGGCATTGATCACCTCGTCTTTGCTGTCGGTAATAATAACCAGAGTATTCAATTTTATCTGGTAAAGGAAAGATCCAGTTGAGAATAAAAACAGGAACGATCATGCTTGCCATGCTGATGCAGATCCATTTGAGGAAGCGTATGGGAATGGCATACCTACGGGGTATGCCATTCTTTTTAGAAAATATCTTGAATGTCTTCATCATTTATCATTTGGTAAGAATCGACGTAGAAAGTCTGGGGGATCCATGCCTAATATTTCAAAAGCCATTTTTGTGTTGCATAATGTCCCCTTTCTTTTTCCCTATGTAATCGGGGAATGAGGAATATGGCCAATCCTCCATTTTTTCGGTCAGTTTGGCCTTAATTGGGTTTTGATGGATATAATGAAAGCATATTCGTCTGTAGTCGGAACTTGAAACAATCTTGGCTTTTGTGTTTTGTTGGAAAAGAGAACCAGTAAAATTGTTTCGCTTGTTGATCCCCTTTTGTATAAGTATGCAACAAATTCCGAACTCCCTCTGACAACACATTTTTCTCCTGCTTGCCTATGTCTTTAGTCAAAATGGTTTTTGCATCAGCGTATATAAGAAAGTGAAAATGATTTGGCATTAAAAAGCGAGTAATTTAAGAGTTCACAATGGGGTTTAATAAATTTTTCTAACCTTTCTCTACGAAGTGAATATAATTTTCATCATTAAAAATTTTTTTGTTTACGGTTTCCCCTATTATAAAATATGACTTATAGTTCGTTTTTATAGTAGAATTCCATCATCCTTTCTTAATGAATGCCATACCAGCCAGGTATGGCATTCGGCTTAACAAATATTTATCTATCCAAATTTGCGAACGGTGATTTTTCAATATTAACTTTCATTAGAAAATTTTTCCTCTTCTTTTATGGACTCTTCAGACTCGTCAAGACCAACACGCGATATCCCTCCTTAGTTAGTTCCGCAATACTAATTTCTGTTTTTCTCTTTGTGAAAAAAGAATGATAAGCGAAATTTTTGCCTGACTGAATTGTTTAACTTAATTTTTCAAAGCTTACCCCGCCCGAGCGGCTACTATGTACAAACAAGCCAAACCAATTCGACGTTCGGTACGGGCGGGCATAACCAACAATCTATATGCGCATCAAAACTCTTTCGGTAACTACTCCGATACTGGTCGGAATGGTCGCCGTTTTTTTTCTCTGCCTGTAATCGCAACTCTGTAGAACCTGACTATACAAAATGCGAAAGCGGGCGAAGTTCCTCGACTAGGAAATCTTGTGTTTCGTTTCAGTAATCTCATTGGTAAAAGACTCCCTGCTCAATCGGCTGGGATTCTATCACTGAATGCATACATTTCTATCTCGAACCGTCCATAAAAGTGCCGCTTTCGATGTGGAGAGCCCCGATGAACTGGGTTTTTCTCCATCCACGCAGCTAATGGCTGCCACCTCGTATAGAGCTAAAAGATCGGCAGTGAGGTATTGCGGTAAAGTAAATTCTGAGCAGTAAAAAATGGAGACGGCATCGAATTTTCACACCCCAGCACTACATCGGACGACGCCCAGGTGACCGGGGCGTCGCCACAGACGAACAAAGCTTCGTCGTGCCGGTCCCCCAGGTCGACCTCTACTTCAACTATCGCATTGACCCGAATGAATTAAAGGATAAATTAAAAATTGAAGCAGATGGGAAAACCAACGCAATACAGTATGCCTAAAAGACACTTTCGGCGCGGATAATAAGATATCTGTTCGGATCAATGGCCTGGCAGAAACAGAAGATAAGAGCTATGACGCTAAGATCGTAATTGACAAAAGGACTGAAAACCGGAAGGATGGGACGAATATAACAACTGACGCGCTCTCACTCTTCGCTGTCCATGCCCGTCACCGTACGTACTGACGGATACAAAATGTAGAGTCAGAACACGATGGAACCGATGGTGTAGTGACAGTTACTACAAGCCAGCAGCTCACCGCCGGAAATCTTTCCTCATTTATAAATTTGAGCCACAGGTGGAAATATACAACCGAGCTGACAGATAACGGATTTATGATCCGCAGCTCGGGAGTTTGATGTTGAAGAGTTATTCATTGACAATTAACCAGGGTCTTCGTGGAAAGATCGGGGGCGTATTAAAGAGGGTACAATGGAAGCATTGCATTTGGGGAATTAGAGGCCACATTGCTTTTACAAATAGTAAGGCCGTCTACCTGTCAAAACAAGGTGGAAAAATATTGAGAGCGAGGATCACGAATGTTCCAAAAGTGAAAATAGTGATCTCAAAATTTATGAAAGCAATTTCATTGGTGTCAAATCGCTATGGATATTATCCGCATGAGGCAAAGAGATCCGGCGATGATGAAGAGTGATAATGAATATAATTACAACTATGATTATGCAAGTAATAATGATGAAGCAACGATGGGCGATGTGATCTATGAGAAGGAGGCTGACACACGCTCATTACCGAAGAGCGGGGCGGGGCGTATTCGCCATATTTCCCAATTTGAAGACCGGCTACCCGACTTCAAAGGCATCTATCACGTAATGATCCGTTCAATCAAAGATTACTGGTCTCGTGATTCAAGATTTATTTCCCTCTCGATATTGGGCTGATCGCGAAACGGGGCGAAGACAAAATTTCTTGTTTTTGCTAATTCTATTAAAACAACCAATTCCGTTGACGGAGTAAATATTTCCGTGTATGCAAACAATAGCCAGTTGATCGGCACGGGGGCAACCAATGCAGACGGAGTTGCAGAGATAAGTTATACAAAAAAAGATTTTAGCGGGTTTCAAACCGGCCATGATCATAGCAAAGACCGCTGACGATTTTAATTATCTTCCTTTTAATAATACAGCTGTGAACACTTCACGTTTTGATGTAGGAGGAAAAAGAAATAATGCAACAGGCCTCGATGCGTTTATTTATGAGGAGCGAGACATTTATCGTCCCTGGCGAGAAAATAAATTTTTCAGTTATTATCCGCGACAGGCAATGGAAAAGCCCCGGGCGATATTCCTGTGAAATTGAAATTTCTTTTGCCAAATGGCAAGGAGTTGAAATCATTCCGTAAAAATTTAAATGAAGAAGGTTCCGGTCGAAGGCAGTATCCCCATTGATATTTCTGCAATTACCGGAAGCTATTCCCTGGAAGTTTATACGTCAAACGATGTATTGCTTGGTTCCAGAAATTTTATGATCGAGGAGTTTGTGCCGGACAGGATCAAAGTAAAAATACAAAACTTGGATAAGAACTTTTTAAAACCGGGTGAATCAACTTCATTGGATATTTCAGCGCTGAATTTCTTCGGTCCTCCTGCCGCTAACAGGAATTATGAATGCGAGATCCAGGTAAAGCAAAAATATTTCTCCCTGAAAAATTTTATGATTATGATTTTAGCCTGGCCAATCCTAATACGACCATTGAAAAACAGGTCAAGGAGGGAAAGACGGATGCGGATGGCCATGCACATGTAACTGAACGAAGTACA
>ERZ1370068.8941-contig-7757_pt1 | contig 59795 bp, 87 predicted proteins | sample MGYA00561227_ERZ1370068 | MGnify/ENA primary metagenome ERZ1370068 (study PRJEB38410, sample SAMEA6850437) | metagenome | study: Metagenomic assessment of the ecological functions of the soil: analysis of the soil microbiota associated with the... | reverse complement strand
GGTTACGTATTGCTATATCGATCTTGCGGTGTTTGTGCACGAGCAGATCGAGAAATAAACCGAGCTCCGTCTCCAGTCCGATGATGCCGAAGGGCGCGGCATCGAATTCCACTTCCTTTCAAAGTCCGCGTGTGGCGCGTGATCGGACTGCCAGAATTGACGACGTGCCGTCGGCGATGCCCTCCAGGAGCGCGTCGACGTCGGCCTTCGCGCGCAGCGGCGGATTCATCTTGTAGTTCGTGTCGAAGTTTTGAATCGCTTCGTCGGTCAACGCGATATGATGCGGACAAACTTCCCGCTGATTTTCACGCCGCGCGCCTCGCGCTTCGCGCAGCAACCGCACGCTTCCGGCCGCGGTCAGATGCTGGCAATGAATCTGATGATCGCAAAGTTCCGCGAGCAGAATATTGCGCATCACGATCACTTCCTCGCCGGCCGCCGGCCAGCCCGGGCAAACCGAGCAGCGTGCTCCAATAACCCTCGTGCACCACACGCCGTTGCCCGACTAGATTGTAATCCCGGCAGTGATCGAAGCACGGGCACGCCGACCATGCGCGGCATACTCAACCGCGCGCCGCATCAGCTCGTGATTTTGAACGCAATGCCCGTCGTCCGTAATCGCGACGACACCCGCCTGCGCGAGCGATCCGATCGGGCGCCAGTTCTTCGCCCGCGAGACCTTTCGAAATCGCGCCGGTGGGCAAAACATTGACGCATGCACTTCAGCTGCCGCGATTCTTGATCCAGCGCGATCGTGCTCGGGTTGTCAGCGACCGGCGAAGTGTTCGGCATGCAAACAATGGTTGTAAATCCGCCAGCCGCCGCGGCGCCGCGCCCGATCTCGATCGTTTCCTTCCGGCCAAACCCCGGCTCGCCGCAGATGGACGTGGATGTCGATCAAGCCGGGCGCGACAATGAGTCCACTCGCGTCGATCCTTCGATTGCGACTTCGGCTCCGGAATTTCGGCTTCGTGCGGCAATACTTTCCGTCGACGATGCAAACAGGTCGCCGACTTCATCCCGTCTATTCGCCGGATCGATCACGCGGCCGTTGCGAATGATCGTCGCGCTCACGTGCGTCGCAATTCCTCCGCAGAGGTAGAGCACGGCCATGCGGACGGCCGAGGCCGTTGGTGACTTGATCGAGGATGACGCTCGCGGTCGCCGTCGGCGAGCTTCGCTGTCGATCTCGACGCCGCGATTGATCGGGCCCGGATGCATGATGAGGCACGTCGGGCTTCGAGGCGTTTCGCGCGTTCTTTGTTGAGGCCGAACAGGCGAGTGTATTCGCCGATGCCCGGGAAATATTCCTTGCGCTGGCGCTCGTGCTGGATGCGCAGCAGATTCACGACGTCGGCACTCGGATAGGACTTCGTCGATGTTGTGCGTAACGTCGACGCCCGAGCTTTTCGAACTCACGCGGCACGAGCGTGCTCGGCCCGACCAGCGTGACGCGCGCGCGCCAAGCTTGAGCAAGCCCAAGATGTTCGAACGCGCGACGCGGCTGAAGAGAATGTCGCCGATGATCGCGACGTGCAGTCCCGGCGATCGTCCCTTCTTTCGCGAATCGTGAAAGGTCGAGCAAGCGCCTGCGTTGGATGCTCGTGCGCGCCGTCGCCGGCGTTGATGACGCTGGCTTCGAATCGCTTGGCGAGAAACTGCGGCGCGCCAGCGGAACTGTGACGGAGCACAAGAATGTCGGCGTGCAGTGCCTCGAGATTTCGCGCGGTGTCCTTGAGCGTTTCGCCTTTCGTCAGGCTCGAAGTTGTCGCGCGAGATGTTGATCGACGTCCGCGCTCAGACCGGAGCGCCGCCAGCTCGAACGATGTGCGCGTGCGCGTGCTCGGCTCGACGAAAAATTCACCAGCGTTTTGCCGCGCAGGGCCGGCACCTTCTTGATTTCGCGGTGCCGACTTGTTTGAAGGCGTCGGCCGTGTCGAGAATGAAAGTGATTTCCTCCGCCGACAGCTCGCGCAGGCCGAGCAGATCTTTGCGCGTTCCAGCGCAATGCACTTTCAGTGGATGCGGCGTTGTTCGGCATCTTCAGGGTTCCGGTCTTGAGCAGCCAGACGCCGTCCGGCTCGTCCGCGCTGCCGAATGCGCACCCGCACCTGTTCGCTCGCAGCCGTCGGCAGATTCTTGCCCACGTAATCGGCGCGGATCGGGCAGTTCGCGATGCCCGCGATCAATCAGCGCCGCGAATTGAATTCGGGCCGGTCGGCCAAGCGAGTTGATCGCGTCCATCGCCGCGCGGCACGGTGCGGCCAGTGTAAAAGAACGTCATCGACAATGATGATGGTTCGTCCTTCAGCGGCAGAGGAAGCTGCGATGCGCTGACGACCGGCAGCACTCGCGCGCGCGTTCCGACATCGTCGCGATGCATCGCGACGTCGATGACGCCGGTCTCGAGGTCGATCTTTTTCGATCGCCGCGGATGAGATCCGGCGATCCGCCTCGCGATTTCCACGCCCCGTGAAGGGATCGCCGGCAAGAATGACTGCAGCCGAGCTGCGGATTGTCGCTCGATGATCTCATGTGCGATCCGCCGCAGCGCGCCGGTCGAATTGCGCGCGTCCATGCGATCGGCGATGGCGGCAGATGAAGTGCTGTTTTGTATTCTTCATGCGTTTCCTTGGCGACCTCACGGGATCGCTTTAAAGGAAACGCTGGCTTAGGAATCAGCGGTCATTTTACCTCGGCTTTGGCTTCGCGCATCCGCTTTTCGCGCCAACTGGAGCGATGTTTCACGATCCAATCGAGCAGACGCCTTTTCGAAGCCGATGTCAGCTACCGGCCTTTTCGCTCTCGATCCACTTGTGCTTCAAAATCTCTGCGCGCTCAGCGAGGAACTCCTTGTAGAGGACAGAATTCTTAACGAATTGAGATCGATCTTCCTCTGAAGGCGGTCATCTCGCGACTCTCTTTCATAAAATTCCGAATCAGTCAATCAAAATCGGATCACTACCGGTAGCTGTTCGACGTGGCAACCATGGCGATTTATTTAGATCTCGTTTCGCACCCGAGCTGCCCGAATGCCTCACTAAGGCAAGAGTGCTCGACAGGCGTTCGGCAATTCTCTTGAACTCAGCCGCGACAGGCGATTCTCGATCTTCGCCTGTAATCGGCATGCCGCGGTCGCCCGCTTCGCGGGTGGCGATATCGATCGGGATTTGGCCGAGCAACGGAACGCGCAGCCGTTTCGCTTCGCGCTCGCCCCCGCCGCTTCCAAAATGTCGTAGCGCTTTGCCGTCGGATGGAGAGACGAAGTAACTCATGTTCTCAATAAGCCCGAGCACCGGCACGTTGACCTTGTCGAACATCGTCGCGGCTTTGCGCGCATCGATCAGCGCGACCTCCTGAGGTGTCGTGACGATGATCGCGCCGGAAAGCGCGACCGTCTGCACAATCGTGAGCTGGATGTCGCCGGTGCCGGGCGGCAGAGATCGAGGACCGAGATAATCGAGGTTCGCCCCACTCGACCTGCCGCAGAAATTGCAGTGCAGCGCGTAACCATCGCGTCCGCGCGAAAATGGCAGGCGACTGTCGTCGAGCAGAAATCCATCGACATCAGGCGCAATCCGTATTGCTCGATTGGAACGATCTTGTTTTCCTTCCGTTGCCATTGGCCGCTCGCGCGTGCCGAACATGAGCGAAATGCTTGGGCCATAGATGTCGCAGTCACACAAGACCAACGCGCGCTTTGGTTTGCTCGAGCGCGACCGCGAGATTTGCCGCCACAGTTGATTTGCCGACGCCGCCCTTGCCGCTCGCCACCGCGATCGCGTGCTTGATTCCCGGAATCCGCGTGCCGCGCCCACGCCAGCCCAGCGCCCGGCGGTGGCGCTGAATGTCGATCAAAAACTTTCGCATTTGGACTCCGTCGACCGTCCGCAGTACGCTTTTCGCGCATCACTTTTGATCGTAGCCGGAATATTGGGATCGTTCGTGGCGAGTGCGAGCTGCACTTTGACTTCGCCATTGTCGATGTTGACCGATCGACCGAGCCAAACGAAACAATGTCTCGTGTGAAGCCGGGATACTTAACCGACTTGAGCGCGTCGCGAACTTGCTCTTCTGAAACTGACAGCATCGCAGCGCAAATTTACGCGCGGCCTTCCAGCGAGGTAAAACACGCAAAGATTCGATATGAATGTGAGCTTGACCTTACCAGACGCTGCGCGACACGTGATCGAGCGGCACGAAAGCCACGACTCTCTCTTCCAATCATTTTCTGCAGGCATTCTGCTCGCCCTGTTGAGTGCATGGGTGCGCTACGACTGCGCACAGACCGGTCGATGGGCAAGCCGCTGGTCGGTGACGTGGACAAACTCGCTCGGCACTCTCTGACGACTCAAGGCCGACGGCACTCGACGTCGTAAACTCCGAAGCGCCACGCCATTTGGGGCAACCTATTACGGTCGCCGGCGTGATACCGTCACAATCCAGGAGACGGGCGGCAAGGCCGCGAAAGAGCTGCAAAGGTCCGGGCGTCTACATGGTTCAGCCGCGCGAGCGCAGGCTGCTCTGACGTTCACGTTGGTCAAGTGACGCCTGCAAGTGAGCGCGAGCAAAAACGTGACTGCTCGCCTGGCATCGAGAGTAGCTTCCGGGCCGCGCCAGCCGCGCCAGCGACTCAGCCTGGTCGCTCCGCGCGCGTGCGCTCAGACGCGGTCTTCTTCACCTGCGTCTGGCCGCCGCTGCGAGCGCAATGGACGCAGCAGAGAATCTTTGCCGCTCCTGCTCCACGCCGTGACCAGACGACCCGGCACCGGCAGTGCGGGCAAACCGGCGCGAGAAACGCGTGGATCGCGCACTCAAAGCTATCGAAGGTGTGGCGTTTTAGCGCTGGCGACCACTGAAGGGACACTTCTGATTATATTCTCGTTTTCAAACTCCCCGCATTTAGCCAAAGGTTTGCCGATCTCTTTTTCGGCGGTGTCCAAAGTGGCGACCAGGAAGTGATATTCGCGTGGCCCCGAGTCGTAAGTCGGGCAAGGCAGCAACCCTAATCCGACTCACCTTCTCTCCACCGGCTCGGCCCGCACTCGTTTCTTCGTGGGCGCGAGGTTTCCGAGTGCCGCCCGCTTGTTGTCCTTGTAAATTTCTTTGAAAATATCCGCGATCATCGGCGCAGCGGTGCTGCGCCGCCGTGCACTTTGCTGCCGACGTCGCCCTCGTAGAGCGCAGCGAACGCGATATCGCGGTTGATCGGCCGGTAAAAATCCGGCGAACCACGCGGCCGTGCGCTCTTTGTTTTTCGGTCCCCATTGCGCGGTGCCGGTTTTCCAGCGACTTCGACATTATCGAGACTGGCTTGATGCGCGGTGCCGCCAGGCCATTCACGACATCGATCATTCCGGTGCGCAATTCGTCGCAGTGTCTCGGATGAGAGATCGAGCGTCTCTTGCGCGCACCTGGATACGCGGTCACGATTTCGTTATCGAATGTCTGCACCTGTTGGACGAGGCGCGTTTGATAAAACGTGCCGCCGTTCGCGACGATCCCCATGGCTTGGGCCATTTGCAGCGGCGTGACCTGCGTGTCGCCCTGGCCGATCGACAAGTTTGCGATGTCGCCATTGAGCAATCTGCGGCCGTGCGTTGCCTTCATGTATTCATCGTTCGGAACACGGCCCTCCGCCTCGCCGCGCAGCGGGATGCCGCATTTCGCGCCAAACCCGAGCTTTGAATGCCCAATCAATGATCGGTTCGGCGCCGGTCTTGATTCCGGCCTGATAGAACCAGGTGTCGCACGATTCGGTCAGCGCCTGAACAAAATTCAGCGCGCCGCGGTCGCCCTTTTTCCAGTTGTGAAAAGTGAGATTGCCAATCTGGATTGCCGGAACGCACTCAAATCGATCGTCCGGACGCACCGCGCCGCTCTCGAGCGCGGCGATGCCAACCGCGACTTTAAATGTCGATCCCGGCGGATAAGACGAACGAAATGCCCGCGGCAGCAGCGGAATATTCGGAATCGTCCTGCAAGGCTTTAAATTTTTCCGCCGAGATGGACGGAATAAAGAGATTCGGGTCGTAAGTCGGCCACGAAGCCAGCGCGAGAATGTCGCCGTTGTTCGGATCGACAATCACGATTGCGCCGCGTTTGGCTTTTGCTTCCAGCGCCTTTTCCGCCAGCTCCTGGAGGTGAACATCAAGCGTGGTGACGACGTTGTAACCGGGCTACAGGCGGCGTGGTCAGTTTCTCGGAAGTTTTCCGGCCATCTTTGTCGAAAGTGAGTTTGTACTCGCCGTGCTTGCCGGTGAGCATTTCATTGAACGTCTGTTCGAGTCCCTCGCGTCCCTCGGTTTCCGGCCAGAGCGTTTCGTGGTTATCGACGATGCCGTCGGGATTGCGTCCGGTTTTTCCAGTGTAACCGATGATCTGCCCGGCCAGTTTTCCGTTGGGATAAATGCGCACATAAATTGGCCGCACGATCATTCCAGCCGGCAAATTGTCTTTGACCTCTTCGTACTCCGACTGGCTGAGATTCTGCGCGATCTCCAACGGCATGATTCCACGATTGCGATAATGCCGCAGGATCGCTTCGTCTGAAATTCTGAGCGTGCGACCGATTAGTTTCCCGGCCTTGTCGATCTTTTCCCGGGCGAAGCTGAGCGCCTGCGCATCGGAAAAATCAAGCGGCGTGGGAAAATTGATCGCGAGATTGTAACTGAGCCGATTTTTGCGCAAGCGGCACGCCGTTGCGGTCCGTGATCTGGCCGCGCGGGCGCGGAACATCGAGGATATAGGTGCGCGCGAGCTTTTGCGTCTCAAATGTCGGGATGATTGCTTCCTCATTCGACAGCGTCGGGCTCGCAGCTGGCGATAGCCGATGGCTGCAACGTTTGCGCGCAGACAACAGCGAACAGACGGCGAAAAGCAGAACGATTACGATGCGCGCAGCATTTCACGTTTCGCGAGCGATCGTCACATCTGCGCTGATCGCGAAAGCTGACGCGTCAATGCCGCTGCAAGAAGCGATGCACTTCTTCGGCCAGCTTGCGGCCAATCCCTTCCGTGGACGCAATTTCATCCACCGTCGCTTTGCGCAGACGATTCACGGAACCAAACTTTCGCAGCAGCAGATTCTTCCGGTTCTGACTCACACCTGGGCAATCATCGAGAATGCTTTCGCCGATCGCGCTTTTTCATGAGCAGCTGATGATAAGCGTTGGCGAAACGATGTGCTTCGTCGCGAATGCGCTGGAGCAAGCGCAAAGCACCGGAATCGATCGGCAGTTGCAGCGGCAGCGCCCGGCCCGGCCGATAAATCTCTTCGTGTTCCTTCGCCAGACCGATGATCGGAAGATCATGCAATCCCAATCGCTGCAGCTCGCGGCACGCCGCCGAGAGCTGCCCTTTCCGCCATCGACAATGATCAGATCGGGCAGATCGAACGTACGATTGCTGATTGCTGATTGCGGATTGCGGATTGGCCAGGCGTTGCTTCGGCAATTTCGAATGCATTCTCTGCGAATATTCCGCGCGCGTTCACGGATTCGTTTCGCGGCTTCCAGCAAAATCCGCGAATAACGCCGCCGCACGACTTCCGCCATGCTCGGCGAAATCATCCTGTCCTTCCACGGTGCGCACCCGATATCGCCGATAATTGTCCTTGTCCGGCACGCCGTCTCGGAAACAAACCATCGAGGCGACGACGTGCGTCGTGGAAATGTTCGAGATGTCGAAGCATTCCATGACGCGCGGCGCGCGCGGAAGTTGCAGCGCATCGGCCAGCGCCTGCACGTCCGCCATCGGATCGATTGCGCTCGGCAAACTGCCGCGGGTAAAGCGGCGCATCGGCTTTGTCGTGCTGCGCAAATCTTCAACCATGTTGCGAAGTTCGGCCGCTTTCTCGAAATCCATTTTCTCCGCCGCTTTGCGCATTTCTGCTTCCAGCGCGGCGATCATCTCGCGCGAATGTCCCTCGAGAAACTCGCACGCTTGCGCGACGCGCTCGCGATATTGCTCCGCGCTGATTTCGCTCAAACGCATCGGCACCTGATAAGTCGACGATTTCAATTCGCGCTCCGTCGGCGAACCGCGGCCGAAAGTGAGCACGCCAAATTTCTTGCGCATGAAATTCAGCGTTTGCCGCAGCGCGCCGGAATGCGCATAGGGCCCGAAGTAGCGCGCGCCATCGTCCTTCTTGAATCGCGCCAGCCGGAAACGCGGCCATTCCTCCGACATGTCGATCTTGACCAGAAGAAAGCGTTTGTCGTCGCGAAACGAAATGTTGTAACGCGGCCGGTATTCCTTGATCAGTTTGCCCTCGAGCAAGAGCGATTCCGCATCGCTGCGCACGGTGTGCGTCTCAAAATCCCAAACCGCATCGAGCATGGCGCGCGTTTTCAAATCGGCCTGCGCCACTTTCGATGGCAGGAAAGTAGGAGCTGACGCGCTTGCGCAGGTCGCGCGCTTTGCCGACGTAAATCACGCGATTAAAGCGATCGCGCATCAAGTACACACCGGGCTTGTGCGGCACTTCGTGCACTTTCTTTTGCAAATCCGGCTTTCTCTTCGTTAATAGAGCATCATCCTGGGCGACGAATTTACGCGACGAACCGTGCGCTGATGAAAATCTGCGGACGAGAGCCGCTTGCTTGTCGCAGCAGCACGCTGAAGCCGCCGCAGTCGACGCATTTACGAAACCCGACGGCGCGGCAGCGCCGATTGCACCATCATCAAGCTCGCTCACGTTTTCCGGCGTGAGCAAACCGACCAATCGCTTCATGCTGTCGAGCACGGGCACCGCCGGACAATTGCATTCCTGCATGATGCGAAATGCTTCTTCGAAACGAGTGCCGGTAGTGACCGTGGGAATATCGCGCCGCATCACGTCGCCTACGCGAAGCTGCGGATCGTCTTTGCGCAGCGCCGCAATCAGATCGTGCCGCGTGAGCACGCCGGCGACGTTTCCGGTTTCATCAACGACCGGAAAATCGTGCTGCGAGGTCGCCAGGAGAGCGTCGACCGCTTCCTGCAGCGTCGCGTTTTCCGGAAGGGTATGAAATTCGCGCACCATCGCGCTCGAGACCGGAAACCGGCGCGAGACATCTTTCATTTGCGCGAGAGCCGCCTCCTGCGATGCGCCGATGTAAACGAACAGCGCGATGAAGATCAGGAATGGATTCCAAATCAGCCCGATGAACCCGAAGACGAACGCAAATCCCTGACCGATGCTGGCCGCCACCTGCGTCGCGCGCGCATAACTCAGCCGCGTCGCGAGCAGTGCGCGCAAGACGCGCCCGCCATCCATTGGAAACGCAGGCAGCAAATTAAAGAGGAGCAGCAGGATGTTGATGGTCAGCAACTGCGCAATGAGACCGCCGCCTTCGACTGTTGGACGGATTAGAAACGCCTGCGAGCCGCCCGCCACAAACAAGCCGAGCGCGATCACTACGTTGACCATCGGCCCAGCCAGCGGCGATCGACCAATTCCTGCACCGGCTCTTCCGGCATTCGTTCCAACCGCGCGACCCCGCCGATTGGAAGCAAAGTGATATCCGGCGTGTTGATCCCAAAAGCTTTCGCCGCGAGCGCGTGCCCAAATTCGTGCAGCACGACGCAGAGCGAAAAGCAGCAGGATGAAGAGCACCCGGCTTGCCGCTGCCGCCGAACCACCTTCGCGCATAATAACCGAAAGCGAGCCAGCCGATCAGCAGCAAAAAGGTGACGTGAATCCGCAATTGAATTCCGGCGACACGAAAGATTGGGAGAGACCAGCCCATTAGTTTGTATTCACAGTCATTTCTGAATTGGGCGCCATATGCGCTAGCGCACGTAGCCCTGACAAGATAAACACGATTTCACGAGCGCCGAAATGACTTTATGCGGGTTGCATTTCTTCGAGACTGAACGAAATGGAAACATTTGACGTTGCAATCGTCGGTGGCGGTCCGGCTGGATCGAGCTGCGCGGCGTTTTGCGCTGCTCGCCGGGCTGCGAACGATCGTCCTTGAGCGGGAAAAATTTCCTCGTGAAAAAGTTTGCGGCGATTGTTTGAATCCATCGTGCTGGCCTGTGCTTGCAGCGGCTCGATCTTGCGCAGCGTGTCCGCGCTCTTGCCCCATGCGAAACTTGATTCTGTCGAGTTTATCGCGGTCGGCGGACGAAAAGTGATTGTCGATCTTCCATCTGGCGATGAGTGCGAGTTCGCGGTCAAACGCAGCGTTTTTGACGATCTCTTGCTAAAGCGCGCCGGCGAGCTCGGCGCGCACATTTACGAAGAGACGACAGTCACGGCGTTGACTAACAGTCACGGTTGGAAAATTGAAACGGCGAGCGGAGAAAGCTTTGTCGCGCGGACGTCTGGTGGGCGCCGATGGCCGCAACTCGACCGTGGCGCGCCTTTGCAATTTATTGCCGCGACCCGAGCGCGAGCGCATCGCGTTGCAATCGCACTTGCCGTTGCCGGGCAACTTTGGCAATCGCGTGGTCCTGCAATTTCTTCCGAACGGTTATTCCGGCTTGGCGCCGGTGAATCGACGAGGAACTGAACGTTTGCCTCGTGCGCAAAGCCGCGCGAGATGGATGCGCTCAAGGCGTGGGCGAACAAACCGATTTGGCGTTTCGCCTAATCACGCTGGCGAACGATCACGCCGCTTGCTCGCGACTGCGCTTTCGCCGGCGCACGAAAATTTGTTTTTGATCGGCGATGCCGCGCGCGTGGTCGAGCCGTTTACCGGCGAAGGAATTTATTACGCTCTTGCGCTCCGGCGAACTGGCGGCGCAGGCAATCGTCAAAGATAATTCGAGGTGAAGATCGACAATCAACTTTCGCGCGAATATTCGCATCGCACCTGCGCAGAAATGTATCGCGGTACGATTGTGGATTAATCGGCTGGCGCGCGCTGCCGTCTTGTCGCCGCGACTCGCATCGTTCTTCGTTCACGCGGCACGAATTCAACCCTCGATCTTGCGTTTGCTTGACCGCGAAAATCGTCAGACCAAATTGATCGCGCGAGCACGCTTTCACCGTGTTCGACATCAACATTGCGATCGTCATCGGCCCGACGCCGCCCGGCACTGGCGTGATTGCGACTCGCTTTCTTCGCGACTTCGTCAAACGCGACATCGCCCACCAGCCGATAACCGCGTTCGCTTGCCGCGTCCTCCAGCGCGATTGATGCCAACATCGACAACGACCGCGCCATCGCGCACGTGCTCGGCTTTCACGAAGTTCGGCCGGCCGATCGCCGCGATTAAAATGTCCGCCGAGCGCGTAATCTCTTCGAGATTCGCGGCTGCGCGAATGCACGACCGTGACCGTCGCATCTGCGTTCTTGTTTTTTGCATGAGCAAAAGGGCAAGCGGTTTACCGACGATCATGCTGCGGCCAAGAATGACGACGTGCGCCCCGCTGATGTCGATCTTGCTTTCGATGAGCAGCCGTTGCACGCCAAGCGGCGTGCATGGAACGAGCCCGGTCTGATCTCCGAGCGCGAGTTTCGCAATGTTCTCCGGATGAAAGCCGTCCACGTCTTTGCGCGGATCGAGCGCGCGCACGATCGCCGCTTCATCGATCTGCTTTGGCGGCGGCGATTGCACCAGAATGCCGTGAATTGCCGAGATCACGATTCAGCTCTTCGACACGAGCGAGTAATTCGGCCTGCGTTGTCGATGCAGGCAGTTCGAGCTTCACCGAATGAAGACCGAGATCGCGGCACATCTTGTCCTTCGAGCGCACATAAGCGCGCGAGGCCGGATTATCTCCCACGAGAATGACGGCAAGACCGGGCGTGACGCCTTTCGATTTTAATTCCGCAATCTCGCGGCGAAGATCGACATAGACTTTGTCGGCGATTGCGCGTCCATCGATTAACTTCGCCATGCGCTGAACGTAGATGACTCAGCGTCGTTCAACCAGCGCCATCATGGCATCCTGCAAACGCAGACGCTCGGCTTCGAACTCATCGGCGTGTCTGCTCGATCTAACATGATGCGGCTGGCCGATAATCACACGCAACTTTGGCGAAAGGGCGCGGCAGAATGAATCGGTCCCAGCTTTTCAGCCGCCAACAGCTCGAGTATTCCATGTTGACAGGCACAACTGCCGCTCCGGATTTTTGCGCGAGCAAAATGATGCCCGGACCAAGTTCGTAGGCCGGACCGCGCGGACCATCCGGCGTGATGACCACGTCGCGACCCGATGCGAGCACATCCGTTAGCTGGAGGATCGCGCTCGCCCCCAAGCGCGAACTGGAGCCGCGCACGACATCAAAACCGAAACGCGTGATTGCATCGGCGAGCAGGTCTCCGTCGCGACTGGCGCTAATCAGAGCCGCGCCCGTGACGATTTGGAAAAAACGCCGCAGCACGAACGGGAAAATCAGCAATCGATTATGCCAGAGCGCGGCGATGTAGTTTTCGATCGACCGGTTTTCCAACAACGCCGGCGCGATCGTCGATTTCGTAGCGCAGCGTGCGCGCCCAAAGCTGCAATATGCGAAATCCGACCGCGATCAGCCAACGCGCGGGTCGACCTTCGATCTTCAACGTTTGCGGGAAGGTTTCGCCGTGTCATCGCCCCAGCGATAAGCGCTCGGGTTGGGCAAGCCGATTTGATCGAGAATGCGCCAGACTACGGTATCCACGACAGCGGTGACGGAATCTGGCCGGCTGTAGAAAGAGGAATGGCGGGCAGCACAATCGCGCCCGCTTCCAGCAAGGTCACGACGTTGCGCGCGTGAATTAAATTCCAGGGCGTCTCGCGCGGAACGAGAATTAATTTCCGGCGTTCTTTCAAGAAAACATCGGCGGCGCGCAGTAAGGCGCTGTCGCTGGAGCCGGAAGCGATTCGCCCAAGCGTGGCCATCGAGCAGGGAACGATCACCATCGCATCGAAGCGGGCCGAGCCGCTAACGAACGGGACGTTGAGATCATTTTCCGGAATGTTGCGAGACGCTCGCGAGGAATTTTGAAATTATCGAGCTCCTGCTTCGCAACCTGCTTTGCATGCGCGCTCATGACGAGATGAACTTCGTGCGCGGCGCAATCGATCTGCTCGAGCAATCTTTGCAGATAAATCGTTCCGCTGCGCGCCGGTCGCGGCGATTACAAGTTTCATCGTGAGAAATTTATCCTGAGTTTGAATTTAATCGGGTATGGGAGCAATAAGATACGGCATGGTCAAAAACTCTTACACACCCGCTATCGGGTGCGCGATCTGGAGAAGACGGTCTCGTTTTATAAGGATGTGCTCGGACTCAAGGAGCTTCGCCGCCACACCTCGGGCCGCGGCTCGCAGCTGGTTTTCTGAAGGCGCCTGAGGGCGAACGAGGAGATCGAGATTTGCAAATTCGATCAGAGCGGGCCGGTCGTTGTCGGTCCTGATCTTACGCATCTCGCCTTTGAGGTGGACGACCTGGAGAAGTTTGCGCAGGAAGCGGCGGCGAAAGGTTATCCGTTGTCGGACGGGCCGCATTCAACCGGCAGCAGCAAAATTGCTTTCATCGACGCGCCGGAAGGTTACGAGGTCGAATTGATTGAGCGCGCGACAAAGTCATCAGCTGGAAAAATGCTGCGGACGACCGACTTGCGCCGATCAAAATTCTATCGCTAATTTCCCGCTCGATGAAGTGGCGCAATCGGATCCTGTTCCTTTGCGCACTAATATTGCCTCTTATCGCCTGGGGTCAGGATGCTGAATCCGAGGCGGTCCGGCCAAGCGGTATCGCGCCCGGGCCTGTTCGGAAGGCGCAAGGCGGTTACAGCGAAAGATAAAGAGGATGTCGATGTCTCGCCCAGTCCTGTTCAGAAGTCGACGAGAAATCGACTCATGCACGCTCACACCGGACGCATGCAAAGCCGAAGCGAAACACCGGAATCAACACCAGCGCCGACGGAGTACACGCCCGGACGGCATACCGAAGACTGGCGCGGCTTCAGTGATTGTGGTGGACGCGAATAACGGCCAAACATTATACGAAAAGAATGCAGATGAGATGCGCGCCGCAGCCAGCACGCAAAAATTGCTTACGGCTCTGATCGTCGCTGAGCGCGGTTTTTTGGATCAGCCTGTCACTGGTTCAAACAGTCGATACCATGGCCGACCCGGTGAAACTGAATATCAAGCCGGGCGACACGTATCAGCGAATCGATCTGCTCCGGGCGCTGCTCGTGAAAAGCCCAAACGACGTGGCGCGATGTCTGGCGCGTGATAATGCCGGCAGCGTGGAAGCATTTGCGGAGGTCATGAACAGGCGTGCGCGCGAACTTGGAGCGATTCATTCGCATTTCGTTAATCCGAACGGCTTGCCCGTGCCCGGGTCAATACTCGACGGCGCGCGATCTTTCACTTATCGCCCGTGCGGCGTATGCCAATTCGACCATCCGCTCGATCGTTTGTCTTCCGCAGCTTGTTTTTCGCTATGCCAACGGCCGCACCCGTGAGCTCGAAAACACGAACAAAGTTCTGCAGACGCCTTCCTTACTGCAACGGGATGAAGACCGGTTACACGGAGGCCGCCGGACATTGCTTGATTTGCAGCGGTGCGCGGGCGGGCCGCGACATCATCGTTGTCGTGCTCGGCGACAGTAAGGCCGGCGTGTGGCGCGACGCATCTGCGCTGCTTTCCTGGGGTCTCTGGAGCTTAAATAATAATGGATCTCCGAGCCGACCGGCTTTGACGGGCGTGGCGGAACACATGCGCTGAAGCGCGATGCCTCGAAGCGTGCCGGCCGAGCGTTCGCTCAGGGAGAGCTCAAACAACATGCGCGATCTTTTCAGGAGCAATTGCAGGCGCTCCGCGCGCGTTCGTTGGATCGACAGCTGCGCGAAATCAGCAGCGCGCAAGGACCGGAAATCGAGATCGCCGGGCGGCGGCTGATCAATTTTTCCTCCAACGATTATCTCGGTCTCGCGAACGATTCTCGATTACGCGAGGCAGCGATCGCGCGCGATCGACGAATTTGGCGTTGGCGCTGGAGCTTCGCGATTGATTAGCGGGACACAATCGCCGCATTTGCGATTGGAAAGCGCGCTGGCGAAATGGAAAGGAACAGAAGCCGCGCTCTGTTTCAGCAGCGGATACGCCGCCGCGCTCGGCACGATTCCGGCCTTGGTCACCAAGAACGACGTCATTCTGCTCGACAAACTCTGCCACGCCTCGCTGATCGATGGCGCGAAATTAAGCGGCGCGATCCTGCGCGTATTTCCGCACAATCATCTCGGCAAACTGGAGAGTCATCTCGAATGGGCGCGGCGCGAACATGCGGGCAAGCGCATCCTCATCGTCACCGAGTCCGTCTTTTCGATGGACGGCGATCGCGCGCCGTTGCGCGAGTTAGTTGAATTAAAAGACGATTCGGCGCGCTTTTACTGCTCGATGAAGCGCACGCTGTCGGAGTAATTGGTCCAAATGGCCGCGGACTGGCTGCGGCGGAAAACGTGAATGAAGATGTCGATGTTCAGATGGGAACGCTGAGCAAGGCGCTCGGCGCAAGCGGCGGCTACATCTGCGGTTCCCGCAGTCTCATCGAATGGCTGATTAATCGAGCGCGTTCCTTCATTTATTCCACAGCGCCGCCGCCGGAGCATCGCTGCCGCGGCGCTGGCCGCAGTTAATTTCCTCGCATCTGCCTGAAGGAGAAGAGCGTAGGCTTTTGCTTTGGAAAAGAATCAGATTGATGCAGGAACTTCTCCCACGCGATGAGTTGAATGAAAAAGCGACTGATGCCGCGCAGCGCGATTTTCCCGTGGATCGTTGGCGACGAGCAAGCCGCGCTCGATCTGGCGTCCGCGCTGCAAAGCGAAGGATTTCTCGTTCCAGCGATTCGTTATCCAACCGTTGCCAAAGGATCCGCACGACTGCGTATTACCGTGACTGCGTCACACGAAGAAGATCAAATCCGATCGCTCTGCCAGGCAATCGACACGACTAAGCGGCTGAACCTGTAGAGCGGCAGCGTCGCCTGCGGAGCGATTTTACTTCGCCAGAAAACGTCCCAAGATCGGTTTCAATTTTTCGACCGTTGCGGCGGGCCACAGCTTGCGGTCGGTGACCAGCGCTGAATCAGAGCGCAGAATGTTCCGGCCAGTTCGGCTCCGTCGGGATGCGCGGGATTACATCGACGAGCACTTTCTTCGCCGTTTCCGCGTTCGCCATCAGATGACCGATGACGATCTGCGCGGAGACTGGTTCCTCCTCCACCTTCCAGCAATCGTAATCGGTAATCATCGCCATGGTGGCGAGCGCGATCTCCGCTTCGCGGGCCAGTTTCGCTTCCGGAAGATTGGTCATCCCGATTACGTCGAAACCGTTGCGCCGATTCAGTTCCGATTCCGCGCGCGTGGAAAACGCCGGGCCGTCCATGTTCACGTAAGTGCCGCCATTGTGAACTGTGACGCCGAGAGACCTCGCTGATTCCGCCAGAAGATTTCGCAGCTTCGTGCTGATCGGCTCGGCGAATGCGATATGCGCGGCAATGCCTTCGCCGAAGAACGTATGAGCGGCGCGCAGACTCGTGCGATCGTAAAATTGCGAGGGCAACAAGACATCTCGCGGCGCATATTTTTCCTGCAAACTGCCCACCGCCGTCACCGAGATGATCCAGCGGACGTTGAGCGAGCGCAGCGCGTAGATGTTGGCCCGGTGATTTAATTCATGCGGCAGAATCCGATGACCGCGGCCGTGTCGCGGCAAGAAATAAACCTGACGGCCGCTTAGCTTGCCGCCGACGAGCGCGTCCGATGGCGATCCAAACGGAGTGTCGATCTTGTGTTCGGTCGCGTCGCGCAGCTCTTCCATCTGATACAAACCGCTGCCGCCGATGATCCCGATTGCTGGAGGCTCGTTTTTCATTCGCAGCCGCGATTAAATCCGAAAGATCGACAAGATGGAAAGCGGATAATCCTGCGTGGCGCAGCGCGGCTTGGCCGTGTATTATTTTCGCCCGTCCATGCCGAAATTTTTTCATCAAGACTTACGGTTGCCAGATGAACGAGCGCGACTCGGAACAAGTCGCGCATTCGCTCATCGCGCGCGGCTACGAGCGCGTCGCACACGAAGCGGAAGCCGACGTCGTGCTCCTGAACACTTGCAGCGTGCGCGACATGGCCGACCAAAAGGCGCTCGGCAAAATGGGAATGCTCGGGACGCATGGCGAAAGAGCGGCCGCATGTGGTGTTCGGTTTCCTCGGCTGCATGGCGCAGGCGCGCGGCGAGTCGCTGCTAAAGAATTTGCCGCATGTCGATCTTGTCGTCGGGACGCAGAAATTTCATCGCGTCGCCGATTACGTGGAAGAACTGGTCGCGAAGAAAGACGGCGCGATCAGCCGGCGATCGCGCGCCGCCGGCTACAGCGCATGGATGATCCGCGTTTCTCGATCGTCGATATCGCCGAGGAAGCCGGCTCGCAATCGACGATTCGCGACCAGCAACTCGCGCCTCGGCAGGCGACTGCTTTCGTTTCGATCATGCAGGGATGCAACATGCATTGCACGTTTTGCATCGTCCCGCAGACGCGCGGCGCGGAGCGCAGCCGTTCGATCGATGAGATCGTGCGCGAAGTGCGCGATCTGGTTGCGCGCGGAGTGAAGGAAGTCACTCTGCTCGGGCAAATCGTGAATTTGTACGGCCGGCACGAGTTTCCGAAGATCGACAATAAAAGTCCATTTGTGCAGTTGCTCGAAGCCGTGCACGAGATCGACGGGCTGAAGCGGCTCCGCTTTACTTCGCCGCATCCGATCGGATTCCGCGACGACTTGATCGACGCGATCTGCGCGCTTGCCGAAACTGGCCGAGCACGTTCATCTGCCGCTGCAATCCGGTTCCAACAAAATCCTCAAAGCGATGCACCGCGCTTACACCGCGGAAAAATATGTCGATCTTGTCCGTCGCATCCGGCAGGCGCGCAATGGCATCGCGATTACGACCGACATCATTGTCGGTTTTCCCGGCGAAACCGAGACGATTACAAGCGAACGCGCGATCTGGTCGAACAAATCCAGTTCGATAACGCGTTCGTTTTTCGCTATTCACCACGACGCGATACGCCCGCCGCCGAAATGCCGGAGCAAATCGACGAGCGCGTCAAAGAAGAGCGCAATCAGGATTTGCTCCGGATCGTGAATGAATCAGCGCGACGCGCCGGCGAGCGGTTGGTCGGTCGCGATGTGGAAGTTCTTTGCGAAGGACCGAGCAAAACGAATCCGGCGCGGTTAATGGGCCGCACGCGCACGAACAAGATCGTCGTGTTCGAAGGCGATGAGAAACTCGTCGGCGAGATTGTCGATGTGCGGATCGCAACAGGCGAATGGATTCAGCTTGTATGGCACGCCGGTCGCTGCCAACCTGACGCGCCGGCTAGCTAACGATCGCGCGCATGATTTACCATCTCTCGTTGCAAACCGCAGGAATCATCGCGGGCGCGTTCCTCGATTTTGATCAGTTTGCCCGGATTGTTCAAACCGGACCTCGCCAGTGTCGCGCAACGCTTTCCGCGCTCTCGTATCGCCGGAGTTGTTCTGCTGACTATCTGCTCTTGTCTGGACGTTTCTGGCTGCTCGCGACAATCGAGATGGGCGAATTCTCAGCTTTCCGGCGGCCGCTCCTCATTGCATTGCCGATCGGTTACGTGCTCGTCCTGCGTTTCGTCGACGAATTTCTCGCGGTGCGCGCGCTTGGAATTCTTTGTTTGCTCGCCGCCGAACCGCTGCTCGATGCGGCGTTTCTGCGTTACGAAACGAGCCGGTTGCTCGTAACCGTGTTCGCTTATCTGCTTGATCGTCGCCGGACTGTTCTGGGTCGCGATGCCCGTATGTGCTTCGCGATCAAATCAACTGGAGCGCGCGCAGCGTCTTCCGCTGGCGCTTTATGCACGGCATCGCGTTGCTTTACGGCGCGGTCATTCTCGCGTTCGCGTTTACGCGGTATTGAAATGTCGTAGCGGCGCGTCTGCGAGCGTCAGACTGAATAGTTCGACGCTCGGTAGAGCGGCCGCTACAGAACAGACATGAACCGCATTCTCGTGATCCGCGGCGGCGCGATCGGCGATTTCATCCTCACGTTGCCGGCGCTGAAGGCGTTGCGTGACGCCTATCCTCACGCGCACATTGAGATTCTCGGTTACAAGCATATCGCGGTGCTCGCGGAAAATCGGTTCTACGCGCAAGCCGTTCGTTCGATCGAATACGGACCGCTCTCGAGTTTCTTCGCGAAGAATTCGGAATTGCCTCCAGAGTTGGCAACGTTATTTCGCGAGTTTCGATTTGATCATCAGCTATCTCTACGATCCGGATGGAATCTTTGAGAGTAATCTGCGCCGGTGCGGTGTTGAACAAGCTTGATTCGCGGACCGGCGAAGATCGAGAAGCAGTGAGCATGCCGCGCGACAACTCGCGCGGCCGCTGCGAAGAATTGGGCTTCGACGTTGAGGATCTTGCCGCAGAGTTTATCCCTCGAGCGAAGATCGACATGCGTGCGCAGAAACTTCTCAGCGATCTCCGCGGCCGATCGTCGCGTTTCATCCTGGCAGCGGAAGTGAAAGAAAAACTGGCCGCTCGAAAATTGGATCGACATCGGCAATCACCTGCTTGGCTCGGACGATTTTCAGCGGATCGCTGGTCGTTGTTTCGGGCGAGGCAGACGAAGATCGAAGTCAGACGGCTCGAGCGATTTGGAAAAACGAGCGCGTTCAGTTTGCGAGAAATTTTCCGCTGCCAGCACTGGCCGCGCTATTCGAAGACGCGATTTTCGTCGGACACGACAGCGGAATTTCGCAGCTTGCCGCGGCCGCGGGCGCAAATTGCATTTTGCTTTTCGGTCCGACCGATCCGGAAGTTTGGGCGCCGAGGAACGAAAGTGTGCAAGTGATTCAGGCGCCGACCGGGGACATGCCGATCGCTCAGATTCGAAACCGTTCGCGATGCGCTACATCAACAGGCTGGAAGCCTGTCTTCCGGAAATACAAATCAGGAGCTGATGCGCATCGGCATCAGCACGTAGAGAAACGGCGTCTGAATTTTCAGGACGCCGGGGCTCATCTCGTCGATCGAGATCGAGAAACACTTCGTCCTCGGTCAGGTTGCGCAACGGCGCCATGAAGAACTCCGGATTAAACGCGATGGAAAAATCGCGACCTTTGTAGGCGACGGCGAGCGATTCCTTCGCTTCGCCGACTTCCGGCGTATTGGCCGTGATGTCGATGTTGTTCTTGCTGAAATTCAGTTTGATCGAGTTCGATTTGTCGCTCGCCAGCAACGAAACGCGCCGCAACGAATTCAGAAACGTTTCGCGCTCGAGCGTGACGCGCTCTTTTGCTTCCGATGGAATGACCTGCTTGTAATTTGGATAATTGCCTTCGATCAACTTCGAGACGAGCAGCGTCTTGTTCAGATCGAACGCGATCTGGCCGCTGCCCATGCTCACTTTCACGTCGCCGTCATCGGTAAGCAGCCGCTGCAACTCCGTCACCGCTTTCGTCGGGACGATGATGTCGGCTTCGTGGCTGCGCGGGAATTCCAGTTCGATGTCGACCATGGCGAGCCGCCGCCCGTCCGTCGCCACAAGCGTGAGTTTGTTGTCCTTGAAGCTGAAAAGGACGCCGTTGAGCACGTAGCGGGTCTCGTCGGTCGAAATGGCATAGGAAGTTTTGCGCAAGCCGTCGCGCAGATCCTTTTGCCGAATCGTGACGACTCTTCGCGTCCTCAAATTTCGGCAGCGGCGGAAATTCTTCCTCGGGCAATCCGAGAATTTTGAAAAAGCTTTGCCCGCTTCGGATCGACGCGGCGTTCTTTCCATCGACATCGATCTGAATTTCGCTGGAGGGCAGCTCACGAATGATGTTGAAAAGGCGACGCGCCGGCAGCGTGGTCGCGCCCTCCTTTTCCACCTGCGCTTCGAAACTGCCGCGCACACCGACATCGAGATCGGTCGTGGTGAGATGAACTTCGTTGCCGTTCGCCTGCAGCAAAACGTTGGAAAGAATCGGAAGAGTCGTGCGCGTGCTGACTACGTTTTGGACCTGTTGCAGGCCTTCGAGCAGCTTTTCTTTCGTGACACTGAATTTCATGATGGAAAGGAGCGCTTAAGATGTAAGGCTTTCGATTTTATTCGGCAACCGTAATCTCGTGCGCTAAGATCGACAAATCGGTAGAGCGGTTCGCCTGAACCGCTCGGCGATTGCGGTCAATCGCTGCTACGCTGCAACGAACTGTCGATGAAGGAAATCGTCTGGCGAATGTTGTCCTGCTCGCCGCATGCGTTTCTTCACCAGTTTGCAGGCGTGCAGGACGGTGCCGTGATCGCGTCCGCCAAATGCGTCGCCGATTTCGTTGAGCGACGCCTTGGTCAAGCTCGCGCGCCAGATACATCGCGACCTGGCGCGGAAAGCGATGCTGGCCGGGCGCCGTTTGCTCGTCATATCGGCCAGACGCACATCGAAATGTTCGGCCACGCGCCGCTGGATTTGCTCGATCGTGATGGAATGCCGTCGCTTCTTCCTGCAAAATGTCTTTCAGCAGATGCTCGACGACTTCCTGGGTCAGCTCTTTGCCGCTGAGCGACGCAAAGGAGGCGACGCGCATGAGCGCGCCCTCGAGGCGACGCACGTTCGATGCGAATGCGGTTGGCGAGAAACTCGAAAACCTCATCGCGCAGCTTGATCTGCAGCGTGCGCGCTTTTTTGCGCAAGATCGCCATGCGCGTCTCGATGTCCGGCGGCTGAAGCTCGGCGGTAAGTCCCCATTCGAAACGCGAAACCAGCCGGTGCTCCAGGTTCGCGATCTCCGAAGCAGGCCGGTCGCTCGAGAGCACGATCTGTTTATGTCCGTCGAAAAGCGTGTTGAAGGTGTGAAAGAATTCTTCCTGCGAACGCTCCTTGCCGCCAAGAAATTGGATGTCGTCGATCAAAAGGAGATCGGCCTGGCGATAACGCTTTCGGAATTTGACCAGATTGCTGTGCTGGATCGCGTCGATGAACTCGTTGATGAACAGTTCGCTCGAGAGATACATCACCTTGGTATTCTTCTTCTTCGCCCAGACGTATTGGCCAATGGCCTGCATCAGGTGCGTCTTGCCGAGACCGACGCCGCCGTAAACGAACAGCGGGTTGTAAGTCCGCGCCGGCGACTGCGCGACCGCGAGACTGGCGGCATGCGCGATCTCGTTGTTCGGGCCGACCACAAACGATTCGAACGTGTTTCGTGGATTGAGCCCGAGCACGCTGCCGACCGCTTTCGTGTCGCGGGGTGACTCTGGCGAAATCTCTTTCAACGCGGCGGCATCCTCCATCAGCATTTGCGCTGTGAGTCCCGACGGCGAGGAAAACTTTACGCCGCGCGGGCCGCCAAAAGTCGTGACGATGGCGGTCTGCAAGGCGGCCATATAATTACTCTCGATCCAAAATTGATAGATGTTATTTGGAACGCGGAAGGTGAGCGATTTATCACTGGCCTCGACCAATTCAACGGCGGAAAACCAGCGCTTGAATGTATCGGCGCTCACCTGCTGGCTTTAACGCGGCGGACAATCGCTGCCACAGTTGAGTACACTTCTTGTCCATAGCAACTTGTTAACAGTGTTACACAATCGCCACAAAGGCTGATACCGGGGAAAATCGACCGGCGAAGCGGAGGCAATGCTGGGTTGATTGCCCCGTCTGATTCGCACAGAAATTGCCCGGAAAAATTGCCAAAAGTGCCTAAATACGAGGGGAAAATGCTTTCTGCGCCGTTCAGCAGTCGCCGGATTGCGGCGAGATCGACATCTGAGTTGAGTCGTTTGTCTGGAGAGGTTAGGGCGTCGCTCATTCTCGCTGCTAGAAGTTTCTCAGAAATGTTCACATCTTATTCACATCGACTCCCTGTTCGCCCTGCCAGCGGGCTTGAGATTAGAAACCAGCGCGAAAATCGACAAGAAAAAAACTGAAATTTATTTTTCGTCGCACAAAAAAAATCTTGACTGAAAAATCAAAACGAGCGTGTCCCAAGACGGCAAAACTGATTCTCCTCGCGCACAGTTGACTCCGAAAGTCTTGCGAGCCGGACGAGTTGACCGAATTGGCGCGCACGCGCATTTTTGCCGCCTTCAGAGTGCCTATCGGGAGCGCTCCGGTGATCGAAAATGGATGCAACGCGAACTGAAATGATGAACCGGAAGCGAATTGCGTCGTCAATTTCAACGGCAGCCGAGCAATGAGCGCGAATTCTTCCAGCTGGATTGGATCGCTTTCTGTCTCGCTGTGTCATCCGCACGTGCTGCCGAAGAGCTGTTGCCGCCATTCGGCTTTCGTTGGAACGACTCCGATGGCGCGGGTGGAAGCGGTGCTGCACGGCGCGAAAGCGAAAATCGTGTCGCGCGAGAAAAAGGAGAACCGAGAGGTCTGGACAGTGGAAGGCCTCGTTCACCCCGGATTGAAGCGCACCCTCTTTACTTTCAAGGAGAGGGCGCTCCTCGGAGTGGAGCTGCAATATGAATATCCAGACTGGACGATCGAGACGTTACAACCAGCGGATGGGAGAAATTCGCAAATATTTCGACGAGAAAGTACGGAACAGGAAAACTAGTCTCGCGTTCGCGCGACACCGATACCGACGTCATCCAGACGCTGGTCGGCTATCAATGGATGGTCGGCGCGACGATGCTCGAACTTTTTTATTTCTCGGCCCAACACGACGCGCTCGTTTACCGCACGATCACGGTCGATTACAAAGCGCTCTGACTTGCTGGACAGCTTCGCTCGCGCGAAGTACGCGGCGACGTATCTCAGAGCAGTACAGCGTCGCCCGAGGTCGACAGCTCACAGCGTAGTCTCGCTCACGAGTGGTGCTTCGTCTTGCGGACGAATGCGCTTGCCGCGTTTCGTTTCCTTTGCAAGCGTTTCAGGCGGCTCGACAAAGCGGCCTTTGCCGCCGAATTCATCCGATCGATAAAAAGAATTCCATTAAGATGATCGACTTCATGCTGAATCGCGCGCGCGAGCAATCCGCTCGCTTCGATCTCGATCTTGTCGCCTCCAAAGTTTGCGCGCGCGCGATTATTGATTTGCGCGCTCGATTTCGCCGGTAATTTCCGGGAAGCTCAAACAGCGCTTCCGTTCCAATCTCTGTTTCGCCGCCTAGCTTCGATCTCCGGATTGATCAAGACGAGCGGCATCGACGCCTTTGGATCGACATCTTTGCCGTTCAGCTTCATCGTGCTCGGCCGATCCTCGACTTGCGAAACGTCGAGCGACGGTGAGCTGCAAGCGCTTCGCCGACTTGCTGCGCTGCCAGTCCCACGCCATTGGCGGCGTGCATCGTCTCGATCATGTCTGGCGCCAGCTCGCGAATGCGATTCGTCGATCTTTTCGATGCGTTTGCCTTTCGCGCGCAGGATCGGGTCACCGTACTGCAAGATCGACAATTTCATTTCTCTTCGCGAGTAAAGGCCGGCAAATTTCTTCACGCCCGCCAGCTTTAGCGCATCCATCACTTTGATGATCGCGCCGAACGAGAGCCTTCTTGTCCGCTTGCAGCGCGAGCGTGGACCTGCGAGCCTCGGGTAAATCGCGCACCGCGGCCTCCAGTTCATCCACGCCGATGGCTCGTCCGTCCAATTTGATCTCGTCGTTTTGATCGACACTGACGATTGCGTGCTCGAGTTCAGCCGGCAGCTTCTTCGCCGTTTTGGATTCCGGCAGATTAATCTGAACTTCCGGTTGGTCTTTTTTAAACGTCGTCGAAACGACAAAGAAAATCAGAAGGATGATCAGAATATCGACCAGCGAAACGATAATGATGGTGGGCGCTCTGCGTTTGCGGACGACGAAGTTCATAGCGTGAGATGCGCCGCACGTTTCACACGACTGGCGTCGGCGTCGGCGCCGATTCCAGCGGCGGAGATTTAGTCGGCATCACTTCGCGGGAGGAGCGCCCATAGTAGCATTTGCTGATTAACTCGACGACAAGCGTTTCCATTTCGACCGACATCACTTCCACCTTTTTCGAGAAATAACTGAAGGCGATCAAAGTCGGCACCGCGATCGAAAGTCCGAAGACCGTTGCATTCAGCGCTTCGGCAATGCCGAGCGCGATCTGACGCGTATCCGATGCGCCCGAGCTCAAGCCAAGATTCGAAAAAACGTGCACCAGGCCGGAGACCGCGCCGATCAAACCGAGCAGTGGCGCGATGCCGGTGATCACTTCGAGAACGATGAGACCTTTCTCCAGCGCGCACCATTTCGTGACGCGCGCGTGTTTCCACCACTTCCACGTTCTCCGAACGCGGCCCGCGCAAATGCTGGAGCGCAACGCGCGCGATCCGCGCGAGCGATGACGGGTCATGATGCACGATCCGCGACAGCCGTTCCGGACTCCCACCGGGCACGAGCCGTTCGATTTCGCTTTGGATCACGAGCGGCATCACATTTTTTCTCGCAAAGCGATGCCGCGCAAAATGATCGTCGTCACCGAAACGATCGAGCATGCGAGCAGCGGCCACATAAAGAGCCCGCCCTTGACGAAAAAGCTCATGATCGTCTGCACCGTTCCCGGCGCTTCGGCGATTATCCAGGTAGCAATCATTAATTCGGATAAATAGTGAAGCTGCATATCCATCGACTTCCAAGCCTTCTGACGGCAACGTGTTCGCCACATCGTCAGGAATCGGCGGAAGCTGCGCTTCGAGCACCGATTGCAAACAAACATTGGCAAAGGACTCGTTCGATGTGTTCTCGATGATCTTGAGATTCTTCACGCGCCCGCTCCGGTCAACATACAAATCGAAGCTGCAGAGTGCCGATGCTGATCAAGTCGCGCTTCTGATCCACGTAAGCATACCAGCGCGAGCCGATTGAATCCTTCAGTATTTTCTCGTAGCGCCCGAGCGGAGTGCCCAGCGCATTAACCGAAGAGATCCCTCGATTTGTGATCGTTCCCGGAGATGCGCGTTCGATCCTTTAACGGACGATACGCGGATCGCGCCTGCGCCGGTGCAGGCATAACGGAGGGCTGAACCGCCGGGGTGGGTCGTGCGGTTAACATCGCAAATTGCTCCGCTGCGGTCACCGGAGCTGGCTGCGGTGTCGGCTGTGGCGTTTCCGAAGGCTTTGGCCTTCTCTTGTGGCGCTGCACTGGGCTGCGGTATGCGCCCTTCAATTTCCGGCGCATAGGCATGTGTTTCCAAATCGACAGACGGCCGATCCTTGCCCTGTTGCGATGGCAACGGCGCTTCCCCAGTGGCGGGAAGTTCGCTTGCCGCAATCGAATTGGCGTTTGATTCAAACGTTTTCTCCTTCGGCGGCTCGGCCGATTGCTTCGACTCGTCCGTCTCCATGAAGGCGGAATTCTTCGGAACAAGCGGCGCCGGGGGAAGATCGACAAGCGTCAGTTCGACCGGCTTTTCTTCGACCGGAAGCGCTGGCGAGAAAGCCCCTCCCAACACAGCCAGCGTATACGCGACCACAAGATGAATGAAAAGCGCCGCCAGCAACGCCCACAAAACTTTTCGAGCGTCTTGCTTCGCGATCGATCGTTCCGTCGCCCGGCTGGGCGAACACTGATCTCGGCCGTCGTCATGAAAGCGGTCTTTGAATGATAGAAAAGGGTTGCGGCTCAGGCTTCCTCGCTGAGCGAACGGAACATTATCTCACCCGATGGCCGCTGACAAATTGCCCAGCCTTGGAGGATCACGGTCGCCGCGGCGACTCGTGTCTCACTTCTTGGCGGCGACGGCGCAGCGACTGCGCTTTCGCGTTTTTGATCATTCGGGCATGATGAAACAAATACTGCTGCGCGTAGCCGCCATGTTCGCCAAAATAGGTTCTCAGAAAATGTGCGCAGTCGCTCCGCGCGATCTTTTCTCTTCCGCGGGAAATATTGCTGTCTCAAAACGCGCTCGATCCAGACGTCGATCGGAAAAGCGCGCAGACGTTCGTAGGCAAAGAGCATCACACAATTCGCGACCTTCGCGCCGACGCCCGGAAAGTTCGCAGAGCTTTTCTCGAAGATCGACATCGGAAAGTGCCGACCACGCTTCGAGATCAGCTGCACCCGAAGCTGACGAGCCGCGCCGTCGCCAGCAAGTTCTTGGCGCGATAACCGAGCGCGCATTCGCGCAATTCTTTCTCGAAGCTTTGGGCAAGCCGCTGCGGCGACGGAAACGTATAGACCACGACGATTGATTGACTCGCCTCCCGGTCGAATCAACCCTCGCTGGCTTGCCGATCCGATGTCGCTCGGCTCCTGCCGGCTCCATTCTCGATCTTGCGTCGATCGCCGAAACGTTTGCGCAGAGCTTGCGAGATCTGCCTGATGATGCGCGACCTGTTTCATCGACGAACAAATGAACGTCGCCAGACATTCCCATTTCGGCTGACGAATGATGCGCAAGCCGCGACAGAAACTTCAGCGCCGTATTCATCGATCGGATCATCCGGAAACGACGCGCAAATTTCCGCGAGCGGATGATCCAGCGCGAAATAATTGCCGACTAATTCCTCTGGCGCCACGACTGCACGCGCAAGATTTCGCACGCTGCTCCGGCATAAACCGCCGCTCGCCAATCGTCCCGACAAATCCATTGTCCGACCTTTTCCCAGTGAAACACTTGGCCGGAGTCGAGGGTCATCGCGAGATCGAAATCCGGCGCGGCGAATTTCCAGTAAGCTTCATCAAAGATTCTTTGCCACAGATTAACACATGGACATGAATGACGAAGCTGACGCTCGATGTCGAACAGCGATTCGACAGGTCGATGTCTTCCATCTTCGTATCATCTACGTAAATCATGTGTTCGATCTGGGGCGAAGAAAATCCTCTTTGCGCTTGCGCGATTCTCTGTCACCTAAGATCGCACATGGACGCACGGCTCGCGATCGATACGGCAGTTCTCCTTCTTTATTTCGTCCTCATCATCTCGATCGGCCTCTACATGGGCCGCAAGGAGGAAAACCTTGCCGACTTCGCGCTCGGCGGCCGCAGAGATTCCGTGGTGGGCGGTGCTCGCCTCATTATCGCGGCTGAAACGAAGCGCCGGCACGTTTTTCGGAACACCCGGCGAAGGCTTCGCGCCTCCGCAACTATACACATATTTGCAGCTGGCCATCGGCACGATCATCGCCCGCATTCTGGTCAGCTACATTTTCATCAAACCGTACTCACGACTACAAAGTTTACTCTATCTACGAATATCTGACCGCTCGCTTCGGCGTGCCGACGAAGAATGCAGCGTCCGCTGTGTTTCATGATCACGCGTCTGCTCGCCTCCGGCGCGCGCTTGTATGTCGCGGCTATCGCGCTCGCGCTCGCTTACGAGATGATTTCCGGCGGTCGCCCCGGTCAAACCGAAACGCTCGTTGATCTACATCGGCGTCGACGATTGCCATCGTCATTCTCACCGCGATCTACACGACACTCGGCGGAATCAAAGCCGTCATCTGGACCGAATTTCATTCAAGCTTCGATCATGATGGGCAGCGCGCTCGTTGCGCTCGGTCTGCCTTTACTCCGCGATCCCCGGCGGCTGGCACGAAATCGTTGCAGCGCCACGGCGGATTCGGCATTTCCGATTTTCTCACCACGGGTCTCAATCCGGCGAAAACATGGCTGGGAAAAATGGAAAGGGATGTTTGAGATCGAGTTACACGATTTTCGCCGGATTGATTGGATCGACATTCATCACCATGTGCAACACACGGCACCGATCAGGACATGGTGCAGCGAATGTTGACTGCGCCCGATATTCGTCGCAGCCGGCGCTCCCTCATGCTCTCCGGGCTCGCCGACATACCCGATCGTGCTCACATTTTTGAGCATCGGTTTGTTGCTCTGGACATATTACCAGGCGCATCCCGATCCGACGCTGCCGAAAACGCCGAACGAAACATTTTGCCATTTCATTCTTGTACGAAATGCCGGTCGGTCTGCGCGGACTGCTTGATTGCCGGAATTTTCGCCACCGCCATGGGTTCGCTGAGCACCGCGCTGAACGCCCTCGCCACGAGCTTCACCCGCGATTGGTACGAACCATACGTCAATCGCAACGCCACCAGTGGAGCAGAGCTCTGCGCGCCGTCCGTTGGGCCACGGTCTGGTTCGCCGATTCTCATGATCGTCGTTGCATCGACAACGTCCTATCTTGTGATCGTGCATCCCAATGTGCGCATCATTCCGATCGTGCTCGGAATTTTCGGCTACACTTACGGCTCGCTCCTCGGCGTATTTCTGTGCGGAATGTTCACCAAGAAGCGCGGTAACAATCGCGGCAAATATCATCGCCATGATTGTCGGCTTCATCGTCGTCGCCATCTTGAGCGGATCTGCCTAACAGCATCGCCGGGCTTTTCGGAGCAACCGCTTACCCGCAACCGAGCTGGCTTGCCCGTCATGGAATTTCCCTGGTGGATTTGTTTCGGAACAATCGTCACGTTTTTCGTGGCGACTTTGTTCCGGACTAGCCGCGAACATCACCCAGGTGCGGCTTAGCGCGATATTGAAACAGGAATTGACCGGCCGGGCATCACTGAATTACTTGAGGCGTCAACAGCAGTCTTTTCACGCAATCCTCAACCACGCAATCCCATGCCCCACATCGTGACCGACAAATGCAACGGATGCAAGTTCACCGACTGTGTGGAGGTGTGTCCCGGTCGCCTGCTTCTACGAACTGGACAACCAGGTGGTCATTCACCCGGAAGATTGCATTGATTGCATGGCATGTGTGGACGTATGCCCGGTGCACGCCATCTACGCTGAGCACGGACCTTCCGCCAGAATTCGCGAAAGATATCGAGTTCAACGCGACTCAGGCGCATGCAGCTGAAGGACTCGGGCGCGGAGGCAATCACAGCCCGCAAGGATGCCCTGCCGGGCGCCGCAGAGCGAAAAAAGGCCCTGGGTTATTGAGCGACCGCATCTTGACTCATTTGGGAAGTCGACGGCGATGCGCACTCATCTCCTCGCCGCGAAGGTTGATTCCCAAATCGCGCAACTGTTTTGGATCGACTTCGGCTGGCGACTGCGTCATCAAATCGAGGCCGCGATTATTTTTGGGAACGCCATCACGTCGCGGATGGTTTCTTCGCCGCAAATCAGCATGACGAGCCGATCGAGCCCGAGCGCGATACCGCCGTGCGGCGGCGCGCCGAGCCGCAGCGCGCGCAGCAAATGGCCGAAGAGCGATTGTCGATCTTCCGCGGCTGATGCCGAGCGCTTCGAACATTTTCTCCTGCAATTCCGGCTCATGAATGCGCATGCTGCCGCCGCCGATCTCGACGCCGTTTAAGAACGACGTCGTAAGCTTCAGCGCGAATTTCGCCAAATTTCTTCGCGTCGAATAGCGGGACATCTTCCGCTTTCGGCCGCGTGAACGGATGATGCATCGCGTTCCATTTGTTCTCCTCGGCGCTCCATTGCAGCAGCGGAAAATCTGTGACCCAAAGAAAATCCCAAACCGTCTGACTCGGGCAATGTAGCTTTTGAATTTCAGCGACGCGCAATCGGATTCGGCCGAGCACTTCGCAGGCGATTTCCCATTTGTCCGCGCCGAACAGAATCAGATCGCCTTCTTCGATCTTCAGTTTCGATTGCAGCGCGGCTTTCTCCGTCTCGCTGAAAAATTTCACGATGGGCGATTTCCATTCGCCGTTCTCGATCTTGATGAAGGCGAGACCCTTTGCGCCGAACAACTTTGCGGTTTCGGTCAGCTCCTCGATTTGGCCGATCGTGATTCCGGCAAATCCTTTCGCGTTGATCGCTTTCACCACGCCGCCCGCATCGAGCGCGCCGCGGAAAACTTTGAAACCGCTCGCGCGAAAATCGTCGCTAAGATCGACAAGTTGCATGCCGAAACGGCGATCCGGCTTGTCGCTGCCGTAATCGACTGATCGCCTCGCGATAGGTGAGCCGGTCAAACGGCGTTTTGATGTCGATGTTGCGCGCGGCCTTGAAGATTGCGGCAAGCATTCCTTCGGTGAGCGCGAAAATATCGTCTGGCGTCACGAACGACGCTTCGATGTCGATCTGAGTGAACTCCGGTTGCCGGTCGGCGCGCAAATCTTCGTCACGAAAACATTTCGCGATCTGAAAATATTTTTCCACGCCCGCGACCATGAGCAGTTGCTTGTATTGCTGCGGCGCCTGCGGGCAGCGCGTAAAATTTGCCGGGCGTCAGCCGGCTCGGCACCAGAAAATCGCGCGCGCCTTCCGGCGTGCTCTTCGACAAAATCGGCGTCTCAACTTCGATGTAGCCTTGCGAATCGAGATAATCGCGCGTCGCTTTTGCGACGCGGTGGCGCAGTCGCAAATTGCGAGACGAGCTGCGGACGCCGCAGATCATAATAGCGATAAGTCAGTCCGCAGATCTTCGTTGTGAATCTCGGCGTCGATCGGGAACGGCAACGCATCCGCGCGATTCAGGATTCGCAGATCGATTCGGAATGACTTCAATATCGCCGGTCGCGAGTTTTGGATTTTCTGTTCCGGGACACGCGCGCGGCCACTCGACCAGAAACCTCGATCACATCTTCGCTGCGCAAAGTGTGCGCTTCTTTCGCAAGCTCTGCGTTTTCCTCGGGGCGAAAGACAACTTGTGTCAGTCCTTCGCGATCGCGCAGATCGATGAAAATGACGCCGCCGTGATCGCGCGAGACGTGCACCCAGCCGGCAAGCGTGACCGCTTTGCCGACGTCGCTTTTGCGAAGCTGAATTACAGTGATGCGTTCTATGACATGAAATGATGAGGAAACGTGTCATTCTGAGCGAAGCGAAGCGAAGTCCTCAAGTTATCATTAGCGGCATCGCTGGATCGCAGAGCTTCTCGCAAGACAAGTCGGCGCGATCGACGACGCGTCTACCGCTGCAATTCAGATGTATGCGATCGATCGCAGATTTTCACTGACACGAGCTGCTGTTCGCCAGTCGCCATGTCCTTCATTTTAACCTGCGGCCATTCATCGCCATAAAGAAGCGCAAGCGCGCGCGCGCCGCATCTCGGCGGCTTGAAATTGTTCTGGCAACCTTTCGCTGGCGTTAGCGGATAATCGACGCGATAGCCGCGATCTCGAAGTTGCTGGATTTGCGCGAGCGCATCGGCGCGGCGTTCTTCCTTCGCGATGACGATGTAGATATCGATCTTGCTGCTCGGCAGCGACTGCATCTTGCATCTGTTTGCGCGCGTGTGGCGTTTCGTTGATCAACTCGCCGAGAACGACGTCGCCCATGGCAAAACCAAGCGCTGGCATGGAGACGGCTCCGTCGCTGAGTTGCTCGATTAAGTTGTCGTAACGGCCGCCGCCGGCGATGGCGCGAAGTTTTCTAGCGCGATCGAATACTTCAAAGACGATCCCGGTGTAATAAGCGAGGCCACGGACAATCCGGACATCGACATCGACGAAATCGGCCAACCCGCGGCCGCGCAGACCGTCGATGAGTTTGTCGAGCTTCTCGCTTTTGCCGCCGCTCCTTAGGATTTTCAGCACCGGATCGGCGAGTCCGCCAAGTTTCTCGACCGTTTTCTCTCGTGGCTCGCGCCCAAATTTGTCGATTACTTGCAACAATTCGTCCCAGCGATCAGGCGGAACATCTTTCTCGCGCAGGAAATCGGTCCAGAATTCGCGGTCGCTGATCCGCACAACGAAATCTTTCTCTGTGAAACCGAACGCGCGCAGGAGATCGATGCAAAGCGCAACCAACTCGATATCCGCCGCGAGGCGCCGTTTCCCCAACAATATCGCAGTTGAGCTGAAAATGTTCGCGCAGGCGGCCGCGCTGTTGTTTTTCGTAGCGAAAAATTGGCCGATGGAAAACCATTTGAGCGGTTTCTTGAATTCGCGCTCGTGCGCGGCGATCACGCGAGCAAGGGTGGGCGTGAGCTCAGGGCGCATCGCGACTTCGCGCTCGCCTTTGTCGGTGAAATTGAAAAGCTGATCGACAATTTCGGCGCCGCTCTTTTTTGTATAAGCTCCGGTGGACTCGAGGACGGGGTCCGTCCCATTCGACGAAGCCATAACGGCGGGCGACTTCGCGCCAGCGCGCAAAGATGTAATTGCGCGCCGCGCAGTCGTCGGGCAGGAAATCGCGAAAACCGGGTAATGCCTGCATAAAAGTCACGTTACGTTGTTCGGGGCAAGAAGGACGAATCATGCCGTCGGATGCGACCACGTGAGGCCGAACTTACGATATCAGGATGCAGTTGAATAAACTCCGGCGCTAAGCGAGCCGGAGACATGCACAATGGAGAACATCCATTCAATCAAAGCAGAGGGACAAATATGAAACAAACGAGATTAGTGAAAATATTGGCAGCGGGAGTGGCTTGCGCGGCAGCGCTCGGCATAGCGCTCGCGCAGGAGACCACAACCACTACGACCACGACGAACCCTGTGACGGGCACGACGACAACTGAGTCGGCGACGACCACGACGCACGGGCACGATTACGGCTTATACGCCGGATTCGGATTATATCATGTTCCGCACGTCGACGGCTGCGGCCCCGGTGCGGTATTACTACACGAAAGACACGACCATTCTGGACCCAGAAGGTCATACCGTGACTTGGTCGGCGATTCGGCCAGACATGCCGGCGACCGTCTACTACACGAATGTTGGTGACCGCGTGGTTGTGCGCAAAGTCGTGTTGAGCCAGCCACGCAACGGTCTACGAGAAGAAAGAAACCACCACAACAACAACAAAGCCTTAATCGCCAAAGATCGTTCGTTAGTAGTCGAAATTCAAAGGCGCTCGCGGAATGCATTCCGCGAGCGCTTTTTCGTAGCGATGTCGCTACGTGAAGCGTGGCACTGGGAGCTGATCTTGCACGGGTCGCGTCGCCCACAGGGCGACGGCTACAGGTGTTCAATCGCCGTAGCCATGTGGAAATTTCTGGTGCCATTTCCAGGCGCTCTCGATAATCGCGATCGAGCGATTGAAACTGCGGCTGCCAGCCAAGCTCGCTCTTGATTTTTTCCGAGGAAGCGATCAGCCGCGGAGGATCGCCTGCGCCGGCGGGCTTTTCGACGGTGTCGATCTTTCGCCCGGTGATTTTGCGGCAGGCGGCAATCACTTCACGAACGCTGGAGCCGCCGCCGGTGCCAAGATTGTAAAATTCGCTCTTGGCCGCGCCCAGAGCCAGAATGTGCGCCCGCGCAAGATCGACAATGTGGATGTAGTCGCGAATGCAGGTGCCGTCCGGGGTCTCATAATCGGTGCCGTAAATTTCCACGTGCGGTTTTTGACCGAGCGCGACTTTGAGCACGTTTGGAATCAAATGCGGTCTCGAGCCGGTGATCTTCGCCAAAATTTGCCGGATGCGCCGGCCGCATTGAAATAACGCAGCGAAACGAATTTCAAACCATGAATCTCGTCATACCAGCGCAGAATTTTTTCAAAGGCGAGTTTCGATTCGCCATACGGATTGATTGGGCGCGCCGAGCGCAGTTTCGTCGATTGGCACGCGCTCTGGCGGACCGAAAATCGCGCAGGTCGAAGAAAAACGAGCCGTCTCGACGCGCGTTGCCACCATGGCATCGAGCAGGTTCAAGCCGTTAGAGATGTTGTTGCGAAAATATTTGGACGGATCGCGCATTGACTCGCCGACGAGCGCACTTCGCGGCGAAATGCATCACGGCGTCCGGGCGTGTGCTGGAAAGCGCGGCCTCGATTTGCTTGCGGTCAGCCAGATCGCCTCTCGATGAACTTCGCGCGCGGAGTCCACAGCGCGGCGATGGCCTTCGCCGAGATTATCGAAGACCGCAGCTTCATGGCCTTCATCGAGAAGCAGTTCTGTGCAAATGCTCCCGATATAGCCAGCGCCGCCAACGACGAGAATTTTCATCCGGCGAAATTCCGGCGTGCCTGAGCCGCGTGTCAAAAGAAAGCGTAAGCGGCTACGTTTTTTTCTTTTGCTGAGGTTTCTTGGGATCCAAGCTGGCGATCAGCTCTTTTGCTGCTGCGTTTTTTTCTGCTGCAAACTCGCGACCATCTGCCGGACACAACGATGTTTGCAGCGCGGCGCGAGCACTTTCAAGCTCTGTTCCTCCGAGCCCCATTGCAAAATATCGATATCGACGTGGCGCACGCCCCAGCGTTTCATGTCGAGGCGGCTCGCCTTGTAAAGGTCGATCGTGTCGGTCCCGATCGAGCGCGATTCCGTAGTCGTCGATCATGTATTCTTCGTTTGTATCGGCAATTCGAAACCGGGTTCCGAGCGGGAAGCGCGACCAATCAGACGCGGCGCTCATCACGTGGCGGCCGGAAAGATGGGCGCCGAGCGCGTTGTGGGCTCCGCCTCTTTCGGTATGGCGTATAGGCAGTGGTGCGCACGTTTTGGCATGCGACTGCCCGCTGACGAGAGTCGGCTTCGATTGCGTCGCACAGCCAACGACCAGGCAAGCGACAATTCCTGCGATTGTAAGGTTAAGGCACTTCGGCATTTGCAATATCGCGCCCTCAATAGCAATTGAAGCGACGGTAGGCAAGCGATAATTTCCTTGCTGCCTTATCGACCTTTCCATGTACGCTGCGTCATCGTTGCGGGGCATTTCGGATTAGCCAGCCCGAAAGCCAACGCGCGTGACCAGCCGCACCTTAGCCGTATTTCGCGGTGCGCGCCTGTCGGCGGCGTGATCCCAGCCGTCGTCAGGATATTGCAACGTTCTGCGTGCAGGCACCACGATCCGAACTCGGTGCCGTTGTTGAGCTGGTGGATTCGTGGAAGACGAAGCGTCTTCGGTCATTATCATCCGGCCGGGATCGATGGCTGATGGCGCGGGATTGCGATTGAAGCTGCCTGCCTTCGTCCAGGAGGGGAATCGGTGGATGCTGCCCGCATTCTCCCCGTGGTCGAGCGGAACAGACTTTACACCAGATCAGCGAAGCCGTGTCTGGCCGCGCTCGCCGCAAGGCATCTGTAGGCCGCGCTGCCGGAAAGCTCCGTCGTGCAATGTGGACAGCGCGTCGCCTTGATCGGGATCTTCATTGCGCAGAGCCGGGCATTCTTTCTGTGATCGGGTTCTTTGTCGATCGGTTGCCTGATCTTGTTGATTCCGCGGACAAGCAGAAAAACTGCAAGCCGCGACGATGAGAAAGTTGATCACGAGCGTGATGAAGTTGCCGTAGTTCCACGTGACAGCGCCCAGCTTTCACCGCGTCCGCCGGCGTGTTGAACGCGGCCGATCCGTCTTTCGCAGCTCGTGAGAACGACGAACTTGTTCGAAAATCCAGGCCGCCCGTGAGGAGACTGATCGGCGGCATGACAACGTCTTTGACCAGCGAATTGACGATCGAACCGAAGGCCGCGCCGATGATCACGCCGACGGCGAGATCGACAGCGTTACCTTTGATCGCGAATTCCTTGAATTCTTTCCAGAAGTTCTTCCAATTCATATGACGACGTTGACAAGTTTCTTCGGGACGACAACGACTTTGCGAATTGTCTTGTCGGCAGATGAATTTTCTGAATCTTTGGATTCGCGTAGCGCAGCGGCTTTTCATTTCCTCTTCCGTCGCCAGGATCGACATCTTCATTCGGTCGCGCACTTTTCCGTTCACTTGAACGACGATTTCGACTTCGTCTTCGACAAGCAATCGCTCATCGTAATCCGGCCATTTCTGTTCGGTAATGTCGCCGACATTGTCGCGAAACTTTGCGTTTAGCTTTCTCCCAAAGCTCGGAAGTGAGATGCGGCGCGAATGGATTGAGCAGGACAAGAAACGTTCGCATCGCAGACAACGGAATCGTTTCGGCGTTCGTAAATGCGTTTACGAAAATCATCATCTGCGAGATCGCGGTATTGAAGGAGAGCGACTCGATGTCTTCGGTCACTTTCTTGATCGTGGCGTGCGTGATTTTCTGTTGCGCTCTTGTCTGGATCGACATCTTTGAGTCTTGGCGGACAATTCCCACTCGCCCGCCTGGTTCTCGGTCATCAGCAAGCGCCAGACGCGCGCAAGAAAACGCGACACGCCTTCCACGCCGCGCATGCTCCACGGTTTCATTTGCTCGAGCGGCCCCATAAACATCTCGTAGCAGCGAAATGCGTCCGCGCCGTACTGGTCGATCACGTCGTCCGGGATTGACGATGTTTCCGCGCGATTTCGACATTTTCTGATTGTCTTCGCCGAGAATGATTCCCTGATTCACCAGACGCTGGAACGGCTCCGGCTTCGACAAATAGCCGAGATCGAACAACACCTTGTGCCAGAAGCGCGCGTAAAGCAGATGCAACACCGCGTGCTCGGTTCCGCCGACGTAAAGATCGACACCGCCCGGCTTCTCGCCGCCCATCCAATAGCGCTCCGCCTCTTCGCCAACGAAACGCTGATCGTTGTGCGGATCGCAGAATCGCAAGTAATACCAGCACGAGCCAGCCCATTGCGGCATCGTGTTCGTTTCGCGCAGTCGCCTTGTCGGAATAACGAACCCAATCTTTCGCTTTCGCCAGCGGCGGCTCGCCCGTGCCGGTCGGCTTGTAATCTTCCAGCGGCGGCGGCACGACTGGCAGTTCGCTTTCGTCTAACGCGCGATGTTTGCCATCTTCCCAGACAATCGGGAACGGTTCGCCCCAATAACGCTGCCGCGAGAAAAGCCAGTCGCGCAGTTTGTAATTGATCGCGCGCTTTGCCCATGACCGCGTTCTTCCAGCCACGCGGTGATTTTTCTTCGCTTCCGCGACTCGTTAGGCCGTTGATGACTGGCGAATTGATTGCGATGCCCTCGCCAGTGAATCCAATTGCCGGTTCATCTCCCGTGCGGCTGAACGACAACGACAATCGGCAGATCGAATTTTCGCGCGAATTCCAGATCGCGCTCGTCGTGCGCGGGCACGCCCACCGATCGCGCCGGTCCCGTAACCAAGCAGCACGTAATCAGCGATCCAGATTGGAATCTTCTCGTTGTTCGCCGGATTAATCGCGTAACGCGCCGGTGAACACGCCGGTCTTTTCTTTCGCCAGATCGGTGCGTTCGAGATCGCTCTTGCGCGCGGTCCGTTCGCGATACTTCGCGCACCGCCGGCCATTGCTCTTCGGTGACGATGAGATCGACAAGCGAATGTTCCGGCGCGAGCACCATGAACGTCGCGCCGTAAAGCGTGTCGGGACGCGTCGTGAAAACGCGGATTTTTCTGGTCGCATTGTCGATCTTGAAATCGATCTCTGCGCCTTCGCTTCGGCCGATCCAGTTGCGCTGGAGCAATTTGATTCCTTCCGGCCAATCGAGTCCGTCCAGTTCGTTGAGCAATCGCTCCGCATACGCGGTGATGCGCAACATCCATTGCCGCATCGGCCGCCGGACGACCGGGAAGCCGCCGACCTCGCTTTTGCCATCGACAACTTCTTCATTGGCCAAAACGGTGCCGAGCTCCGGACACCAGTTCACCGGAACGTCAGCGACATAAGCGAGCCGAACGCTATCCGGATCATTGCCGCGATAGGTCGAAATCGGCTCGGCCTTGTTCGTCTCCGGATTGAACCAGGAATTGTAAATCTGGAGAAAAATCCACTGCGTCCATTTGTAATAGCGCGGATCGGTCGTGTTGATCTCGCGCTGCCAATCGTAGGAGAAACCGATGCGCTTGAGCTGCGCTTTGAATTTCGCGACGTTCTCGCGCGTGGTGATCGGCGGGATGCTGGCCGCTCTTGATCGCGTATTGCTCGGCGGGCAGACCGAATGCGTCCCAGCCCATCGGATGCAACACGTTGAAGCCGCGCATCCGTTTGTAGCGCGCGACGATGTCGGTGGCGGTGTAGCCCTTCGGGATGGCCGACGTGCAAGCCCGCGCCGCTCGGGTAAGGGAACATGTCGAGGATGTAAAATTTCGGTTTGGCCGGATCGAAATCTTTCTCGCCCGGATTTGGCGCGTGAAAAAGCTGCCGCTCTTCCCAGATCGCCTGCCATTTCGGCTCGATCTGGTCGAACGGATACGGTTTGCGGCGCTCGCTCATCGGATTCAATCACGAATGGACACGAATGAACACGAATTCAGAAAAATCGCGTTGAACACGCAACTTTCCGCTTACTCGTAATCATCGAGCAGTTGATAAGTGGCTAATCCTGAATCCTGTCAAACGTGCATGCAATTGATTGTCGCGACGCGCAATGCGCATAAGACGCGCGAGATCCAGCGAATTCTCGGGCCGGATTTCGCAGTGCGCGATCTGTCCGCGTATCCTGAAATTTCCGAAACAGTGGAAAGCGGAAAGTCATTTGAAGAAAATGCGATGCTGAAGGCGATCGCGGTATCAAAACAATTGCCCGGCCTTGATGATCGCGGATGATTCCGGTCTGGAAGTTGACGCGCTCGGCGGCGCGCCGGAATTTATTCAGCGCGTTACGCCGGCGAAAATGCAACCGATAAACAGAACATCGACAAGTTGCTGGGCGAGCTTGCGCGGACGGACGCGAAAACGCGATCAGCGATCGGCGCGGTTTCGTTGCGTGATTGCGCTGGCGCGCGATGGCAAATTGCTCGGCACGTTCGAACGGAGCTGTCGAAGGAACAATTGTCGATCGACCGCGCGGATCGCGCGGATTTGGCTACGATCCGATTTTTGTTCCGAATGGATTCGAACAGACTTTTGCTGAGTTGCCTGCGGAAGTGAAGAACAGGATCAGCCACCGGGCGAAAGCAATTCGCGCCCTTGCCGCTAAACTTGCAGCTCTTAAGCCGAGCGATTAAGGCTTCGGTGGCGGTGGCGGCGGTGGAGCGCCGGCAGGCGGAGCGACCGGCAGGCGGAGCCTGAGCCGCCGGGGCCAGCAGCTGCTCTGATCTGATACCCAACTTTTGTGATTCCGACCGACCGAACTTTGTCGAGGACTCCAATGACATCGCCGTGCATGGCCATCGGTGCTGCGCTGATCGAGATTTTGATGTCCGGATTTGCCCGGTGGAGTTGATAAAGGCGCGGGAGGACCTGGTCATCTGCTACGTACTGGTTATCGAAGAACACAGCGTTGCCTTCCAGCACTTTTATGGAGACAAAATCCTTTACCCCGCTTGGCGGAGGCCCCACCGCAGCCGGCAAATTGACGCGAATACCTTTCATGTGGGTTTGGCTCAAGCTCACCATCATAAAGCTGGCAAGCAGAAAGAACATGATGTCGATCAATGGAATGATCTCGATGCGCGCTCGTTTATGCGGAACTGGCGAAGATAGTCTCATAGTTCAGATTGGTAGAATTTAATACGAGGCGCCCGTCATCGTGAAGGTAATGGGAATTCTGACCTTGGAAACTGTCCCAGGTCTAAATCGCCACTGCCGGAAGGCGCTGACGGCGGCGTTATCCAGTATCGGACTTCCAATGCTTTGTGTCATGGAAGCGCCGGTTACGCTGCCGCTTCCCGGATCAACCGTCGACGACGCAAACTCCGCTGCCCGGTGATCTTGCGCGAACGCGCCTCATATGGGATACTGGGGACGCGGCGCGTTTACGGCGAGGGCTTTCGCTCGAGGACATCGACATCGCCTGGGCTTTGATTGGCGTGAATTTTGTGCGCCGTTCGGTGGTGGCCGCGGTGGAGGTGTTCTTTCTTCGACAAACTCCGGCTTAATCTCTGGCGGCGGCGGAGGCTCGGGGAGCGGAATATCTTCCGGCGGCGGAGTGGCCTCAGGTGGCGCCAATGTCGCCTCGACGACCGTCGGTGCATTAGGAGGAAGCATCTACCGGCGGCGCCTCGCGCCTTTGAGCAAGTGCAACCGCGGTGAGGTGAATTGCCACTGCAGCCGCCCAAAGCCGCCCACAAATGCCAACGCGGGGCTGGCCGGTAAAGTAACGGTTTTACTGGCGTCTGTGGCCATATCAAAAATTACCCGGGGCCCCGGGACTGCCTTGAGCGCCTCGCTCTTAATTTCAAACGAGATTTTGTAGAATCCCGACCGAGCGGAGCATATCAAGCAAATGGGCAACGTTTAGGTGAGCCGAGTCGCGATCACCGCGGACAAACACTTTCGCTTCAGGTGACGATTGATGCACCTTTACCAGGCGCGTCTGCAGCTCAGCTGTCGCTGACTTCGTCCTTGTCGAAGAAGTAATGGCCGTCTTTATCGACCGACACGCTGATGTATTCGCGCTTTGATTGCGTCTCGCCCGAAACGCCCGTGGGCAGGTTCACCTTAATCCCTTTCATGTGCACCTGGCTCAAGCTCACCATCATGAAGCTGGCGAGCAGAAAGAACATGATGTCGATCAACGGGATGATCTCGATCCGCGCTTTCTTGTGAGGAATGGGCGAGCGTGACGTGCATTGGATACCTTTAGATCGACGACGCGCTTTCCCAGAGGCTGGGGCTGTCCCGCGATCTCCATCTCGCGCGCCGCGGTTTGTGCTCCTAACATAACTTCCAGGTTCGTGGCTGCCGTCTGCAGTTCGAACTCTAAGTTAGACACTCGGGAAGTGAAAAAGTTAAACGGAATCAGCGCGAAGATGGCGATGCCGAGACCGCACGCCGTGGCAATCAGCGCTTCCGCAATACCGCCGGTGACGGCTTGCACCGCCAGCTCTTCGTTGCCGAGGAAGCTGAACGAACGAATCAGACCGGTGATCGTGCCCAACAGACCGAGCAACGGCGCCAGCGTGACCAGCGTGTCCATGACCACGAGAAACCGGCCGGCGCGTTTGATCTCGATGCCGGCAGCGACCTGCAATGCGCCTTGCAGCGAAGCGTGTTGGTGATTGAGACCATTCCACATCATGCGCAAAACCGGATCGCGCGATCCGCGGGAAAGCCTGGAGGCCTCGGCGACATCGCCGTTTTCAATCGCGGTGAACACTTTCTCGATCCGCTTCGGATCCCGCCGGAACCAGCGGCCGCCCCACCAAAAGATTCGCTCGATCACCACCGTGAGGCCGATGATCGACACGATCAAAATCGGCCACATGATGGGGCCGCCCTTGCGGAACTTGTCGATCAACCAATTACTGCCGAGCACGCCGCCGCTTGGCTTCGCTGCGGCGAAGGGCTCTGAGCCGCGGCCGGTGCAGGGCTTAACGTAGCGCTGATCGTCGCGCCTGGCGCGCTGGCGAAGTGGCTGCACCCGGGCGGTGCCGGCGCGGCAGGCTGCCCCTGGCGGCAAGCTTGCAGCCGGCAGCTGCGCTGGCGCAGCGGGATTCGCCGGAGCCGCCGCGGACTCGCAGCTGGAGCGCCAGGAGCTCAGGCGGAGATGTTCGCGGCGGTGCGGCGAGGCGGCGGGAGATTGCGCGAGCGAAGTCAAGCGCAAGCGCAGTGAGCATAGGCAGGCAGTAAGTAATGTTTTCATAGTTGAGGCAGGATTTGGTGATGACCGGCTCGGTTCCGGTACGAGTTTTCCGTTATCGCAAACGGTTTACTTGCGAGTCGAGCAAAACTTTTCACTTTTTTAGATCGACACTTCGCTTCTCGAAGGTCGCATCTTTAATTCGCATTATCTGCTCTCGCGGGATGTAAGGCAAGTCTGTCAAATTCGCGCATCGGTCGCATTTCTCGCTCGGATGAATCGTCCCTGCGCGTTCGCAACGCTGTTTCGCAGTGGCGGCCAATCGCCGATCTTCGCTTCCAACTCGATCGCCCGCGCGAATCGGCCCGACACCGGAAGGCGTTCCAGTCAGAATGACGTCGCCCGGCAGCAGCGTCATCGACTGACTGGCGAACGCAGACGATTTGCTGCGACCGAATAGATCATCTGACTCGTGCGCGCTTGCTGTCGCACCTCGCCGTTTTGCCGAAGCTCGATCGAAAGATCGCTAACATCGACATCGGAATACACGAACGGTCCAACCGGTGTGTAAGTGTCGAATGATTTGCAGCGGCCAAATTGCTTTTCGATCTTTGCAGATCGCGGTCGCTGATATCCAGGCCAACGGTGTAACCGAAAACATGATCGAGCGCGTCGCTCGAGCGCTCACATTTTTCGCCGGCGCGCCGATGACGATCGCAAGCTCGACCTCGAAATCGGTTCGATGCTCGGGAAACGCGATTTCGATCGTGCCGCCGTGCGGCAGGAGCGAGCTCGGCGCCTTGAACCAGATCAACGGCGTGCCCAAGCGGCGTCCGCTTCATTTCCGCGATGTGATCGGAGTAATTCAGACCGACCGCGATCAATTTGGATGGCGCAACCGGAAGATCGACATGCTACATCCGCGAGTTTCCGCACTGTCGCCCGTCGGTTCGATCTCGATCCAATACGGCTGCGCCAGCACGTGCACGTCGTCACCGCGCAATTCGCCGTAGAAAAATTCGTCGCCTGATCTAAATCCACCGAATGTGCGCATCTAGAATAAGTAGATGTAGGGCGGTCTCACGACCCGTCGCGAATCGAGCGATGCGGCGTAGAGCGCCTGTCTACAGCTTTATCTCGGCACCATCGCCGACAAAATCGCGCACGGTCTTTTGCTCGCGGAATCGAAAATGCGCTCGCCGTCTCGCGCGCGAACCAAAATGCGCTCGACGAGCCGCCATCGAGATTGAGTGCGCGGGCAGATTTCTGAAATCGTCTGCGAATCGCGTGGTCGCGAGAATCTTTGCCAGACTCCGCCAGCGACACCTCGGAGCAAAATCCGAGCGCCGCGCGATCTAATACCTCCGACCGCGGCGAAGGTTCTCCGCGCCGAGCGCGAGTCTTCTCAGACCGCGAACGCGTCGCCTAAGATCGACAAGGAACGGTCCACATTGAATCGCGGCGTTAAGTTTTTGTTGTCGCGAAAATTCGCGGATGCGCAGGATTTGCACTCCGCGCGATGACGCTGTCAGCACGCCGGTAAGCAATCGGGCGCGTTGCAGCGGCGCAATCGTTTTTCCATCGACGATCAATAACCCGATTGGCGCGTAGTCGGGATCGAAGTAGCCGCCGTTTACGCCGGCCGAAACATCTTTCTCTGCTGCATCACGTCGCGCAAGATCGCTGCGCGTGGCGCGCGTCGGCTGATCGATCACCCGCAGAGTGCACGACTTCGTCGAAAACAATGCGAGATCGACAGTCGCACTGCTCATTCGTTTCAGGATCTTCCAGAACAACATGCCGATGCACGACGCCATCGCGCGTCCGGTTCCGATCTGCGCAGACGGAATCGTCCAATCCGCGTGCGCCGTTGACGCCGCAGCGACGAGAAAAAGAAGCGCGGCGCTTAAGCTTTCGCCACCGTATTTGTCGAGCAAAGCCTGAAAGCGCGGATCGTTTCGCAACGGATCCCAAATCGGATTTACTTTCAGGCCCTGCACGGTGACAGCGCTCGGCCGGCTCAACAATCCGTCCAGGATTTCGATCGCGCGACCGTTGTCGCCAAGAATGGCGTGAACTTCAGCCACCCCAGCCGCAATTTCCGGGCCGCCAAAGGCGTCTTTGCTCTCCGGAAGCAATTCGGTGGCGCGCTGCGCCTCAGCCAGCGCGGCATCCTTTTCGCCGAGATGGGCGAGAACTTTCGCGAGCTGAATATGCGTGTCCGCCGCATCGGGACTCTCGTTTCAGTTGCGCTTCGAGCAGCGTCTCTTTGCTTTCAGGAAAGCCGCTCGCGCGCCGGCTTCGTCCTGAAGCGCTTTTCGCGCAAAGCCGATGAGAATAATATTTGCCACACAAGGCTGCCGGGAAAGCGGTGCGAGGAGATCGTCCGGCAGGCTTTCCGCTTCGCTGCAATCCTTCTCTGTATTTGCGTTCCAGAAGAAAGACGTCCGCCCGCGCACCGGCGGTCTCTAAGTTTCTGCTCAGTTGGTCATCGGCATCGATTTCACGCGTCTGAAATGCTTTCTCCGCGACGCTGAAATCGCCTTTCTCAGCGATAGCCAGCTTGGACTTGATCTCCCAAAGGTCCCAGCGCTGTTGGATTCAATGGCGAGCGCGCGGTCGATGGTTTTGTTAGCCGCATCGAAGTTCCGCAGCATCTGGTAATTGAAAGCGAGATTTTGCAGCGGCCAGATGTCCTTCGGATTTAAACTGACGGCCTTCTCGAGGTTCGCGGTCGATTCGGCCCATTTTCCCTGACGGCGCTGGATCGCGCCGATGGCGAGATAAACTTCCGATTCGTTAGGCAATCCGCGCTGTGCGATTTCGAATTCTTTCAGCGCCGCGTCGTAATTGTTGTCGCCGTAATAATATGAGAATCCCAGCGGCCAGATGCGCTTCCGGCAGATCGGGCTGCAATTGCAGAGCGCTGCTCGGCCAGAGTGCGCGCTTTTTCGCGGCGTTCCGGCGTGCGTTCGAAATGTGTGCAGGATCCAGCTTTCCAACTGCGAGTAGCGCGCGAGGGCGAGCGCAAAATTCGGGTCGAGCTCGATGGCGCGCTGCGTAAAGCTGCTCGCTTTGTTTCAGTTTGTCGAAATCCTCAACGGCGCACTGGAAGATTATGCGCCTGGACAAAAGCGAGATAGGCCTCGCCATTTTCCGTGGGCTTGCGTTCCATCTGCGCTTTTTCGCTGGGCGACAATTTTGCCTGCAGTTCACTCGCGATCTTTTGGGCGAGATCGGTCTGAATCGCGAACACATCGGTCAGGTCGCGATCGTAATCTTCAGCCCAAATGTGCTCGTCGTTCTCGGCGTTGATCAACTGCACGTTCACGCGCACCCGATTGCCGATGCGGCGAACGCTGCCTTCGAGAATGGTAGCCACACCCAGCGCCTTTCCGATTTCACGAACGTTGGATGCTTTCCCTCGATATGGCATGACCGATGTGCGTGAAATCACTTTCAGGTCGCCGATTTTCGACAAATTCGTGAGCACGTCGTCCTGAATGCCGTCTGCAAAATAGGCGTTCTCTTTTTCGTCGCTCAGATTTTCAAATGGCAACACCGCAATCGACTTGTCGATCTTGCGCGCGGAAACGCGCGGCAGGAGAAAGAACCCGGCGGCGGCGGAAATGATCACGCCGGTTGCGACCAGCATGATTATGTTCCGACGCCGGTGCGTTCCGGGCGCAGCCGTCGTTGGCGTCGCTCGAATGCCTTGCGCGGTGATGTCGTAAGCCCAGGCAAGAATCAGCGCGATCGGAAAGCCGATGAGCAACAGCACGATCACCAGACGCAGCGCCCAGTTTGGCAATTCCCATGCCGGAAATGCGGCGGAGGCCAGTTGTATAACGCCTGCCGGCGGCGATGATGTAAGCTGCCGCCACGCGGTAAACTTTGCGCCGTTTCACTTCCTCGAAGAAGCCGCTCATAACAAGAGATTTGGGTTCGCGCGGGATTATAGTTCAACGGCGAAGATATAAACACGAAAATGAAACGGTCGCTTCGCACAGTGGTCATTCGCTATGCGATTCTTCTCGTGTCGCGACGGATGGACGCTGTCGACAGTCGAAAGAAGCCGGCGCTAAGCTTTCGCGTGCGTATCTGTCGATCAAAGCCTGAAAGCGCGGATCGCTTCGCAGCGGGTCCCACATCGGATCGAGTCTTAGGAAGGGAACTGTGACTCCATTTGGGGTGCTCAGCGAGCGGTCAAGAAGCTGAAGGGCCTGATCGCTTTCGCCTGTCCAGGCGTAGATTTGAGCGAGATGCAACGGTCATCTTTGGCCCGTCGAAGGCGTCTTGAGATTCGGGCAGAAGCTCGACGGCGCGTTTGCCTTCGGCAATGGCCGACGTCCTTCTCACCAAGCCCGGCTAGAATGAATCCGAGGTTACGTGGCGTGACGCGTCATCCGGGCTTTCCGCGCAAGGCCTTTTCTGCAATGGGTCGAGCGCGTTCAAAGGCAGAGAGCGCCTTTTCCTTATCATTCAAAAAGGTATAAATCGCGCCCTCAAAAATTCTCTTGGCTTATCAGTGAAAGACATCTTGAGGCGATTGCTTTAGAAGCGCGATAGCGTCCGAGAATTTTCGTCTGCAACAGCAAAAGCTGCACACGTGAGAACGTGACGAGACCGTCTGGATCGACGCCTGGCGGCACTTGCGTCAACTCTTTCTCCATCACGCTGAGATCTCCCTTCCAATCAACCGCAAGCTTCGCCTTCTCCGCGCGCGGACCCAATGACTGGGGCGCAGCTTCGATCGCACGATCGAAAATCTTGTCCGCAGCTTCGAAATTTCTGTTGGCGTAGTAATTGTCAGCAAGATTTTGCAGAACCCAGGCGTCCTTCGGACTGAGCGATGCCGCTCTCTCCAGATTCGCGGTGGACTCCTTCCATTTGCCTTGGCGACGCTCAATCGCACCAATGGCCATATAAACTTCCGCCGAGTTTGGTAAGCTCAGCTTCGCAATGGCGAATTCCTTGAGCGCTCCCTGATAATCGCGCTCGCAATAGTAATAATAGAAACCCATTGCGAGATGGGCCTCAGGCAGGTCCGGCTGCAAACGAATCGCTGTCTCCGCTGCGGCACGCGCTTTTTCCTTTCGCGCGGGCGTTGGATCGAAGTCGCGATAACTCCAATCGTGCACCCGTGCCAATGCAGCAAATGCACCGGCGAAGTTTGGATCGAGTTTCGTTGCTTTCTCAAAAAGCTGCTCAGCCTTTTCTGTATTGCTGCGGAATTTGTCATCGGCCGATAAAACATCTCGTGTCCTTCGCATAAACGCCAGATAGGCTTCGCCGTTTTCAGTGGGTCTGCGCTCGATTTGCGCCTTCTCCATTGGCGACAGCTTCGCCTGCAATTCGCGCACGATTTGTTGGGCCAGATCCGTTTGAATGGCAAACACATCGGTTAGATCACGATCATAATCTTCCGCCCACATGTGCTCGTCGGTGTCGGCGTTGATCAATTGCACGTTCACGCGCACCCGATTGCCGATGCGGCGAACGCTGCCTTCCAGAATGGTAGCCAACTCCCAGCGCCTTTCCGATCTCACGAACGTTGGATGCCTTTCCTCGATACGGCATGACCGATGTGCGTGAGATCACTTTCAGGTCGCCGATCTTCGACAAATTGGTGAGCACGTCGTCCTGAATGCCGTCCGCGAAATAGGCGTTCTCTTTTTCGTCGCTCAGATTTTCAAACGGCAACACCGCAATCGACTTGTCGCATCTTGTGCGCCGAGACGCGCGGCAGGAGAAAGAACCCGGCGGCGGCGGAAATGACCACGCCGGTTGCGACAAGCATGATCATGTTGCGACGACGATGCGCTCGCGGTGCCGCTGGCGTTGGCGTTGCCCGAACGCCTTGCGCGGTGATGTCGTAAGCCCAGGCAAGCATGAGCGCGATTGGAAAGCCGATGAGCAACAGGCACGATCACCAGACGCAGCGCCCAGTTTGGCAATTCCCACGCCGGAAACGCGGCGGAGGCCAGTTGTATGATGCCGCCGGCAGCGATGATGTAGGCTGCCGCGACCCGGTAGACCTTGCGCCGCTTCACTTCGTCGAAGAAGCCGGTCATGGCTAGCAGATTTGTCGGTCGAGACTATAAGTTCAACGGCCGACAGTATATGACAGGCGAAATGACGCCCTGGCGTTCACTTAATGCCCGGTAGCGAAGACGGTTTGAAAGTGCGGGCTCTGCTTTTCGCGCGAGACGACGCTCACTTCGATTTGTCGAAAGCCGCTTTTTTCAAGGAATTGATGCAACTGCACTTCGCTAAATCCGAGCCAATGGTCTGCATATAATTCGCGCGCCCGTTCGAAGCGATGGCTCAGAAGATCGAGAATCACCAGCCGGCCGCCGCGTTTCAAAATCCGGTGCGCCGCCGCGATGGCTTGCTGCGGATGAATGGCGTGATGCAACGCCTGACTCAAAATCGCAAGATCGACGCTGTTTTTCGCGATCGGCGGATCTTCGATGTCGCCAAGCCGGTATTCGAGATTCTTGAATCCGTGTTTTTTGCGAGCTGCGACCCGAACTCGACCATCTTCGGCGAATTATCAATGGCGATGACTTTGCGCGCGTTTTTCGCCAGCAACTGTGAAAGCGTTCCTTCGCCGGCGCCAAGGTCGGCTACGGTCAGCGGCGGCAGCAAGGTGATGAGCGTGTGCGCCAGCGCTTTCCACGAGCGGCCCGGCACATAACTCCGGCCAAACTTGCCGGCGAGCTCATCGAAGTATTTCGCGCGCTTTGTCCTGACGTTTGTGCAGAACAAGTTTGAGACTGGTGCGATCGCGCGACGTTTCCGGCAGTTCGCGCGCGAGCGTCCGGGTCAATTCTGCGACGCGCGCCCGCTGTGAATCCTGTCCATTTTGGTTGGCGCCGTAGTAAACATTTTTCCCAGCCCGCCGATCGGCCACGACGCCGGCGCGTTTCAATTGCGCGAGATGACTTGAGATGCGCGATTGGCCCATGCCCAGAATTTGCTGCAGCTCCGCCACCGAAAGTTCTTCCTGCTCGAGAAGAAGCAGCAGACGCAAACGGGTCGGGTCGGCCAGCAGTCGCAGTAAATTAATGGTTGACGCCATCGGACGTCCAACGATATATCGACGTATCATGATTGGTCAATATGTCTGGCGATCGCTGACATCGTTAAAACGTTGAATCGTTGAACGCGGTTGACCGATCGATGCAGTCTTTAACGTTGTAACCTTTCAACGAATCTCTGCTTTCACCATGTCTCATCGTTACATCTTTTCCTCCGAATCCGTCACCGAAGGTCATCCCGACAAAGTTTGCGATACCATCAGCGATTACATCCTCGACGCCTGTCTCGAACAAGATCCGCTGAGCCGCGTCGCTTGCGAAACGCTCGCGAAAGGCAACCTGGTCGTGCTCGCCGGCGAGATCACAAGCAACGCCAAGCTTGATTTTGAAGAGCGGGTCCGCGACGCTATCCGCGAGCATCGGCTATGTGAACGGCGATTGCATTTTTCACGCCGACACCTGCCGTGTGATTTGCGAAATGAGCGAGCAATCGCGCGACATCAAGCAGGGTGTCGATCAAGCGGCGGCTGAAGGCAAAGGCACGGCCGAGCAAGGCGCTGGGGATCAAGGGCTGATGTTCGGTTTTGCCTGCAATGAAACGCCGGAGCTCATGCCGGCGCCGATTTCATTCGCGCACAAACTCGGGCGCGAGCTCACGCGATTGCGCAAAGTCGGGCGAAATCCCGTGGCTGCGTCCCGACGCCAAGACCCAGGTCTCGATCGAATATGACGGCTACAAACCGGTGCGCGCTACAACCGTGGTGGTTTCTTCGCAGCACGCGGCCGATGTGAAACAAAAAGAAGTCCGCGAAACCTTGATCGAACTTCTCATCAAAAAAGTGATGCCGCCTGAATGGCTCGACGAGAAGACGACCTACCTGATTAATCCCACTGGCCGGTTCGTCATCGGCGGCCCGGAAGGCGACGCCGGCATCACCGGGCGCAAGATTATTTGCGATACCTACGGCGGAATGGGCAGGCACGGCGGCGGCGCGTTTTCGGGAAAAGATCCGAGCAAAGTCGATCGCAGCGCGGCTTACATGGGACGCTGGATCGCAAAGAATGTTGTCGCTTCCGGATTGGCGGACCGTTGCGAAGTCCAGTTCGCTTATGCGATCGGCCATCCCGAACCGGTGAGCGTCAGCGTCGATACATTCTGCACCGGCAAAGTGGATGAAGAAAAATTGGAGCGCGCGATCTGGGAAGTTTTCAATTTCAAGCCCGCCGAGATCATCAAGCAGCTCAATCTGCTTCGGCCGATTTATCGCAAAACAACCAACTACGGTCACTTCGGCCGCGTCGATGATCTCGATGCGCTCACCTGGGAACGAACGGACAAGGCCGACGCGCTTAAGAAAGGCAGTGCAAATAGATTGAAATTATGAACATGACACGATCACAATCGAACACGAAAACGGATTACAAAATCCGCGACATCAATCTGGCGGATTGGGGCCGGAAAGAAATTTCGATCGCGGAAAAGGAAATGCCGGGTTTGATGGCGATCCGCGAAAAGTACGCGCCGCAGAAACCGCTCGCGGGCGTGCGCGTGACCGGTTCGTTGCACATGACGATCCAGACCGCGGTGTTGATTGAAACACTTGTCGATCTTGGCGCGAGCGTGCGCTGGGCGAGCTGCAACATTTTTCAACGCAAGATCACGCCGCGGCGGCGATCGCGAAGTCGGGCGTCTCGGTGTTCGCGTGGAAAGGCGAAAGCCTCGAAGAATATTGGTGGTGCACTTATCAGGCGATCTCGCATCCGGACGGCAAGGGTCCGCAGCTCGTGGTCGATGATGGCGGCGACGCCACGCTGCTCATTCACAAAGGTTACGAGCTCGAAGAAGGCAGCGATTGGGCGAAGACGAAATCGGCGAACAAGGAAGAGCAGGTCATCAAAGATTTGCTGCTCGAAATCCAGCGCGAGAATCCGTATCGCTGGCACGAGATCGTGAAAGATTGGCGCGGCGTTTCCGAAGAGACGACCACCGGCGTGCATCGTCTTTACAAAATGCATCAGGAGAATCGGCTGCTCGTTCCTGCGATCAACGTCAACGATTCCGTCACGAAATCGAAGTTCGACAATCTCTACGGCTGCCGGCATTCGCTGGTCGATGGTTTGAATCGCGCGCTCGATGTCATGATCGGCGGCAAAGTCGCGGTCGTGTGCGGCTACGGCGATGTCGGCAAAGGCTGCGCGCAATCATTGCGCGGCCAGGGCGCGCGCGTCGTCATCACCGAGATCGATCCGATCAACGCGTTGCAAGCCGCGATGGAAGGCTACGAAGTCACGACCATCGAAGACACGCTCGGCCGCGGCGACATTTACATCACCGCGACCGGCAACATCGACATCATCACGCTCGATCACATGGAGCGGATGAAAGATCAGGCGATCGTCGCGAACATCGGCCACTTCGACAACGAGATTCAGGTCGACGCGCTCAACGCACGCGCAAAGGCGTGAAGCGAACCAACATCAAACCGCAGGTAGATAAATATACGTTCCCGGACGGCCACGAGATTTTCCTGCTGGCCGAAGGCCGGCTGGTGAACCTCGGCTGCGCGACCGGTCATCCGAGCTTCGTCATGTCGAATTCATTTTCCAATCAGGTGCTCGCCCAGCTCGATCTCTGGAAGAATCGAGACACTTACAAAGTCGGCGTTTACGTTTTGTCGAAGAAACTCGACGAAGAAGTCGCGCGCCTGCACTTGGAAAAGATCGGCGTGAAACTGACCAAGCTCACGAAAGAACAAGCCGATTATCTCGGCGTGCCCGATCGACGGCCCGTTCAAGTCAGACCATTATCGGTATTGATGCGGCACGCGAACGCAGTTGCAGGGCAAGCTCTGATCTGGCGTGGGCTACTGTCGATGTACGCAGCGCGGCTAACGTCCAGCAGCCGACATCTTTCGCGCAAGATAAGCTGAGAAGTAGCCAGCATAGCGCTCCTGCAGTTCGGGGCGCTGCCAATCTTTGCCAGTGAGAGTTTTCCGGCAATTGGGCGCGCCGCAGTTGCATTCGCACGGAGTAATCATGCGTCATCGGTCGTCGCCCAATCGTGAGTGAGTTCTTCGCCAGCCCGGATGTCGCGCATCGCGACGAACGTAATCTCGCCGCGCATGCCGAGGTTCGCATCGCAGGAATGATTTGATGTACAAGCATCGAGCAACTCGCGCTCTTCTCGCGTCACCGGCGCGATAAACAAATCATCGTCGATCTGAATTTCCACCGGTCCCGAGCCGGGGCGTGATCTCTTCCGCGCAAATTGTTTGCGATCGAAACAATATGGCCGCGCCTTTCACCGCGACGATTTCGTCTTTGGCAATGTCGGCGGTGGCAAACAGATCCGCGTCCATGGATTTTACTCTCGCGTACTTCCGTTTTGGGCGAACGATAGAGAGAGCGACATCATCGGTTGGCGACAGATTGATTATAGCGGCGCTTGTGCCAAGCGCCTGATCGCAATTGAGTTCCGCGGGCTCGACGTCGGCCGATCACTACAGCGTCGATCTGAATGAAACCACGCCAGGCCGCGATCCCGTTTATTTTCGTCACGGTCATGCTCGACATGCTGGCGCTGGGGCTGATCGCGCCGGTTCTGCCGAAACTGATTCTGAACTTTCTCGGCGGCAACGCGCGACGAGCGCCGCGACTGGATTGGTGTGTTCGGCACTGTCTTCGCGCTGATGCAGTTTTTCTTTTCGCCGGTGCTTGGCGTGTTGTCGGACCGGTTCGGACGGCGGCCGGTCATCTTGCTGTCGAACCTTGGGCTCGGCCTCGATTACATTGTGATGGCGCTCTCGCCGACCATTGGCTGGCTGTTCGTCGGCCGCATCATTTCCGGAATTACCGCCTCCAGCATTCCGACCGCCATGGCCTACATCGCCGATGTCGTTCCAAAGAAAAACGCGCCGGCGCCTTTGGGATGATCGGCGTCGCGTTCGGTCTCGGTTTTATTCTTGGTCCGGCAATTGGCGGGCCGCTTGGAGACATCAGTCCGCGTTTGCCGTTCTGGGTTGCGCGCCGGGTTTAGCCTGGCGAATTGGCTCTATGGATTTTTGTTTGTGCCGGAATCGTTGCGGCACGAGCATCGGCAAAGAGTTCACGCTGCGCCGCGCCAATCCGATCGGCTCGCTCGTGCTACTGCGATCGCATCCCGAGCTGTGGAAACTCGCCACGCTCCAATTTCTTGCCTACGTCTCGCACGAAGTTTTCGTTATTTGGGCGCTCTACGCGATTTATCGTTACGCTGGAACCAAACTACAATCGGCATTTCGCTTGCGGTGGTGGGCATGTTCACGGCCGCGATTTCCGGTGGACTCACCGGACGAATCGTCGCCTGGCTCGGTGAACGGCGCACACTTTATATCGGCCAATTTTTCGGCGCGCTCGGAATGGTGATCGCTGGTATCTGGCAAGAACCGGCGGGCTCTACATCGCTTCGATCCCGGTGATTTCGATGTGGAATATTTCGTTCCCGGCCGCGCAGGGAATGATGACGCATCGCGTGAGCGAGCGCGGAGCAGGGCGAACTGCAGGGGCGATCCAAAGCCTGCGCTCAATCGCGTTCGTCATTGGGCGCAGTTCTTGTTTTCGGGAACGTTCGCCTGGTTCATCAATCCGAAGCACTCGTTTCAATCTGCCCGGCGCGCCATATTATCTCGCAGCCGCGTTGCTGTTCACTGCGATGCTGATGGCAACGCGGGTTGAGCAGCCAGCAATTCGGCCAAGCCAGTCCGACACCGGATGGCTCTGGTGAAGCCATGCCGCCGGAAGCAATCCGCCTGCCATCGCGGCCAATCGTTGATACAGAAGAAAACATTTGAGCGTTCGCGACACGTGGACGATTGACTCAACTTTCGCAGAGTTGAAGTCGAGCGAAAACGACGTGCAACGGAATTTACGGACGATCCGCAACCGTTGCGATTGCCATTTGTTCGTGGCTGGCAATTTCCAATCATTGCGCGTTTAGCGCGATCGCAGCTCCAGTCGGCGAAACGCAAAGCGCGTGCCCTTTTCATTCCAAGCCGGCGAAGCAGAAACAGCAATCGGCTGGAGTGCAATGCTGCAAGACTTTGCGCGCGGTTGTTCCGACGGTGCAACGAAAAGCTGGGCACGAGATGATACTGAATTTTTCCGATGTCGATCTTTGACTTCGAAGAAATTCGCGCTCATCGCTTATTCGCATAACAAGCCGGCGCCATTGTTGCTCGACACCGGACCGCCCAGCGCGCGCGACATTCGCTGAATTGATTTTACAGCGGAGCCTTCTCGCTCACGCTCCGCCGATTCGCGCATCTAGTGACGCGAACTCGCGCTCATCGAATTGCGGGGCAGACCGCTCCGAGTTGCCCAGTCTGTCGCTGTATTCTGGCAGGCGAAGCGCCTGCCCTGCAACCAAACCAATTTCAAGATCGACATGAAAAACAGAATTTTAATTCTAGATCTGCGCAATTTCATGCGCCGCGGCGACCGCGCAGCAGGCGGTTCGATGCGCTCGAGCGACATCGCCCGCATGCGCGAGCACCGGAGTCATGAGGGAGCAGAAAATACGACGTGTCCCGATGCATCCCGAAGTCGTCATGGATCATCCGGGCAATTGCCCGAAGTGCGGCATGAAGCTCGTGCCAATGAAAGACCAAGCAAAACTCGACCAACCGCTCCGCGAGTCAGCATCGGACACGCATCAGCATCACGATGACGAAGCGATGCTGAACCCGATCGATCGCATCGAGCCACACGCAGCAGCATGGATCGCAGCGCCATGAGATGCAGATGTCGATGCAATCGTCAGTAAACATTGCCGATCCGATGAGCCGCGAAAGCTCTCGGGACGTCGTGGGTCCCGGATTCCACGCCGATGTATGGCAAAATGTTCATGTTCGGTGATGACATGCTGATGTTGCATGGCGCAATTTTCCCGCGCTACACCAACGTCGAGCACACGGCGCGGCGATGACCGGATCGATGCGCCGAACTGGATCATGGGATGTGCTCCCACCCGCTCGGCGAGAGCGCGCAGACTTGGCGGACGCCTAATGATGAGTCTCGATCCGCTGACGTGAAGGCGGTCGCGGTTATCCGCTTCTTGCTTTCAAACCGGCGAATCGTGGCACGACCAACCGCTGCACGATCGGCAACATCCGCACAGATTTGTTCGATGAGTTGTCGATCAGTTATTCGCAGAAATTCGATGCACGATCTGAGCGCGTATTTTTAGTTTTGGTTACCCGGGCGAACCGGCGCTCGGGCCGCCTACATTCATGCACCGGCTTTCGGCAATGGATGATCCGGACGCGCCGCATCAGTCATCATTGGCAGGATTCGACCCACATCACGTTCGGCGTCGCGCACGCCGGTCTGCAATGGCGCAACGTGAAAGTCGAGGGCAGCATTTTCACTGGCCGCGAGCCGGACGAGGACCGCCACGATTTCGATCGGCCACGAATTCGATTCATTACAGCGGCCGCATTTCATGGAACCCAACGCAAAATCTGGCGCTGCAAGTCTCGCACGGTTACATCAAGAGCCCTGAAGCGCTCGAGCCCTGATCTCAAACGGCATCGGCACGACGGCGTCCGATCATTTACAACCTGCCGCTCGGACACGATAGCAACTGGTCGAACAGCTTTGTCTGGGGCCAAAACAACGATACCGGCGAAGGCAAAACACAGTCCTTCCTGATCGAATCAAATTATCAGCGCGGGCGCGACACAGTTTATCTGCGCTGGGAGCGGGTGCGAGAAATCCGGCTCACGAGCTGGTTCTCAGATCCCGCCGATGAATCGCGCATCTTTCCGGTGAGCGGTGTACACGATTGGTTACGTCCGCGATTTGTCCCACGGCAACGGCCTTGATATCGGGCTCGGCACCCAATTTACCATCAATGATCGCCCGGACAGCCTCGACCGCTACTACGGAGACGATCTCGGTTACGCCTTTCGAATTTTTCTGCGCATCCGCCCATCGCTGCACAGCTCACGGCGCGACACGAACATGTCCGGGGCACGTCGCCGGAATGGAAAATAAGTGTAAGAGCTTGTGCGAAGCGGTCGGCAGCGCCTTGCGAGCGTCGCCTTGTCATCGCTTGCGACTGATGTGAGATCTTATCGCTACGCATGGCCGCGATTGCATCGACAAAATTATCACGACATCGGGCGCATCATCGAGTTCGATTTCGTGCGCGCGACGGAAGCGGCGGCGCTCAATTCGCTTGCGCTGGCTCGGGCGCGGCGACAAGGAAGCAGCCGGACGCGGCGGCGTGCGACGCGATGCGCGGCATGTTCGATCTCATGAACATCTGCGGCGAGGTCGTGATCGGCGAAGGAATCAAGGACGAAGCGCCGGGCATTTTCAAAGGCGAACAACTCGGCACCTGGATGCCGGGTTCGCCGCAGTTCGATATCGCGATCGATCCGATCGACGGCACGACCAACATTTCCAAAGGCGCGCCGAACTCGATCAGTTGCATCGCGGCGGCGAGTCCCGAGGAAGGCGTGAAGGTGGCGCTGCGCGATGTGCCTTCGTTTTACATGATCGAAGCTAGCCTACGGGCCGCGCGTGATTCGAATACATGCAGAAACGCGGCGATACGCTTCAGCTCGAGATGCCCGATCGCCGAGACGCTCGCCATTGTCGCGCGCGCGCTGGAGAAACGCGTGCAGGACGTGGCGGTGATGATGCTGGATCGGCCGCGGCACAAGGAGATCGTCGAGCAAATTCGCGCGGCCGGCGCGTCGTTGCGCATGATCGGCGATGGCGACATCGCGGCGGCGATGGCGCCGTCGATTACCCGAAGCAATGTCGATCTTTACATGGGCATCGGCGGTTCGCCCGAAGCGGTGCTGGCGGCGGCGGGAATCAAATGTCTCGGCGGCGACATGCAATGCAAAATGTGGCCGCGCGATGAGAAGGAACGAAAGAAATTGATCGACGACGGCTACGAAAAAGATCTGGACCGCGTTTTTCGGCTGACGATCTGGCCAACGGCAAGAACATCGTTTTTTGTGCGACCGGGATCAGCGACAGTGCGCTCTTGCGCGGCGTGAAAGGGCAGGGCACCAAGGCCACCACCCATTCCATTTTGATGCGCGCGAAAAGCAAGACCGTGCGCTTCATCCGTGCGACGCACGATTTGCAGAACAAAGACGATCCGGCTCCGCTCCGATAGTCGCGAGCACATGATCTTGATAACGGCACTCAAGAGCAGTCAATGATTACAGAGTCAGCGAGGCATCTGACCGTTCACGATCAAATCTCTCTGCTCGACAGCTGCGATTTTCATTTGCTCAAATCAGAAAAACCTGCCGCACACGCTATGAGACAAATACCGAAAACTGAATTGTCGCCGGACAACGGCTGCATCATCGACACGAAATGGAAACTCGGTCCGCTGAGCTATCACGCCTCTGCGGCTGGAAGAACACAGGTGCCGCTCGTGGCAGAGGTTATCACGGCTGCCGGAGCTGGTGCTCTATGATCACACCGGCTTCAAGGTCGCCTTCGCTCGCACCAACTTGAGTTTTCATTGCGTCGGCGATTACTGGAGCGATCGGGTCGCAGCTGTCTCGTCGTCGTGAGTGGCGTCTGGCGCTTTATCGCGACGACTATTATAAAGGTGATTACTGGGACCTTGGCTCCGGCTTTCACAGCTTCTTCACCGCCAAAGGCCCCGATGACGTCGTCAGCTCCTTCCAAGCGATTGCGCTGACGCGTAACGAGCCGCGCGGATTAGATGGAATTATTCCAGTCTAATTCTGAGTTACCGTTCAACTGCGAACGTCTGATTTGCGGAGCGAGCCGCAGAACGCGTTCCGCGAGAATTTTTCCGTTGCGGTTAATTTGACTTAGCACGTCAGCTTTGCAGTTAGCTCTCGGAGTCGGCCGCCTGCTGCAAAACCGATTCGCAAATCATTTGTCATGTCGCCGCACGCCAATATCTGGTCGCTGGTTTGGTCTGTTTTGTTTCGTTTCTGATTTTATATGGACTGACCTCGAGGGGAGCGCTGCGGGAACTCCCGATGAAGTAGCTGTTTTTGCCAGTGGCGTCGCGTTGGCCACACACGGCACTTTGGCGATTGATGAACTCCAGTGGCTGAACGAGCACGTCAATATCGGCCAAAAAGGCCCGGATGGTCACTTGTATTCTAAATATTTTCCCGGAAACGTGTTGGGTGTCGCCTTTGCTACAAGCTGACGGCCCGCTCTGACGATCAGCCCTATTTTCAACTCGGTTTCGGCGCGCCAGCGCCCACTGGATCAGCGCCTTCTGCAACTGGTGCGCGGTGGGCCTTGGAACTTAACGCCGTGTGGGGCGCGCTCGGCATGACGGCGCTTTTGCTTTTACTGCGTCGTTACTTTGATTGGCGAACGGCCATCCTGACTGTCGTGTTGGTCGGTTTCTGCTCGGATTGGTGGTACCAATCGCGCGGATTATTTTCCGAGGTTGGCGCCGGCGCTTTCTGATCGCGGGTTTGTGTCTGGCGTTTTACGAAAAGCCCTATGCGAGCAGCGTCGCGTTGGAGCCATCTCGGTCTTGTTTCGACCAACTAATGTGTTCGCCTTGCCGATCTGGGAAAAGCCGTCTGGCGCAAAGGTCAGTCGCCCTTGGATCGGGGCTGATCATTATAGCGGCGGGATTAGCTTTTGCGGCGTGTTAATTACCTTCGTTTCGGTTCGGTCCTGAATTTCGGGTATGGGGACGGAACGTTTTGGCGGCCACTGTTTCAAGGCTTGCGCGACATCCTGCTTGGCCCAGGGCGGTCGCCGTTCGTTTATTCGCCGATTTTCCTATTAGCTATTCCCGGCGCGTGCCTTCTCTTTAAAGAGAAAGATTGCTGACCATCCTCTGTCTCATCATTGCTGACGGGGTTATCTGCTCACGATCGCTCCCATGGCTTCAAGTTGGGCTGGCGGTGTCGTCGTGGGGTTCGCGTTATTGACGCCGACATTGTGCCGCTGATTGGGTGCTGACTGCGCCTTCTCGGTTGCGCGCGTTGGAAAAATCGATTGGTTGCGGCGACTCGCGCTTCCTGCTCGGAATAATGGGGAGTCGATGTGCAAGTTGCTCCGCCATCCTGCGACCCGATGCGAGTCATGATGGAACATGTCGCGACTGGCGAGATTGATTACCAGGATACGCTTTACACTGCGCATAACTCGTGGCTCGCCTTTGCAAATTCGTAGCATGCCGAGTTGGCGCCCGTGCGACATGGACTCCTACGCTGCTGACGCCTTGCTTACGGTGCGAGTCACTGACATGCGGGATTCCTAACGACGCAGGGCGGCAGTTGATCTGGCGGCGATCTGGAAGAGTGTCTCTCGCGCACCCCCACGAGAGGGTGAAACCGGCGCCGCCGTGACCGTAGTTGTGAATGACGGTTCGACCATCGGATAAGCGATCTGCGCGGATACAGACGCCTGATTTGCGGAATGGCCGGAGACCGACTCGCGCGGCGAGAACTTTCGGATCATCGATGTTTAGAACGCGGCTGCATTCGGCGACGATGCGCGATGTTACGGTTGGATCGACGTCGCGGTTTTCGCTCAATTCATTCGTGCCCCGAAGACGCAATCGTTCATGCGCGGGATCGCGTATGAGGGCGGATCGTCGCAAACGATTGCGCAGGAGAGA
>ERZ1370068.6199-contig-5198_pt1 | contig 59822 bp, 78 predicted proteins | sample MGYA00561227_ERZ1370068 | MGnify/ENA primary metagenome ERZ1370068 (study PRJEB38410, sample SAMEA6850437) | metagenome | study: Metagenomic assessment of the ecological functions of the soil: analysis of the soil microbiota associated with the... | reverse complement strand
TGCTACGTATTGGTTTCTCACTCCTGACGAACTCCCAAGGCAGTCGGCCGGCAACTCGGGATGACCCTGTCCGACGCCGACGTCGCTTTCTTTTCGAGACCATGGCCGGCAGCGTGGCCGCCTATCACGCGGTCGAGGCCATGGCGGACCGCGCGATGCCGCTACCGTCAAGTATCCGCGCACCCTGTACTCGCCCCATGGGCGCGGACAACAAGTGCAACGCCTGGTACCAAGCAAGAAGCGGGAGGTCAAGGCGCGCCCTCGGCAAGCTGCGAGAAAAGGGCGGCGGCGTCGCTCTCAAGGACAACGCCTGCCTGGCCGGTGCCCTGATGAACGGAGCATCGACGTCGAGGGCTACGAAAAATCACCCGACGCGGACGCCACCATCGCAGCCACGCGAGATCCTAGACGCCGGCGGGACGATCCTCGGCGGCAGGTGCACTGCGAATAACTTCTGCATTTCTCCGGCGGCGAAGCCACACGAGCGCCAGGCCCCGTCCACAATCCGCGGAAGATGGCTCACTGGCGGGCGGGTCATCGTCAGGGAGGCGCGGCGGTCGGCCGCCGGCGACGTCGACGCATGGCCATCGGGGGCGACCAGGGCGGGTCGATCGCATTCCGAGCCGCCTACTGCTGGCATCATGGAATGAAGCCAGACGTTCGGCCGTCCCCTACACCGGCATCTTCCCCCCATCGAGAACACTCTGATCACACCGGGCCGATGACCGCGACGGTCGCCGATAACGCGCTGCTGCTCGAGGTCCTGGCCGGCTCCTGACCGGTCTCGATCCGCGCCGATGAACGTGAAGACGGCGGCCTACACGGACCTGTCGGGTGACGTCAACGGCCTGAAGATCGCGCTCGTGAAGGAAGGTTCGGCTTCCCGGAATTCGGAAGGACGCGGACGCCCTGGTCCGCAAGGGGGCCGCGACGTTCCGAAGCTCCGGGGCGCGTGTCGACGACGTACTCCATTCCGGATGCATCTGGCCTGGCGGCGCCATCTGACTCGATCGCCGCCGGGGGGCGCAACCGGCAAACGATGAACGCGGCAGCGGCTTCGGCTTCAACTGGAAGGGAAGTCTACGCTCACGAGCCTCGTGGACGCTCATTCGGCCTGGCGTCAGCGGGCAGATGGGCCTCCACCGACGCGCTCAGGAACCGCACATCCTCTTCGGGCAGCAGCGCGCTCAACAAAATACCGCGGCGCTACTGCGCGAAGAGTCAGAGTGTCCTCGCGCGTTTCACCCTGCGCGCGGCCTATGAATCAGGTGCTGAAAGAGACTAGCGGAACCCCGCTCCTGATGCCACGACGCTTCCGCTCAGTGCTACCCCGATTCCGAAGCCCGGGCGCCTCCGCATGGAGAACCACCCAGCGGGCGTTCGAGGATGCTGCCGAACACCGCGCCCATCAATGCGACCGGCCACCTCGATGAGCGATGCCCTGCGGTCTCAGCGATGGGCTTCCAGCCAGAGCTGGTGAGGTGCTTGACAGCCAAGCACTTCGACCGAAGCGTCGATCTACAAATGCCGCGTCGGCGCTTCAGAAGACGCGGCGACTGGATGTGGCAGTTCGCCTGGGTCGATTCCACCGGAGCGTACCGGGACCGCCCGCCGAGATCGCCGGCGGCCCCCATACGCTCCGGTTCGTAGTCCGTCCCTGGCCTCCGCCGCCCCGTCCCGGCGCCTGGATGCGCCACGACCTCCGCGGCCGTCGCCGCCCACCCCGAACTTGAGGGCGAAATTCTTCAGCACTCTGCCGTGCAGTCAGGACATGGTCACGAGGACGGCATCGGAGATGATGGTTGTTGTCCGGTAAGCGCGCGCTTGAAGCTTCCCGCGCGGTTTCCTCGCTGGACGCAGATTTGGGTCACAGTGCCGGTCACCAGCTACCGACTCCAACGGGCGGCCTTCAGAAGGTCATCAAGATTGGTGCCGTGGAAGGCGCCGAAGCCGGGCTTGTCGACGACGGGATCGCCGGGCTCAGGATAGATCTCGTCGATGATGTCCACGAGCAGTCCGAGTTCCTTGCCGCGACGTCCACGTAGTGGCTGCAGAAACCCCCTTCCAACGCATGCAAGCAGACGGGAGGACGAGGACCAGGGACCATTCCCGAACAGAAAAGCGTGCGCTCGGGGCCCGCCACAAACTTCATTGTAGATCACCGGTATAGGTTATGCCGCGCACGTCATCACCGCGCGAAGCGACTGTGATGCACACCCGGATGGTCGGTCGCGACTCGGGCGCTTCCAGTGGCGCGCCGGTCCGGAACGAAGTCGGCTCTGCGTGTCCACGCGCCGACCAGCGCGGGATGGGGTAATTGACCGATCGCCATTCACGACTCTCCAGGAAATACTCGACTGCCAGCTCCCTTGCTAAGTCTCTCCTGACTCTTGTCCCACGCAGTAGAGACGACGCCCAAACCGGCTGGCATCCCGTTTGATCTCTGCCCGCAGCCGTCGGGCCGTGGCTGGCGTCGGTCCTCGTAGAGCTGCGCGCGTGCCGTTACGGTACAGTGGCATGCGCATGCCGTAACGACGGAAGCACCGTTTGTGCCAGCATCAAATACACTGCGACCAATAGGCAGGGTAGAATTAGGAAGCTCACCAGCTCGGTGCATTGAACCCCTCCTCCAAGACGGGTCGCTTTCGGAAGATCGTCTCGGAATGGGACTGATAATCCACGTGGATCTCCCGGCCATGCGCCGAATGTGGTAAGGAGCGGAGTCCTCACGACCTCCCTGTCGCGGGAAGGCGCAAATAACGGACCGGCGGAGGACGGCAGAAGTGACCCAGCCTCAACTTACGGATGAACGACTTCGATACCACTTGAACGCCAATCAACCAGCTCGGGAGCGTCTCTGCACTGCCTGCTGCCCTCGCCGGTCCCTATTCTGATGTAGCCTTCGGCGGCCCATGGGAGGAGCCCGGACGGAGGCCGTGACATTGTGAGGCCGTGATGCGGGCTCCCGTTGTGCTCAGGTGCAGTCGGATTTCAGAATTCCGCGCACGATGCTTGAGGTGAAAAAGCTGGGTCAACAGAAAGTTTCGTGAGGACCTTAATCGTGCATTGTCAGAGAAAACCGACCCTGAAAGGTTTCGTGTTCTGTACGAACGTTGATCTGACACCGGGAGAACAGTCCGCCTTAAAGGATCAGGCGGTGCAGAGAGGCCTCGAGTTCGTGGACGTCCTGTATCGAGAACGTCTCAGAAGCCTTCTCGATAGCCCTCAAGGCCTCGTGTTCAGGTTCCAGTACCTCAACCTGCCGCATGACGGACGCGGAGCAGATATCATTCTTTTTCTCACTACGGAAGTCATCTCGAAAAGCTCGTGCTCCGGAAGGATTCGGCGCGGTCGAGATGTAAGTTGAGCGCGTATCGAGTTCTTTCACGACTGCTCAGAAGCCGCCTCATGGGCGCGGCAGTCTGTTCGTCGAGTTGCGACGCGCATCCACTCCGACAGAGCTTGGCCACTTCAGGGTGCTCGCGGCGATTCTGAACATGCACGAGCCTGATCCGCACCCGGCGCTCTATGCTCGGAGGTCGCGACGCATACCCCGTTCACCACAGCGGAGCTTCGCGACGACGCTAGTTGGAACCATGGCGTTGCATGGTCTCGAAATCCAGACGAGGGCTACAAGGCACGACGCGTTCTCTACCATGGCACTACGGACGGACCGATTGGACTTCGGCGCACATCTTCACAAGAGAGGACCATTCGCGACGTTGGGGAGTTTGGATCAGCGGTGGCTGTCAGTCCACGAAGCCCATGCTGGGAGCAGATTGCTGGCATTGGACTGATCTTCAATGATTACGTCGCAGCGGGACACTCGGCGGATGACTTCGTGATCCTCGATGGCGGACCTCTCGCCGAGAGTGGCGTGGCTCCACTGTCGGAAGCGGAGAAGGTCGTGCCATGGGTGACTGCTCATGATTAAGAACCCTTGAACCTCTTTTTGACTTGCCAGGTGCGGACCGCAAAGGTTGGTCGCTCAGGTTCGATGAGTGACACGGCTGGAGAAGGTTCGTGGAGCTTAGACCCTTGCCACCTTGAAAGGTTCCAGACGAGGGCTATCCACAAGGGCTGCCCGGGAAGCCAGGGGACGCCGGGGCGATCCGAGGGCCAGCCATAGTGGGGATTCCCTAGGGCGTCAATTCTTCATCCTGAGCCTCAGAGAGCACACGACCTGGATGCTGCTTGGACTGAGTCCACCACTTCTTCTCTAGACCTCTCCTCCTCATGCCCGGCGACCCACCTCCTCACTTCAGGTCCTGAGATCTCTGGTATCCTTCCGCTTATCCAACGCCGCACCTCGGACAAAACCTCTGCGTCTAGTATCTTCTCGACTTCACGGAGCTTGGCGGGATCCACTCGTCCTTCAAGTGTCTGACAGAGAGCAGCTGCGGTCGGACACGTGTCCTCCCCGAATCCGCCATCAACGAGCATGTGGTCCCTTGGTGAGATCGGGATACATTCGTTCTGACATATTTTACTCAGGGACATCCGACTTCCATCCTCCCAAGAGTCTTCATAAATCGAGATCCAGCAGATCACTCTTAGGGATTCTAGACGCTGAGTGATCTGGAGCCGCCCTGCCGATCAAAGTCAGCCAATAGACCCTGCTCTCGCGCTATAAACGAAATCCTAGCGGCTGCTCGGGTCGGCGTATAAGAACCATGTTGAGGCTCCTGCATTCTCAAGTGCCCGAACCATTTCAAGGCAATGGTCGTTTGGAGGATAACTCCAGTCAATGTGCGATTCGTCTGCCGCGCTGGCGTTGCCTGTTCGACCATAAAAGAAGCGCATTGAGCGTTGTGCTCGGCCCAAGCAGATCGAAGCCCAAAACAGTCGATTTCGCCCCGGTCCGTATCGACGTGCTCAAATCCCTCCGCGCTGTAACCAGTCACAGTATGTGGACTTCACTGGCATTGGACAACCCTGAGACACCAGAGGTCGGGCTGTCGTTGGGTCGGTTGCCGGCACGGTGCAACCCACAGTGTTCACCTCTAGGCTGGCGCCGAAGGTCAGCCCAAGCGCTGGAGGTGTCGGAATGTGCCCGAGTTGGGCACGAAATCTAGGCACAAAGTCAGTCCGCGAGAAGGTTCGCTTGGAGCGCGCAGCTGAGAAGAAGTGGTGGGCTGGGACGGGATTGAACCGCCGACACCAGGATTTTCAGTCCTGTGCTCTACCAACTGAGCTACCAGCCCACCACGGAATTGTGAGGGTATCAAAGGCCGGTCGGAGTGTCCAGGAACGCGGGCTCCTGGCATAATCGGGAGCATGGCGAACGACCTGGAAATCCGGCCCTATCTCGCGCCCGGGGAGTACGTGGACAGTGACGCGGCCAACGTGGCGCGCGTTCGCCCGGAGGTCACGGGCGCCGCCGTCGACCCCTGGCCCGCGCGGTGCGCCTCTACTACGCGGTGCGGGACGACATCGTCTACACCCCTACTGCGACTTCACCGACGTGGAGACGTTCCGGGCCAGCGCCTGCTTGAGCCGCCACTCCGGGTTCTGCGTCGCCAAGGCCTCGCTCCTCACGCGCCGCCGCGCGCCGCTGGGCATCCCGGCGCGGATCGGCTTCGCGGACGTGCGCAACCACCTCTGCACGCCGCGGCTCCGCGCGCTGATGGGCACCGACACCTTCGTCTACCACGGCTACACGGATCTCTATCTCGACGGACGCTGGGTCAAGGCCACCCCGCTTTTGACCGCGGCCTCTGCGAGAGTTCGGGGTGCGGGCGCTCGAGTTCGACGGCCGCGCGGATTCACTCTTCCAGCCCACCGACGTGGCGGGCCGCCGGCACATGGAGTACTTGCGGGATCGCGGCACTCGGGCGGACGTGCCGGTGGCGGAAGATCATGGCGGCGTTCGCCGAGCACTACCCGGGCCTGGTGGCGCGGCCGGCGGCCAGCATCGGCGACCCAGTTCAGGACGGAAGCGGAGGACGCGTCCGGGCGCAGCTAGCCGGTGCCGGACAGATCCCGGCCGGTGTCCGACTCGAAGACGATCTGGTCCTCTTCGTCCACGGTGAAGGCCTCGTGGAGCACGAAGGGCACCTCGTGCTGGACCAGGAAGCGGGTGAGCTTGGCCACCGCCACCGGGTGGGCGTCGAGGTGGAAGGACAGCGCCAGATCGCCGATCTCGTCCACCGCGAAGATGGCCCAGTCGCGCCACGATGAGGGCTTCCGTCTCCTCCTCGTAGGTGACCCCGCCCTCGAACTCGGGCGAGCCCTCGGCCAGCTCGCGCAGCTCGGCGAGCTTGGCCCGGCGCCGCGCCTCGTCCATCAGAAGCCCTGAAGACCCCGTCGGCCGCCATGTCCCGGAAGGCCTGTTCGTAGGCCCGGATGGAGCGGGCGAGGTGTCGTCGTCGGTGTGGACGGCGGAGATCCAGCCGTGGTGGCTGGCGCAGTCCACGCCGTTGTTGAAGAGGGCGCAGCGGAGCATCTGGTAGAGATCGTGCCGGCGCGGGCGGTCGAAGCCCGCGAGGCCGGGCTTGCCCCTCGAAGGACACGTGGAAGATCGAGGCCTCGCCGAAGCAGAGGCCGGGCACGCCCACGCGCTTCATGGCGTCGGACAGGCCGCGCGCAGCTCGTCGCCCGCCTTGTTGGCGCGGGCGTGGAGGCTGCCATCCGCCACCAGCTCCAGCGTGGTGATGGCGGCGGCGGCGGAGACAGGGTTGGAGTTGTAGGTGCCGTTCTGCGCCACCCGCTGGCTCCGATCGAAGACGGGCTCGCCGCGGTGAGCCATCATGTTCATGAGCGTCTTCTTGCCGACCACGGCCCCGCCCGGCAGCCCGCCGGCCACGATCTTGGCCAAGGTGGTCATGTCCGGGGTGACGCCGAAGTAGGCCTGGGCGCCGCCGGGCGAGTAGCGGAAGCCGGTGATGACCTCGTCGAAGATGAGCACCACGCCGTGCCGCTCGGTGACCGCGCGCAGCTCCTGGAGATAGCCGGGGATGGTGGGCGTGGTGCCGGACTGCCCGCCCGCGGGCTCGAGGATGACCGCCGCCACGTCGCCCCGCTGGAGGAGCACGTCCACCGCCTTGATGTCATTGGGCGGGCACACGAGGAGCTGGTCCAGGGTGGCCGCGGGCACGCCGGCCGACATGGGCACGTCATAGGGCGGGTTCACCGCGGCCACCACGCCGTCGTGCCAGCCGTGGAAATGGCCCTGGAACTTCAGCACGCGGGAGCGGCCCGTGTAGGCACGCGCGATGCGCATCGCGAGGTGCGTGGCCTCGGTGCCGGACATGGTGAAGCGCACCATCTCCGCCGAGGGGATGAGCTTGCAGACCAGCTCCGCCCAGCGCACTTCCAGCTCGTGGCGAGGCGCCGAGATGGGTGCCGCGCGCGGCCTGCTCCTGCATGGCCTTCACCACCGCGGGATGGCAGTGGCCGAGGAAGAGCGCGCCGTGGCCCATCCAGTAGTCGATGAGCTCGTGGCCGTCCACGTCCCACTTGCGCGGTCCCAGCGCGCGCTCCACGTAGATCGGGAAGGGCTTGAGATGGCGGCCGTCGTGGGTGATCCCGCCGGGATGACCGCGCGGGCCCGCTCGTAGAGCGCCGCCGACTTCGGATGCCGCGCGCGGTACGTCTGGATCACCTTGGAGTCCATGCTCGCCTCGCTCATCTGACCCTGCCTCCCTTCGGCTCTTCGATTTGCCCTGCTCGGCTCTTCGATCTGCCCATTCGGCTCCTCGATCTGGTCGGGCTGCCCGCCGCGGCTTCCTCGACCGTCGCGGCCACCCGCAGCAGCTCCAGAATGCCTGTATGCGCTCCGGAGGGCAAGCGGTCCACGGTGGGCTCCGCCCGCCGGGTCACGCCGTCCACCGCGCCTGCCTGCACGCAGGCCACCACCATCGCCTGCTCCTCGTCGCTCGAGTGGAGGAGATCGCGCCCGGCCAGGCGCGAGAGCTCGGCCACGATCCCGTAGGCGCCCCAGTTCGACGTGCCCGCGACCACCAAGTGGTCGACGGTGACCACCGAGACGAAGCTGCCGGGCCATCGCGCTCACGCGGGCCACGCGCGCGTGGACATTGCCCATGCCGATCTCCGTTGCGCGCCGTCGCCCACCCCGATGGTCACCGGCCGCCGGCCACCGCGCGGGGCGCCGGCGAGGAAGAGGGCGTCCAGCGGGCCGTTCCAGTCGCGCACTGGATTCCGCGCGCATGCTGAGGTAGTCGCCCTTCGCGGTGCGGCCGGGGCGCTCCACCGCCACCAGAAACGCGGGCGCGTACTCGGCGAGGAGCCGGCGCGCGGTCTCGCTGGCGCCGGCGGCGGTGGCGTGAAAGGTCACGATGTCCGCGGACTCGCCGAGCACCTTGAGAGCGGCCTCCAGCGGGGCACGGTGACGGCATCGGTGACGTAGATCACCTCCGAGCCGAGCTGGCGCAGCGCGCGGCCGAGGACGGCGGTGCCGGGCGGTCCATCGGTCTCGGGAAGCCCCGGCCCCAGCGCGAAGCCGGTGGTGAGGAGACGCGCGGCCGCCGCGATGGAGGGCGCGCGCGGCCGCCGCCGCTCCGCCCGCGACGAAGAAGCGGCGCGATACCGCCGCGCGCCCGGGTCGAGCGCCAGGAGGTGGTCGATCACCGGGGGCCGGGGCGGGACGTGGCGCCGGAGCGGGCCGCGGCGACGGCGGCAGCGGCGCGGCGCTTGCCCCGCGGTGCCGGACGCCGGCGGCGCCTCGCGCACTTCCGGGCGGCGCCGGCGTAGATGTTCGGCTGCGTCACGGTGAAGAAGAGGCTGGTCGCCTCCTTGCCTTCCTGGTCGAAGGTGACCACCAGACCCGGAGCGATAGAAGAAGACGTCGCGCTCGTTCTGGGTGGTCGCGCGGTCGGGCTCGCCCCAGCCGGTCACCACGAGGTCCTTGGTGAAGAGGCGGGGCCGCGGATCGAGGCGCAATACACGGACCGTGGTCGAGCTGTAGCCTCCGGGCAGGAGGATGCCGAACTCGACGGTCATGCGCGATCGAAGCCGGGCGGCGCCTGCTGGCCTCTCGTACGACCACTCGAAGGTGTCGTAGCCGTCGACCTTCCGCTTCTCCTCCTTGCTGGGCAGGCCATAGCGCTGCGCGCACCGTTTCCGCCGAGGTGACCGCGGGCACGATGCCGCCCCAGTCCGCCGCGAGCGCGGCGGGCGGCGCCAGCGAGGCGGAGGCCGCGAGGAGGGTCAGGCCGAGGAGGCGCGCGGCGAGGTGGCGCATCAGAAGCCGAGCGCGGCCCGTCGGCGCGCGCATCGGCGCCCCGCGGAGCGTGCCCTCGTCGAGCGTGATGCCGTGCCGTGCCCCATCTGCGTGAACCAATCCGGAGACCACGCGTGATATTGTGGCCCCGCTGGCGGAGATCGTCCACGACCGATTCGGGGACGCGGCCTTCGAGACGGAAGAGGTCGGCGGCGTCGCCGGGCAGGGAGCCGGCCGTACACGAAGCGGGGCCGCTCGATGGCCTCCTGGATCTCCATGCCGTAGTCCAGCAGGTTGGTCAATACCTGGACGTGGAACATGGCCTCGCCCATCGCCGCCCATATTGGCGTAGCCCAGCGACGGGGGCGCCGTCTCGGGTCACCAGATTGGCGAGGAGGGTGTGGAAGGGCCGCTTGCGCGGCGCGAAGACGTTCGCGTGGGCGGGATCGGTATTGAAGTAGGCGCCGCGATTCGTGGAGCACCACGCCGGTGCCCGGAGGCGACCACGCCGGCGCCGAAGCCCTGTACGAGGCTCTGGATCACGCTCATCACGTTCTCCTGCCCGTCCGCCACCACGAAGCCGGTGGTGTCGCCGTCCGACGTCGCCCCACGTGTGCGCCTGCGCGCTTGCGCGGGTCGAAGGCCGCGCGCCGCGCCTGCGCATACTCCTTGGACAGGAGGCGCTCCACCGGCACGTGGCCGTGCTCGGGATCGGCGATCCAGCGATCGCGGTCGGCATAGGCGAGCTTGGTCATCTCGAGCAGGAGGTGAAGATGCTCGGCCGAGTGCACGGGCAGCGATGCCACGTCGAAGCCTTCGAGGAGATTCATGGTCAGGAGCGCGGCCAGCCCCTGGCGGGCGGCGGCGTCTCGTAGATGGTGTAGCCGCGGTAGGTGGCGTGGATGGGCTCGACCCACTCCCCCGCATGGTCCGCGAGGTCGCCCGCGGTGAGGTAGCCCGTGCTGCTCGAGGCGGCGCGCGATGGCCTGAGCCACCCGGCCGCGGTAGAAGAGGCCGGGATCCTCCGCATACTCGGTGAGCGTGCGGGCGAGGTCGGGCTGGCGGAAAAGGTCCGCCGATCTCCGGGAACTTCCCGCCGGGCATGAAGATCCGTCGCCACTCCGGATCGTCGAAGAGCTCGGCGCGGTCGCGAACGGCCTGGCAGCACGATGTCGGTGAGGGGGAATCCCTCCGCCGCGTAGTGGATGGCCGGCTCCAGCAGGCGCCCGAGAGACCGAGTGCCGAAGCGCTCGAGCAGCACGTGCCAGGCCTCGGTCACCCCGGGCACCGATACCGCGCCGGGACCGACCGCGGGGCACGGCGGACAGCGCGCCGCCGCCCGAGCTCCTCTCAGCGCTCGCGCGCGAGCCCGAGCGCCCGCCCCGTCGTGGCAGTGCACGCGTCCGGTCGCCGCCTCGTGGTAGAGGCGAAGAAATCGCCGCCCACACCGCAGTAGTTCGGCTGCGTGACGGCCAGCACCGCGTTGGTGGCGATGGCGCGCGTCGACGCACATTGCCGCCGCCCTTGAGCACCTCCACGCCAGCCAGGGAGGCGAGAGGATGGCGGGCGGCCACCATGCCCCCGGCGCGCCATCGGCGCCTGAGCGGTGCGCGTATCCGATCTGGATCATGTCAGCTCCCGGCGAAGAGTTTGCGATCTCGTCCTGTGGAAACGTGGGCAGCGGCCGCGACCGCCCGCCCCTCCACCAGGGGTCGCGCCGCTTCGCTCCGCCTGACGGCGCCGATGGCGGCGCACGGCGATGCCCGCCTGCGACACGCGCTGCCGCGCACCAGCCGCCCGTCGCCGGCGCCACCGCCAGCAGCAGCGCACGCAGGGCGATGGTGCCGAGCGGTCGAGGCCGACAGCCTCGCAGTGCGCGCCACCCGCCCGTGCGAGATCGGGGGATCCGTCGTCGCGCTCCAGCGCGTACGCCGCGCCTCCGCCGCTTCCGCCAGCCTCCCAGCACGCGGTGGCCAGCCCGCCCTCCGTGGGACGCGCATCGCGTACATACCGCGCGGCGGCGGTGGCGCAGCCGCGCCTGGCACTACGCTCAGCCCGGCCGCCGCAGCGGAGGCTGCGCGCGCGCGGGCGATCACGATCCACGGTCACGCCCCGCCGCCGCAGCTTCTCCTCGCGCTCGTGGCGCGATGATGTGGCCGCGCCCTGGAGCGGCCGCCCTCAGTGAGTAGGCGTGCTGCGCCGCGGCGCGCGCGCCCGTCGTCACCAGCCTCGTCTTAGCCACCTGGCCCGAGCATGGTGCCCGCCGACGATGGGAGCGGGTGAGCCCCCCGTCACTGCCCTCGAGTGTGCCCGCCGCCGATCAGGCGCCACCTGAGCGCCGCGCACGCCCGCTCACTCTCCGCAAACAGGGCCTCGACCTCGGCCTCCGGCGGTTTTCACCTCGGGAGAGCAGAAGGCGTGGCCAGGAACCATGCCGGGCGCGCCTGATCACCACGGCCGTCATTGGCGTTGACGTGCAGCGCGTACCATCCCGCCGACCGTCCGACGCGAACGCGGATGGGATCGGTGGTGGCGACGAGTAAGCGGTCGCCGAAGTCGACCACCGCCGCGTCGCTCACCCACGCGCGGTCCGACGACCACGCGGTCCGCGGCGGGCACCTCGCCGGGCCACGCATACTTGTCCGAAAGCCGCTGGAGCACGTCGCTCGCGAGATTCTTTGCCGACGGGGAGCGGCGGCATGGTGCCTCGCAGTATAGCAAGGAAGCTCCGGGATCGAGCGACATCGCGCGGCTGGCGCGCGGGATCAAGAGCGGCAGGAGGTCGGTGAGCGTCCCGAGCCGCGGTAGTCGGCTTCGTGGAAGTCGTGCCCGAGCGTGGGCCGAGCAGGGCACCACCGCGCAGCGCATGCCCGCGGCCCCGGGCGGCGAGGGGAGGCCCGATTGCGCGAGTCCTCCACCACGAGGCAGTCCTGCGGAGCCAGTGCCAGCCGCCGCGCCGCCTCCAGGAAAACGGCTGGGCGGGCTTGCCCCGCTGGCACCTCCTCGCCGGAGACGCGGAGTCGATGCTAGAGCCGACGAGCCCCAGGGTTTCACGGTGGCGGCGATGACCGGGATCTCGGCGGAGGAGGCCAGCGGTATGCCGGCGAGCTGGCGCCCGCACCGTCGAGCACCTCGGGCACGCCGGGCAAGGGGCGGGCGGCTTCGCCATGGATGAGCCGGATCTTCTCCTCGCAGAACTGGCACCAGCTCGTCGATCTCCGGCCGCAAGCGCCGCCGGGCGGCGGAGGATGCGGAGCTCTCCGACGTGGTGCGGCCCACGAACTCGTCGTTCTCGCACCTCGTCATAGGCGCGCCCTGGGCGAGTAACATCACCACCCGCATGGCCTCGTAGCCGATGGGCTCGGAGTCGAGGAGGCACGCCGTCCATGTCGAAGACGACCGGCCAGCGGGCGGGGAGGCGGCGATCACGCGATCGAGAGCAGCTTCAGGAGATCGGCGGTGAGGTCGTAGAGCTGAGCGCAGCCGGCCTCCGCCGCCGAGCACGGTCTGGACCCGTTTCCGCAATCCCGCGTCCACCGACTGGCCTGACCATCGCTTCGATACGCGCCTGCGGCTCTCGCAGATGCCGCGATAGGGAGGCGCGACGTCACCGAGTGGGCGCTCGCGATCACGCCCCGCTCGAGGTCGAGCTCGAGATGCACGTCGAAGCCGTGGATATTGTCGTGCATGGCGTGAAAGCCGTCGAGGCGCGAACCGGTTCTGCATCACTGGGCCGAAGCAGTCGCCGCCGGTGGAACACCTTGCGGGCATCCGCGGGCGGGCTGTAGAGATCGAGCGCTGGCCGCCGCGGTGACCGGCCGCGACTCGAGGAGCGCGCGGCGCCTGCGCCCCGTAGGTGAAGCAGGAGCCGGGCAGTAGTCGACCCAGCTCGACGTATCGAGGTCCCAGAACGCGCGCGCGCATCCGCCCCGCGCAGCGCCTCCACCCGAGCCCGCGGCAGGCGACTCACTCCGGCGCGCCGAAGCCGCGCCACTCGATGCCCGCGTCCACGAAGAGCCTCCCGCCGGTCCGCGGGCCGACGAGCTCGAGCAGGCGCCGCGTGAAGCCGCCCGCCATGCGGGCTCCGCGAGCATGGGAAGCGCGGCGGGCAGCGCGGCGTCGACGGCGCCGGACAGGACGGCCCCGCGCGCCGCGCGGATCTCGTAGCCCGGCGAGGGCGTGCACACCGCGATCAGCCCACCGCGGCGGTCCTCATCGCCGCACGCGGACGGTGTGCGAGCGCGTCGGGAGGGGCCGCGTCGGTCCAGGCCTCCGTGTGCCGTTCGTAGCGGTCGCGCCCTGCGAGAAAGGGGAGCCGATCACTTGCCGAGGTACTTGGCCGGGTCCTGGTCGAACTCCACCTTGCAGGCCACCGCGCAGAAGCAAGACGTGGTCTGGCCCTGGTACGTCGCTCTGGGCCGCGGCCGCTCTTCGGATCCACTTCCATCCGCAGATGGGGTCCCTGGCCATGTCTGTCCTCCTAGGCTCGGAAGCGCCGGAGCCGCAAGCTATTGAGCACCACCGACATCGATCGACAGCGCCATCGCCGCCCCCGCGAGAAGGGCGAGGCAGGATGCGCGCCACTGGGCAGAGCACGCCCGCCGCCACCGGGACCAGGACGAGATTGTAGCCGGAAGGCCCAGGCCAGGTTCTGGCGGATGACGCGGATGGTTCTGGCGCGAGAGGTCGATGGCGGTGACCACCCCGCGCAGGTCGCCGCGCATGAGCGTCACGTCCGCCGCCTCGATGGCGACGTCGGTGCCCGAGCCCATGGCGATGCCGACATCGGCCTGGGCCAGCGCAGGCGCGTCATTGATCCCATCACCCACCATCGCCACCACCCGTCCCCCCTGCTGCAGCCGCTTGATCTCGGCGGCGCTTGGCATCAGGAGCACCTCCGCGAGGACGCGTGTGATGCCCGCTTCGCGGGCTATCGTCTCGGCGACGATCCGTCCGTCGCCGGTGAGCATGACTACCTCGAGACCGCGCGCGGCCAGCGCGGCCACCGCCTGCGCGCGCGGTGGTCTTCAGCACGTCCGCCACCGCGATGAGCGCCCAGCGCCTCACCCTGCCGAAGGCGACGAACACGGTGCTCTTGCCGCCGGCGGCCAGGGCTTCCGCGTCGCTCTGCGAGCGAGCCCGGCGTCGATCCCGCGCGACTCCATGAGCCGATGATTGCCGAGGAGAATGCGCCCGTCCGGCGCCAAGGCCTCGCACACCCTGGCCGGCAATGGCCTGGAACTGCGACACCGGCGGCAGGGCGAGGCCGCGCGCCTTCGCCTCGCCAACGACGGCCTCGCCGAGCGGATGCTCTGATCCCTGCTCCGCACGCGGCCGCCAGGCGCGAGCAGCTCGTCGGCCGCCCCGGCGGTCTGCGAGAGCGGCACCACGTCGGTGATCACCGGCCGGCCCGACGGCGAGGTGCCGGTCTTGTCGAGCACCACCACTGCCGCGCGATGGAGCACCTCCAGAGCCTCCGGCGCTGCTGGATCAGCACGCCGAAGCTGGGGCCCCGTCCCGGGTCGCGCACCATGATTGCGGTGGGCGTGGCCAGGCCCATGGCACAGGGACAGGCGATCACGAGCACGCCCACGGCGCTGGCGAGCGCATGGAAGAGGGCGGGCTCAGGCCCGAGCCACCACCACACGGCGAAGGTGGCGCGGCCACGCCGAGGATCACGGCAATCGAACCACGGCGGCCACGCGGTCGGCCAGCCGCTGGATGGGAGCCTTGGAGCCCTGGGCCTCCTCGACGAGCCGGATGATGCGCGCGCAGGCACGGTGTCCCGTGCCCACCCAGGTGGCGCGGAAGGAGAAGCTGCCGGTGCGGTTCACCGGAGCTGCCCACCACGGTCGCGCCCGGGCCCTTCTCCACCGGCAGGCTTCTCGCCCGTCAACATGGACTCGTCCACGCTGGAGGCCCCTCGTCCACGATCCCATCCACCGCCACGCGCTCCCCCGGACGGACGCGAAGCCGATCGCCCACCACCACGAAGCGTGCAGATGACTCTCTGCCGCCCGGGCGCAGCACGCGGGCGGTGGGCGAGGCTGCAGCGCGACCAGGCGGCGTGATGGCGTCCGACGCGCCGCCGCCAGCGCGCGCCTCGAGCCAGCGGCCGAGCACGAGGAAGGTGATCAGCAGCGCGGAGGCTTCGTAGTACGGCATCGGCCCCGGTGGCCATGAAGCGATGGAGGCCAGAGCGTGACGGCCACGCTGAAGAGCGTAGGCCGCACCGGTGCCGATCGGAGACCAGGGCGTTCATGCTCGCCGACCGATGGCGCACCTCCTTGAGGAAGGCGGCGTGGAAGGGCCAGCCCACCCAGAACTGCACGGGGTGCGTCAGCGCGAGCAGGACCCACGGATTCCTGCAGAGTGCGGGGGCCCAGGGGAATACCGTCGGCATGCTCCCGAGCAGCACCGGCAGGGACAGCGCCGCGCCGACGACGGGCGGCGGCGGAGCCGACGGTCGTCCCGAGCGCTCGCCGCGCTCGCGGTCGGCCGCCGCCGGCGTGGCGGCGATCTCCTCCGGCACGGTGTAGCCGGCGGCGGCCACCGCGGTGCGCAGCGCGGGGAGCCGGCCGCGATCGGGATCAGCGCCAGACGGTGGCGCGCTCGGTGGCAAGATCACCGCCGCCGCGTCGTTCACGCCCGGCACGCCGGAGCGCGCGCGCCGACCTGCCCACGTCAGGCTGCGCAGTGCATGCCCTTGACGGGAAAGTCGACGCGCGACTCGTCGGTCCTGGCCATGGCGAGCCTCTACCGCCCCGAAGCGGGAAGAAGACGTCCAGTCAGCTCGTCCATCTTCTTCTGTCGCTCGCGCCCGCTGCCGGAGCGGATGGCGTCCGTCACGCAGTGAGCTGATGCCGGGCGAGCAGGAGCTTCTGACCTGCTCCACGCGCGCCCTGGACGGCGGTGAGCTGGAGGAGGATGTCCACGCAGTATCTTGTCCTCCTCGACCATCCGCTGGATGCCCTGGACCTGTCCCTCGATGCGGCGCAGGCGACCCAGCGCCTTGCCGCGGAGTCTCGTCGTCGATCATGGTCGTCCCCCGTCGGAAATGGCGCAGGCGCGCGACAGCGTGCGTGCGTGAAGACCCGCCCGCCAGCGCGCCGCGCCGAGGTGCTTGAGGGCGTGGCTGCTCACCGCACCCCCGCCCAGGGGCAGGAGCAGGACGTGCGCGTCGGCGAAGCCGAGCGCCTTTGGCTGCGGCGGTAGATCAGCACCGCGAAGCCCTGCAGAAGCCGCCGTGCGTAGCGCGCGGGGGTAAGAGCCACGCCAGGGAGCGGAATGGGCCAGCATCGGGAAGAACTGCACGCCGAGCCCGTAGGCGTCGAAGATCGTCCTCGACCCTGCTGCTCTCCGGCGTGCCACTGCAGATGGCGACGCCGCCCGCGCCTTCCAGCCACCAGCAGCGGGCCCAGGAGGGCGAGAGGCCGGCGCGGTACCGATGCGCTCACCGGATCATCGCGGCGAAGAGACCCATGAAGGCGACCGGTCATCGGCAGACGGTCCCACACCCCAGGCGTAGACATTACCTGGATCCAGGGTGCGGGTACCAGTGGCCGACCGTCCTGAACTGCCAGGTGAGGCCGAGACCCGCGAAGAATACCGCCCAGGGGCCAGCGCCTCGGCGGGCCATCCACACGTGCGGCGCGGCCGTGCTCCGCAGGACCAGCCAGAGGCCGGCGCCGCCGGCAAGGAGGAACGCGACGTTGGACGGCAATGTTGTTTTGCGCCAGACGCGCCAGAAGTGGGCGGGCGTCCGCGAATCGATGATAGGCGCGTGGGATCGCCGGGACGCAGCCACTGACCACACGAGGCCGCCCGCCGCTTCCCCAGCACGATCCCGGATCCGCCTCCGCGCCGCCCCATGATCGCTCTCCTCGACCCGCAGGGCCCCCTCGAGGCTGGGCCTCTTTATACCCACGGGGGTACTTCTTAAACCGTATCCCGGTCAAGTGGGCCTGGTCAAGCGGGCATCCTCGGTCGCGCGCTGGTCGGCGGGCGAGGTCGGGAGAGCGAGGGGCTGCTCGGCGGCGCCGGGGAGCGCCAAACGTCCCCTGCGCTTCGCGTGAGGGGCGCGTCACTTGGACGCCCGGGCGGTCGCGACCGGGCGCGCAGCGCCGGCTTCACCCAGCCCTTCCTGCCGGGCGATCTGGCTTCCCTAAAGCTGCGATATTGAGGCAGGGCGCAGGTCGACCAGGGCGCGCCAGCGGGTTAGCGCGAGCAGCTCAGTAGCGTCGGTAGCGCTCCCGGGGGCTATAGGCGAGGCGTCTTCATCTGCTCGGCGGCCAGGGTCAGCGCGGTGCGGTCCCCTGCGGGAGGCGCGCGAGCCGCAGCTGCTTCGAGGATCTGGCCCGGCTGATGCGGGAGGGGCGGGTCACGCCGCGCCCAGCTTCGTGCACGCGGGCACGCCTCGGGCCATGGAGCGCTGGCTTGGCGGGACCCACCCAGCGCGGCGTCTCCCCACGGCCCGCAGTGTCGGGGACGAGCCAGAGGCGCTCGGGGCGCGTATCGTGGCGGAGGGCCAGCCGCGCGCGCACCACGATCTCTTCCGGGTCTCAAACGCGGAAGGCCGCGACGTGTCCACCACGCCCAACAGCAGCGTGACCTCCTTGTCTCGACGGGAACTCGCCCACAAGACAGTCTCGATCTCGCTCATCTATCGCGCGATTGGCGTACTCGAGGAACCGAACTGGCCTCACCTGGGCATCGGAGCAGGCGCGGATACCGAGCTGCGAGTAGCACCATGGCGCAAAGGCGCAGGCGAAGGAGTTGTTGCGCGTTGCCCGGCACCACGTAGCGCGGTCTAGACGGCCGCACTCCGGCCGAGGCTGGCGTTGAGCGCCTCCCACCGTCGGGCCACCTGCCCGCCTTTCACCGTCGTTCGGTGCCGGCCGCCATGACGTGAAGTTGGGCTCTGCTTCACAGATCTGGATGAAGTTCGCAGCCGGCGGCCACCAGGAACCGCACCTTCGGCGCGGACGACTCGATGAGGTCCGCGGCTGGTCCCTCGGCGGCGGCCCGACGGCCCCCGCGCGCCTGGCGCGGCGGCATTCAGGAGCGTGATGGGCCGGCACCGCCACCCGCAACGGCCGCTCCGGCGTGCGGGCGGCGGGCGCAGCGAACCTGATCTCCGACGATGCCCAGGCCCCCCTGCGGGCGGTGACGCGCATCCACCACCTCATGGCAGCAGTGGGTATCGCCAGTTCGGCGGCCCGATGCGGCCGGGCATGGCAGCGCCCGGATGCCGGTCAGCCGGTCGTAGAACGCTTCGCGGATGAACGTCTGCCCGGCGCATCTACGCCGTCCGGAGATCACGTCGATGCCGGTTTCCACCTGATCGCGCATGGCGACTGAACCGCGTCGTCGTAGCACCCTGCAGGTCCACCGGCCCCAGCCGGCCTGCCGCCGTGGCCCGCGCACGAGGTGCAGCCAGGCGGGCCCGTAGCTGCCGCAAACGGTGGTGGGGATCAGCGGCAGGCGCCGATGGTCATGGTCACCTGAAGGTCACATCATACTCTTCACGGTGGTAGGACGGCACCCCTGCACGGAGATCTTCCGGCCGATGAGGACCTGGAGTCGCTCCAGCCCTCGCGCTCTTCTCCTCCAGGCGGTGGGCCACGTCGGGATGCGCGCATTCAACACTTCTCGCCGGGAGGCGTCGAGCCTGCGCCTGATCTTGCGGAAGATCTCGGCGGCGAGAGTGGCGTCGGACTTCACTGCCCGCTGCCCTTGCAGGTGGGGCAGGAGGCGCAGAACACCGAGTGGAGGTCCCGGCGCGCGCGCTTGCGCGTCATCTCGACGATGCCGAGCTCGGAGATCTCCAGCACGTTGGTGCGCGCCTTGTCGTCGGCCAGCGCTCGTGAGCGCCGCGAGACCTGTCTCGCGATGCTCGGCGCGCTCCATGTCGATGAAGTCGAGGATGATGATCCCGCCCAGGTCGCGGAGGCGGATCTGGCGCACGGCCTCCGCCGCCGCCTCCAGGTTGATCTTGAGCACCGTCTCCTCGAAGTCGCGCTTGCCCACGTATTTCCCGGTGTTGACGTCGATGGCCACCAGGGCCTCGGTGTGGTCGATGACGATGTACCCGCCGGACTTCAGCCACACCCGCCGGCGGAGCGCGCCTTGTCGATCTCCTCTCGATCCCGGTAGCCTCGAAGATCGGCGGCTTGCCCTCGTAGCGCTTCACCCGCGCGGCGAGCTGGGGCACGAGCGTGTTCGCGTACTGGAGGACCTTCTGGTAGGCCTCCTCGGCGTCGACGAGGAACTCCTCGATCTCGGGCGAGAAGAGGTCGCGCACCACCCGGAAGGTGAGGTCCATCTCCTCGTGGAGGAGGGCGGACGCCTTGGCCGTCTCGAAGCGGCTCTGCACCTGCGCCCAGAGCCGGCTCAGGAACTGGATGTCGGCGGCGAGCTCCTCCTCGCCCTTGCCCTCCGCCACGGTTCTCACGATGAAGCCGCCCGTCGCCGGCCGCAGCCGCCTTGACGATGCCGCGCAGCCGCTCGCGCTCCGCCTCGTCGTGGATGCGCCGGGACACGCCGATGTGGCGCGACTGGGGCATGTAGACGATGTAGCGCCCGGGAATGGAGATGAAGGAGGTGATGCGGGCGCCCTTGAGCCCGAGCGACTCCTCGGAGACCTGGACCAGGATCTCCTGCCCTTGCGGAGCATCTCCTCGATGGGCGCCTGCACGCGGGCGACCCGGGCCGTCCGCCTCGCTCTCGCCGAGGTCCACGTCGGCGGTGTCGTCCTCCTCGCCCGGCGCCCCTGGGTCGTCTTCCTCGCCGAGATTGGCGGTGTAGTCCCCGCGTAGAGGAAGGCGTCCTTGACGAGCCCGATCTCCACGAAGGCCGCCTGCATGCCGGGCAGGACGTTGGTGACCACGCCCTTGTAGATGTTCCCGACGATGGAGCGGCGGCGGGCGCGCTCGACGTACAGCTCGGTGAGCTGGGATTGCCGTCCTGCACGGCGAGACGGGTCTCCGTCACGCCGTCGTTCACGACGATCCGCTTTCCCACGGCAGCTCCCGATCCGGGCCCGGCGTGCTCCGCCCGGCCCGACTGTTCGGGTTACTGGAACTGCCGCATTCGAACCGAGAGGAGGAGCCCCAGAGCCATGAGGGACACCACCATGGACGATCCGCCATAGCTCATGAACGGGAGCGGAATGCCGACCACCGGCAACAGGCCCGTCACCATCCCCAGGTTGATCAGCGTCTGGGTGGCGAATACGCGTGGTGATGCCGAGGGCGACGATGCGTCCCCGAGGCTCACGGGTGCTCGCGGCGATCTCGAACCCCCGGAGCACCAGGAGCCCGTACGCCACGATCAGGACGAGACAGCCCAGCGAAGCCCCACATCTCAGCGAACACGGCGAAAATGAAATCCGTGTGCCGCTCCGGGAGAAAGGCGAGGCGGCTCTGTGTCGCGCCGCTGACCCCTTGCCCAGGAGCTGGCCGGAACCGATGGCAATCTTTGCCTGGATGACATTGTACGCCGTTCCGAGCGGATCGCGGAACGGGTCGATGATACACGAGGAGGCGCTCCCGCTGGTACTCCTTCAGGGCGAACCACGCCACCGGCATGAGCGGCGAGCCCGGCGGCGATGAGGCCGGCGAAGATCTTGAGCCGGATGCCGGCCCCGATGAGCACGCAGGCCAGTACCGGCAGCAGCACCAGCGCGGTGCCGAGGTCGGGCTGCCGCACCACCGAGGACGAAGGGCACCCCACCAGGCGGCGGTGCCGATCAGGGTCCCCGTGAGAGCGGCCGGCCCCACCGCGAGGTGAGGGCCCACGCCAGCGTGAGCACGAAGATGAGCTTGAACAGCTCCGACGGCTGCACGGTGAAGCGGCCCGAGATGGATCCAGCGGCGCGCGCCGGATACGGTCCGGCCCAGGATGAAGACGGTGAGCAGGAGTCCCGAGGCCGAGCACGTAGAACGCGGGCGCGGCCCGCACGAGGTTGCGGTAGTCGAGCGCGACCACGGTCAGCAGGGCCGCCGAGCCCACGCCCACCCAGATCAGCTGGCGGAAGGCGATGCCCCGGTGGGCGAGAGGCTCCAGAGCGAGATGAAGCTCGAGGCAGATGAGAACAAGGGCGGCTACGAGCAGCGGCCAGTCGACGTTCTGAAGGAGCCGGCGGTCGATCCGGAGGATCACGAACCCGCGCCCAGCGCGGCCATGGCCACCTTCTCGAGGAAGATGGCCTGGAAAATCTGGCGTGCGATGGGCGCGGCGACGGATCCCCCATGGCCTCCACCCTCGACGAACACCACCACGACCACCTGCGGGTCGTTGACGGGGGCGAAGGAGGCGAACCAGGCGTGGTCCTGACCCTTGGCGCTGCTGCTGTTGGCGATGGGTCTGGGCGGTGCCGGTCTTGCCCGCGATCTCGAGGCCGGGCAGCCGCGCCGCCGCGCCGGTGCCCATGGGTCGTTGACCACCCCGGACATCGACTGGCGGAGGAAGGCCCACACCACCGGAGAGCAGATCCACCTGGCCGTTCATCCGGCTCGACTCGAGTAGGCGAGCTTGCCGTCCGGCCGCTCGACTCTCTGGATGAGGCGCGGTTTCCAGAGCACGCCGCCGTTGGCGATGGCCGAGGTCACCCGCGCGACCTGGAGCGGCGTCACCAGCAGCGCGCCCTGTCCGATGGAAATGTTCAGCGTCTCGCCGGAATGCCAGGGGCGCCCGCGCTCGCGGCGCCCTTCGGGCGAGGGGACGAGCCCGGATTGCTCGCCGGGCAGATCCACGCCGGTGGCGCTGCCGAGCCCGAAGGCGCGCGCGTAACGCGCGATGGCCTCGGGCCCCACCTTGAGGCCGTACTGGTAGAAGAACACGTCGCACGACTGGACCACGGCGCCACGCAGGTCCACGTGGCCGTGACCACCCTGCTTCCAGTCCTTCCAGGTCCAGGTCCCGTAGGGTGTACTCGCCATTGCAGTAGGCCCGATCCATCGGCGTGAGGCTGCCTTCCTGCAGCCCCGCCGCGGTCACGATCATCTTGAACACCGAGCCCGGCGGGTACTGGCCCTGAAGCGCCCGGTTGAGCAGCGGATGCGCAGGATCCTTCACCAGGCGCAGCCAGGCGTCGCGGTCAATGTTGCCGGCGAAGGTGTCCAAGCCGAAGGCCGGACTCGAGGTCAGGGCGAGGATATCGCCGCTCGTGGGATCCATCACCACCACCGAGCCCGACAGCCCGGCCATCGCCCGCTCCGCCGCCTCCTGCACGCGGCGGTCCACCGTGGTGACGACCTGGGCACCGGGCCGAGGCTCCTCGCGCTGCATCAGCTGCACCGGGCGTCCCAGCGCGTCGACCTCGATGCGCTCGCCGCCGTCACGGCCGCGCAGATGCTCGTCGAGCAGACGCTCCAGCCCGGTCTGGCCCGATCATGTCGCCGCGCGCGGTAGCGGCCCAGCTTCATCTGCTCCTCGCTCACCTCCCGGACATAGCCGAGGACATGCGCGGCGAAGGTGCTCGTGGGATACACGCGCTGGGGCTCCACCTCGACCACGACGCCGGGAAGTCCAGCTTGGACTCCTCCACCTGGCCACGTCCCCCAGCGAGAGATTGCGGCGGATGCGCACCGGCCGGAGCGAGTCGGCGGGCACCTTGGCGATCGCGTCCTGCAGCTCGGCCAGGGGAATCTTGAGCATGACCGCGAGCCGGGCGAGGACGCTGTCCCGGTCCTCCATCTCGCGCGGGATGAGCGAGAGGGTGAAGGCGGGCCGGTTGTCGACGAGGGCGAGCCCGTTCCGATCGAAGAGGATGCCGCGGGGCGCTGCCACCGGCCGCACCCGGATGCGGTTCTTCTCCGACATATCCCGGAACTTCGTCCCCTCGAGGACCTGGAGGTACCAGAGCTGGCCGAGCAGCAGCACGAAGCCCGCCGCCGCCAGCACGGTGAGGGTGAGGACGCGCTTGCTCCACGCGTCTCGCCGGGGCCCGAGTCCGCTCGCCATGGCGCCGGCCTATCGGCTTCCGCGGCGAGCGCAACGCGATCTGCGCGCGCACCATTTCCGAGGCGGTCATCGTCACCAGGCAGGCGGCGCCGAGCGACGCCGTTGTAGAGGGCCTGCGGGCAGGATCACGTCCATCAGCAGGGCGGGCAGGCTCGCCGGGTAGTGGAAGAGCTGCAGGAGGCCGAAGCGCAAGAGGCCCTCCGCCACCGTGAGGAGCACGAGGCCGGGGACCTGCACGAGCGGGTTGGCGACGGAGAGCCGGCCGCCCGCGAGCCCCAGGGTGAAGCCGGCCAGCGCCTTGGTGAGGGCCTGATCCCGACGAGACCGCCGGCGCCCACGTCCTGGAGCAGTCCCGCGAAGAAGCCCGCCACGCAGCCGGCCTCCGGCTCCGCGGCGCAGCGCCCAGAACACCGTCATCATGAATGGCAGATCGGGCGTCGCCCCCGCCACCGAGAGCATCTGGACCACGTTGGTCTGCGCGACACTACCCCCGAGGGTGAAAAGAAGGAGCCAGCGCATGCTAGCTCTCCCGCCGCGGGGAACAGCCCGGCGAGATCCTGGGTGGTCTGGCCGGTGAGGAGCAGCACCTCTTCCACGCGCGCGAAGTCCACCACCGGGACCAGCACCGCGAAGTGGAAGAGCGCCGAGCCCTTGTCCTCGACCGCGATCACGCGCCCCACGGGCAGGCCCTTGGGGAAGACGTTCCCTGCCCGGAGGTCACCACGGTATCGCCCACCACGATGCCCGCGCCGTCGCGCGCCATGAACTTGAAGCGCACCGCCCCGCCGGGATCCCCTCCACGAGCGCCGGGCGTGCGCGTCCGCTGCACCATGGCGCCCACCGTCGAGGCGGGATCGTTGAGCAGCTGCACCACCGACGCTCCCGGCCGCACTCGCACCACCCGTCCCACCAGGCCGTCGGGCACGATCACCGGAGTCTGGGTCGCGATACCCTCGCCGACTCCCCGATTGATGGTGAGGGCGCGGACCCACCCGCCGCCCTCCCGGCCGATCACCTCGCCGGACATCGTCGTGATCAGGCGCCGCTGGCGCAGGCCGAGCAAGCGCCGGAGCCGGTCGTTCTCGTCGCGGGTCTCCGTGACCTGGAGGACTGTACGCGGAGCCGCTCGTTCTCGGCCCGCAGCCCGAATTCTCACTCCACGACACCCGCCACTCTCGATAGCTTCCCCACAGTCCGACGGCGGTGCGGTGGATCTTGGTGAGGACGACCTGGGCGGGGGTGGTGAGGATGGAAACGAGGTCAGCGGCCTTACCCGTTCCCCTCCACGTGTCTGCAAGGTGAGGAGCACCAGGCAAACGAGAAGTACGGAGATGAGAAGGCCGTACCGTCGAAATTTCACTCAAGGTCACCCAGGGGCGACCGGTCGCACGATGCGCTCCCGGGGAGCGGGTGCTAGGCCGGTATCGCCACCTTCTTCAGGAGGTCGAGCTCGTCCAGGACCTTGCCCGGTACCGAGAGCGACGCAGGAGAGCGGATCGTCCCCCACGGTGATGGGCAGGTCCGTCTCCTGGCGCAGCAGGAGATCGAGACCGCGGAGCAGGGCGCCACCGCCGGTGAGCACGATGCCCTTGTCCACGATGTCCGCCGCCAGCTCGGGCGGAGTCCGCTCGAGACAGGTGCGCACCGTGTCCACGATGGCCATCACGGGCTCGCGCAGTGCCTCCCGGATCTCCTCGTCGGTGACGACGATGGTCTTCGGAATCCCGTCGATGAGGTCGCGACCCTTGACCTCCATCGAGAGCCGCTCGCCGCCCATCGGGTATGCCGACCCGAGCTTGATCTTGATCTCCTCCGCCCTCCGCTCGCCGATGAGGAGATTGTAGTGCTTCTTGATGTACTGGACGATGGACTCGTCCATCTCATCGCCAGCGATGCGGACGGACTTGGAGTACACGATGCCGGACAGCGAGATCACCGCCACCTCGGTGGTGCCGCCGCCCATGTCCACGATCATGTTGCCGCCCGGCTCCTGAATGGGCAGCCCCGCCCCGATCGCGGCGGCCATCGGCTCCTCGATCAGGTACACCTCGCGCGCGCCCGCCTGCATGGCGGAGTCACGCACCGCGCGCTTTTCCACCTGGGTGATCCCCGAGGGGACCCCGATCACGATGCGGGGCCGAACCAGGGTTTGCCGACGGTGCACCTTGCTGATGAAGTGGTGGCAGCATCTTCTCCGTCACGTCGAAGTCGGCGATGACGCCGTCCCTGAGGGGACGGATCGCCGTGATGTTGCCCGGGTGCGCCCGAGCATGGCCTTGGCCTCGTGCCCCACCGCGAGCACCGAGTGATCCGCTTGGTGGATGGCGACGATGGACGGCTCGTTCATCACGATGCCTTCGCCGCGCACATACACGAGGGTGTTGGCGGTTCCGAGGTCGATGGCGAGATCGTTCGAGAACAGGCCCGCGAGTATGCTGAACAGCATCGCCGCTCCTATCCACTGTGTAAGGGGTTCGCTACACTATCGCTCCATTCAACCTAGCACTCGCCCGACTTTCGAACAATAGAAACGTTTGCAATTTCACGAAGATGGACGTCACTAACCCAACGGTGTCCGGTGACATGTCAGGCCGATGACACCCAGTTTCTCCCGACTGGGCCGCCAAATTGACGTTCTTTCCACTGGTTAAGGGTGGCAGGAACCCGGACAACCGGGATAACGGACCGGACAGGACCGCGCTCATCGGATGACGCTATTCCAGCAACCCTTGGTGCCACGAATCAACCGCCGCCCTGGTGTGGCCTGCGACCGGGCGGTATGCCAAGATGGCGTCTCTCCGTGATGGACGACTTCGAGGACTGGTTCGACCGAGGCGTCACCGATGGGCTGCCGGTGGTGCCACCCACGCGCGAGCGAGTGGAGCGCATGCTCGCGGGCACTCGGCGCGACCGGGGCGAGCTGGCCGGCGAAATGCCGCCCAATTATGGGCGCGCGACCGTTGAGCGGGTTGCCGTCAACGCGGTGATGGCGGGATGTCGCCCCGAGTATCTCCCGGTGGTGCTGGCGGCGGTCCAGGCGGCTTGCGATCCCGCCTTCGCGCTCCACGGAATGTCCACCTCCACTCACTTCTCGGCGCCGCTCATCGTGATCAACGGCCCCATCCGGACCCGCATCGGCGTCAATTGCTCCTTCGGGGTTTTCGGTCCGGGATATCGCGCCAACGCCACGATCGGGCGGGCCCTGCGGCTGGCCATGATCAATGTCGGCGGGGCCAAGCCCGGCGAGAGACCTCCATGTCCACCTTCGGCCATCCGGGCCGCTACACCTATTGTATCGGCGAATACGAGGAGTCGAGCCCTTGGCCCCCGCTCGCGGTGGAGCGCGGCATCGAAGCCCGACGCAGTGCGGTCACGTTGTTCGCGGGTGAGGCGCCGCACGGGATCTCCGGACCACGCCAGCCGCAGCGCACGCGCCCTCGCCGGGTCCCTCGGCTGGTCCATGGCCGGGCTCTGGAATATCAAGCACTTCCCCCTGTACTCGCACACCATGCTCGTCGTCGGGCCCGAGCACGCCCGCACGTTCGCCGATGACGGCTGGAGCAAGGACGACCTCAAGCGCCACCTGTATGAGACCGTCCGGGTGCCATACCGGACCCTCCTCCCTGACTCCGACAATGGCGAGGGCACGAATCTTCGTTTCGCGAAGGGGCCGGAGCCGGCACCAGACACCCTCGTGCCCAAGTTTCCCTCGATTGCCGAGCTGCATGTGGTGGTAGCCGGGGAACCGCTGGACGCTTCTCCATGGCCATACTCGGGCTGGCTAGGCACAAAAAACGGCTCGAGTCCGGTTACTGTGGCTGTTGACGATGGCTTGTGACGACTTGACGGGCCAATTCCGATACGATATCTTCTCTGCAGTCCATACGGTCACTCGGTCACGGAATCGTAGCGAACAGCCGCCGCTAGGCTCGAGTTAATCGCCGCGAGGACCTCAGGTCCCGTGGCGTTTTCGTTTGCCCTCCAGACCTGGAGGGCGCCCCCGCCATGGTGGCGGGGTAACACAGGGGCAAAGCCCCGGAAGAAAGAGGTAGTTGAAATGGCTCAGGGCACGGTCAAGTGGTTCAACGACGCGAAGGGGTACGGCTTCATTTCCCAGGAGGGCGGCGAGGACGTGTTCGTCCACTTCAGCGCCATCCAGGCCCAGGGCTTCAAGAGCCTTGCCGAGGGTGAGCGGGTCGAGTTCGAAGTCACCCGCGGACCCAAGGGACTGCAGGCGGCCAACGTTCGTCGCGCGTCGTAGAGCCCCTTCGATAGGGGACTGATCGGTCCCCGAAACGGCCAGAACGGCCGGGTTCCCGAGCATTTGGGGATCCGGCCGTTTCGCTTTGAAGGTCAACAACCTCCTTGACAGCCGGCCCGCTCGGTTGCTAAGTTATCGGCGATTCGCAACTGAAATGTCGCTTGACCCGTACGTGAGCCAGCATCGCGAGTAGTCAGCGGAAGCGCCGCGAGGACCCCGGTCCTCCAGGCGCTTTTTTTTCTCCCCGATCTTGGGGAGCCCCGGCCATGGTGGCTCGGGGATCACGCGGGTGGCTGATCGCCGCTCAAGGAGAGAGGGAACAGAGGTATGGCACAGGGTACGGTCAAGTGGTTCAACGACGCGAAGGGCTATGGCTTCATTCAGGTCGAGGGCGGCGAGGACGTCTTCGTCCACTACAGCGCCATCCAGGCCCAGGGCTTCAAGAGCCTGGCGGAGGGTGACAAGGTCGAGTTCGAGGTGACGAAGGGCCCGAAGGGCCTCCAGGCCTCGAACGTGCGGAAGGCCTAGAGACTACCGTAACCGCCAATTCAGAGACGACGACGGCCCGCCGGGCTCTCCGGCGGGCCGTCTTATTTTTCTCCGGCTCTCGCCGCGTGCGTGAGGCAAAAAAGAGCCCCGACGGCGCATGCGGCGCTTCGTGCTGGCTGGCCGCCCCGCTGGTGAAAGAGCGGGATCGTCGGGGCCGGTGGTTCCTGGATCCTCCAGGGCCACCTGCAACTGCATGCTATCCGGGCCTTAGGAGGTGACCACCTCACAGATCACCGTAGGGGTACACATCGGCTGGATCACCTCCCTTTCTCGGCGAGGCCAGACTCAGGCCCAGGTCCCATCGACCTCGCACCGGACGCCGACTCCCGGCCTGAGGCTCGGTCACGTCGTCGCCGGCGAAATTGCCTGACGGGAGACGCTGATGGAGCCTGTGTGCGCCCCGACCGATTTGCGAGTCATCGTACCTACACGCCGGAGGGCGTGCAAAGGCTTTTTTCACTTCACCGCGATACGTCCTTCGTTCTTCTCCAGCACCCCCTTGCCCACGCCCTCGACCTTCTCGAGATCCTGCGCGCGCCGGAACGGGCCGTGAGCCTGGCGGTAGCTGATGATCCGGTCGGCGGTGCCCGGCCCCACGCCGCTGAGCTTCATCAGCTGGGCGCGCGTCGCCTCGTTGATGTTGACCTTGCTCTCCGCCTTGGCCGGCTTGTCGTCGGCGCCGGCCCCGCCGACGACCAGACCCAGCGCCAGCGCGGCCACCGCCGCGATCCCGATCGTCCGTCCGAGTCCACCTCGCTTCATCGCTCGCTCCTCCCTGGGGTGAGAGTTGACGACATCGTTCCCGTTGAAGAGGATTTGAGCGGCGGCGAGCGGAGAGATCAATGTCCGAAGTTCGATACGGGACCAGCGGACACGCGGAGATACATCCCCGGTTCGTGGCCGTTCAGGGCGCGAGGCGGAAGATGAACTCGCCTTCGACGACGTGGCTGTCCACCGACAGCACGCGCCATTTGACCGTATAGCGCCCCGGCCCGATGTGGAAGCAGCGGCACCCGAAGCTGCTTGGGCGCCCCTGCCTCCATGTGGGCCTCGCCGCGATCCACCTGACGCCCGGACTCGTCGTTGACGCGCACGGTGGAGAACGCCGCTTCCAGGCGCTCGGTGAAGCGCAGCCGCACTCCGCCGGCACTCGTCTTTACGGTGCTGCCGGGGCGCGGCTCGGCGCTCTCGAGGAAGGAGTGCGCGAGGGCGCTCGGCGGCGAGCGTGAGAAGGGCAAGGAGGGCGAGACGCCGCGCGGCGCGCCGCCCTCATTCCCTTTCCGCCGCGACCCTGCGCCCTGAGGTAGTCCTCCACTCCCAGGGCAGGAGCGACTGCTTGCTGGTTATTGCAGTCCTTGCAGGACGGGACCATATTGCCGCGCGAGGAGCGGCCGCCCCGGATCAGCGGCACCACGTGGTCGGCCGTCAGCGCGCCGAATTCCCACCTGGCGCCCGCAGTAGTGGCACATCCCGTCGGCGATGCGGCGCTTCCACCAGGTGCTCTGGCGCAGCTCGCGCGCGCGGCCTTCTCCCGCCGCAGCTCGGCCCTGCCCACTCGCGGGAATGAAGCGCCGCTCGGACATCCGGGGCTCCCTCACCCGCCCTCGACCGCGGTCAGACGCTCGGAAAGCTCCTCCCATTCCTTCATGAGCCAGGCCACCTGCTCTTCGGCCTGCCGGCGTGATTCCGCGATCTCGCGCGCGCGATTGCCGTCTCGATAGAGATCCGGATCGGCCAGTGCCAGCCCGATGTCGGCCAGACGCGTCTCCATCTCGGCGATCTGCTTCTCGATGGCCTCCAGCCGGCCCCGTATGGCCTTGATCTCCCGCTCCAGGGCCCGCCGCCCCGACTTCGGACGACCCTTCCGACGCGGCGGCGACGGTGGGCCGGCGGGCGCCGCCGGGGCGTGGGCGAACGGGGTGAGGCGGGGCGATTGCCGGAGGCGGCCGGCGAGGCGCTTCGCGCCGGAGACCCTGCCGGCGCGGAGCGGCACGGGCGCCGCAACCGGCTCCGTCGCGGCCCGCGCCGCGCTGGCGGCGAGATAGTCATCGTAGTTCCCGATATAGTCGGTGAGCCGCCCGCCCTGCACCTCGACCACCCGGGTGCCGATGCGATTGATGAAGTAACGGTCGTGCGAGATGAAGACGATGGTCCCGGTGAAGCCGGCCAGGGCCTCCTCGAGCACCTCCTTGAGGCGAGGTCGAGGTGGTTGGTCGGCTCATCCATGCAGAGGAGCGCCGCCGGGCGCACCAGCATCTTGGCCAGCGCGAGCCGCGCCTTCTCTCCCCGGACAGCACCGCCACGCGTTTGTCCACCGCATCCCCGCCGAAGAGGAACGAGCCGAGGATCGTCCGCAGGCGGGTGTGAGTGGCGTCCGGGCGGCCCCTCGATCTCCTCCAGCACGGTGTGGGCGGGATCGAGGGCGTCGAGCTGATGCTGGCGCGTAGTAGTGCACTCCACGTGAGACCCGAGGACGCCGCTCGCCGGCGTCGGGCGGCGAGGACGCCCGCCAGCATCTTGAGCGAGCGTGGACTTGCCGGCGCCGTTGACGCCCGACCAGCGCGACGCGCTCGCCGCGCTCGGCGATGAAGTTCACCCCCGCGTAGCACGCACGTTGTCGCCGTACGCCTTGCGCACCCCTTCGAGCCGCATGACGATGCCGGCCGGTGCGCGGCGGCTGGGGAAACTTGAAGTGGATCTTCCGCGAGTCGCCGTCCACCTCGATCCGCTCCACCTTCTCGAGCATCTTGATCCGGCTCTGCACCTGACGCGCCTTGGTGGCCTGGTAGCGGAATCGATCGATGAAGCGCTCGATCTCCTCGATGCGCTTGGCCTGGTTGCGGGCCCGCGCCTCGATGAGCGCCCGCCGGGCCTCGCGCTCCACCAGGAAGTGGTCGTAGTCCCCCGGATAGACTTCCACCTCCCGCCCGCGAGGTCGGCGATGGACGTCACCATTCGATTGAGGAAGTAGCGGTCGTGCGACACGATCGACCACGCTGCCGTCATAGGAGGCGAGGAAGTTCTCGAGCCAGCCCAGCGACTCGAGGTCGAGATGATTGGTGGGCTCGTCGAGGAGCAGGAGATCGGGGCGCAGCAGGAGAAGCCGCGCCAGGCGCCGCCCGCATCCGCCAGCCGCCCGAGAACTCGCCGAGCGGCCGATGGAGCCCGGCGTGGCGCGAAGCCGAGGCCGCCCAGGATCATCTTTGGCCTCGGCCTCGAGGCGGTACCCGCCCAGGGCCTCGAAGCGATGCTGCACCTCGCCGTAGCGGTCGGTCAGCCCGGGGCTCGCGTCGGGACGGGCCATCGCGTCGGCCAGCCGCTCCAGCTCCGCCTCCAGCTCCCAGACCCTCGTCGAAACCGGACAGCGCCTCCGCCAGCACGGTGCGGTCGATCCCGCCTCGCCACTTCCTGAGGCAGGTAGCCGACGGTGACGCCGCTGTCGAGGTGCACGCGCCCTCATCGGGCTCCTCGACCCCGGCCAAGATGCGGCAGAGCGTGGTCTTCCCCGCCCCGTTGGGCCCGACCAGCCCGATGCGCTCGCCGCGGCCCACGCGCCACGAGCAGCCGCGCAGGAGCTCCTGCCCGCCGTAGCCCTTGGAAACGGATTCGAGCGCGATCACGACCTAGCCGTTGGTCTGCACGCGCTCGGGGATGACCTTGTAGATCACGCGCACCTCGCCCGGCTTCCGGTACGGATACTTGTCCACGCCCATGTACTTCTTGGCGAGCGAATCGATGTGGGCGTCCGCCCCGGTCTCGGTCATCTCCGCCACCCGGCCCTTGATCTGCAGGTACCGGTAGGGGTTGTCCGGGTCCACGATGGCCAGCGCCACCTGCGGCGTGCGCCGCACGTTCTGGTCCTTCACCCGGCCCTTCGCGGCTGTTGAAGCGCAGATGCGTCCCGTCCCAGTCGAACCACACCGGCGTGACCTGCGGCCCGCCGTCCGCGCCCACGGTGGCGAGGCTGGCGAAGGCCTTCTTCTGCGTGAGCACGTCCTTGAACGCGTCGGGAATGGTAATGGTGGCCATCAGTTGGTTCCTTTCTTCGATTGCGTCCAGCACGCTGAAGGCGTGCCGCACCGACTTGATGGCGAGGGTGCCGCCCATCAGCACGCCGACGTCCATGGTCTCGGCGATCTCCGCGTCGCTGGCGCCCAGGTGGAGGACCTCCTCCACGCGGTGCTCGATTCAGTCGAAGCAGTTCTGGGAAATGGCGACGGCCAGCGCGGTGAGCTCCTTGTGCTGCTTCGACAGCGCCCCGTCGGCGAATACCCGCTTGCCGAGGTCGCCGAAGGCGCCGGGCACCTCTTCATGGGACTGCTCGGCCATGAGACCGTTCAGACGCTTTCGCTCTTCACTCTTCTCGTGAACGTGGAACATCAGATCTCCTTTCGTCGGCCTCTCTCACCGGCTCTCCTCGGTGGGGGCGGCATCGGGAGCGCTCGGGCCCGCGAGTCCATGAGGGACCGCGCGCGCGCCTCGGCCATCCTGCGCACCGCGAGCAGAAGCCGCATGAGGCACTCCTGACCAGCCCTGAGTCCTGGGCGGTGGGATCCGTCATCCAGGCCGCGCCGAGTCGCGGCTGTCGGCCTGGAACCCCAGCGTGGGGGACAGGGCCTGAAGCCGCAGCAAGAGGTCGTCGGGCGGCAAGCCGGCCGCGCGCAGCCGGGACACCACCGCGCCCTGACGGCGGCATTCCAGATGCCGGTGAGCGCCTCGAGCAGCGCGGCATAACAGGTGGCGTCGGGCTTCTGTCCCAGGTGCTCGACCACGGCGGCGACGAGCGGATGCACCGCGGGCTGTCCCTCGTCGTCCTCCCCGACGAAGCTGGCGAGGAGCGGATCGTTGGCGAGCACGGCCGGACGCTCGGAGCAGCGCGATGAGCGCGGTCACCGGCACCGGCGGCAGCCCGGCCAGGCGCTCCAGAAGGGGCGAGTCCCCGCCTCACCGCCGTCATCGGCCGTTCACCTAGTGACCCTCGGTGCAGCCGGCGCACCGGCAGAGTGCGCGGAGCGCGGCGTAGGGATAGAGGCTCAGGTGGTCGTCGGACCACTCACGCCGCAAGCCCTCGGGCTGGCGCGTGATCGCGCGCGGCCAGGTCATGGCCTCGGTGAGCGGGTGCTCGACGCGTCGGGCTCCCGGCCGGATCGTCGAGGCGCAGTCGGTCGAATGGGTAGATGCTCGAGTGGCCGTCGCCCCACGACACCCCGAGCGCATAGCGGCCGACGAGGTGGATGTCCTTGGGCTCGCCCGGATTGCCCTGCCCCAGGATGGGGAGAATGCCCTTGATCGTCATGTCCCGCCCCCTGCGGTTGCCCGCGCGAGCCGCTGCCCGGCCAGCAGATAGTGCACGGCGAGGTTCTGATACGGTCCCCACGCCCCGGCCCGGCGGCGGATGGCCCGCTCGCTCAGCCCACGGCCGCGGTTGTAGAACTGCTCGAAGGCCTTTCGCACCGCGAGATCCCCGGCGGGGCAGACGTCGCCGCGGCCCAGCCCGCGGGCCAGGTACCACTCCGCCGTCCAGCGGCCGAGCCCGCGGAGCGCGGTGAGGGCCTGCGATGATCTCCTCGTTGGGTCGCTCGGCGAGGGCGGCGAGGTCCAGGCGGCCGGAGACGATGGAGCGCGCGAGCCCGATGATGTATTCCGCCTTCCGACCGCTGAACTTCATGGCGCGGAGCTGGGAGACGCGACGCCGGCGCGAGCACCGCCGGGCTCGGGGAATACGTGGATGGTCTCTCCGCCCACCCGCAGGGAGGTGCCGCGAAGCGGCGCACCAGGCGCGGCGCGGAGCGAGAAGGCGAAGGTGAGGTTCACCTGCTGCGCGCAGATCGCGCCCACCAGCATCTCGAAGGGCCCGGCATGAGGGTGGGCCGGAGCCCCGTGGAGCCGCGCCACCAGGTCCCCCAGCACCGGATCCGCCTTGGCCGCCACGTAGAAGCCGGCGAGGTCGAGATCGGCGCCGCAGATCCGCCGGGCCTCCGCCACCGCGGCGGCGAGGATGCGGGGGCGACGCCCGCCGGGCACGCGCACGGTGATCCGCGGATCGTCCGGTTCGCCGGTCCAGCGAAGCTCGTAGCCGTGCCACTTCCCGTTCACCCGCACCGCCCGGCGGAACACGCCCTCGCCGAGCCGGTTGACGGGATCGTCACCCCAGGTGCGGTAGCGGGAGAAGGTGCGCGCCAGATCCAGCGGAGGGGGAATGTGCAGGATTGCTTCCATCGCGGCGGTTCAGTGTACCAGAGCGGCCCCTAGCGGCTCAGGTGATAGGGAACGTCGGTGACGACGACGTTCTTGCGCGGAAGAGGAGCGCGCCCTTGATGACCAGCGCGGTCTGGTTGTGGAGGAGGTGCTGCCACCACTTCGCGGGGATGAACTCCGGGATGATGATGGTGACCATGTGATGGTCGCCCAGGGCGAGCAGATGGTCGAGATAGTCGAGCAGCGGGCCCAGCAGCATCCGGTAGGGTGACGAGAGGACGACCAGCGGCAGCCCGCAGCCCCACTTCCCCCACTCTCCTCCAGCCGCCGGGTCCTTTCGGGATCCGTCTCCACGTACACCGCCTTCGCCACCGGGCGACAGGGTGCGGGCGTACTGGAGCGCTTGCACCACTCCCTTGTGGAGGTCGCCCACCAGCACGAGCACGGTGTGCTGGATGGGCGGCGGCCCGTCGAAGTCTTCCAGCGACAGCTGGCGCGCCACTTCCTGATAGTGGCGGTTGATGCTGAGGAAATGGGCCACCAGCGCGACGCCGAGGATGAGCACGATCCAGGCGCCGTCGTGGAACTTCGCGACCCCGGTGATGGTCATCACCAGCCCGGTGGTCAGCGCGCCCAGCCCGCTGATGGTCATCCGCCACCACCAGCCGGCCGGCCGCCGCACCAGCCACCGGCGCACCATGCTCAGCTGCGACAGCGTGAACGAGGTAGAACACGCCCACCGCGTACAGCGGGATGAGGGCATGCGTGCTGCCGTGGAAGATGAGGATGAGGACCCCGGACGCGACCGCCAGGATGATCACGCCGTTCGAGTAGACGAGCCGATCGCCCCGACTGACGAACTGGCGCGGCAGGTAGCCGTCGCGGGCCATGAAGTACGCGAGCCGGGGAAAGTCGGCGAAGGCGGTATTGGCGGCGAGCACGAGGATGACCATCGAGATGGCCTGGATGAAGTAGTAGAAGAGGCCGCCCCGAACACCTGGCGTGAGAGCTGGGAGATCACCGTTTCCTCGTCGCGGGGACAATCTGGTAGAGGTCGGCGAGGGCGGTGGATGCCGACGAAGAGCGCGACCATGATCACGCCCAGCACCACCAGGACTTTCTGGGCGTTCCGCACCTCGGGCGGCTTGAACGCGGTCACGCCGTCCGACACCGCCTCGATTCCGGTGAGCGCCACCGCCCCGGAGGCGAACGCGCGCAGGAGCAGAAAAATACCGGACCTCGCCCATCTGCTCTTCCACCGGCAGGCGGGCGGGTGGGGGGCCCCGGGCCCGCCGAACAGGTAGGAGACGAGCCCGTAGCCGATGAGGGCGAGATAGCCGGCGATGAAGAGATAGCTCCATGCCGCGAAGATCCGGCCCGATTCCCGCAGACCCCGCAGATTGGCCACCCCGATGAGCGCCACCATTCCCACCCCGAGCAGAACCCGGTGCGAGTAGAGCGTGGGCACCGCGGAGGTGAGGGCGGCCACGCCTGCTGCTCACGCTCACCGCCACCGTGAGCGTGTAGTCGATCAGGAGCGCGGCCCCCGCCACCAGTCCGGGATAGACGCCCAGATTGTCCTTGGTGACGAGATAGTCGCTGGCGCCCTGAGGATACTTCGGCGATGGTCTGGCGATAGGGAGGTGATGACGATGGCGATCACCAGCCCGATGGCGAGGCCGATCGGCACCGAGAAGGTGAGCGCGCCCACCCCCGCGAGCAGGAGCACGCGCAGGATCTCCTCGGTCGCGTATGCCACCGAAGAGAGATTGTCGGAGGCGAAGACCGCGAGGCCGGTGACCTTGCCGAGGCGCTCGTGGCGTGCCTGCGCGGTGGCGATGGGGCGCCCGGACGAATAGCTGCTTGAGGCGGCTGATCTTCATCCGTCCGAGAGCGAGCCTACCACGTCAACGGAGATGGAAGCGGTACGTCGACCACCACCACGCGCTGGCGGAAGAGGAGCGCGCCCTCGATGAGCAGCGCGGTCTGATTATGGAGAAGGTGCTGCCACCAGCGTCGCGGGATGAACTCCGGAATGACGATGGTCACCATGTGATCCTCGCCGAGGGCGACGTGGTGATCGACGTAGTCGAGGAAGGGGCGGAGGATCGAGCGGTAGGGCGAGCTCAGCACGAACCAGAGGAATGCCGAGTCCCCATTTCCCCACTTCTCCTCTCAGCCGCCGCGTGCGCTCGGGGTCCGTCTCCACGAAGACCGCCTTCACCGACGGTGACAGGGACTGCGCGTAGCGGAGCGCCGCCGAGACACCCTGGTGGAGGTCCCCACCAGGACGAGCACGGTGTTGCGAATGGGCGGGGGCGGGTCGTAGCGCTCCATGGAGAGCTGGCCGGCCACGTCCGCGTAGTGGCGATGCACGCCCACGAACAGCGCCACCAGCAGCGGGATCAGCAGCACCACGATCCACGCGCCGTGAGTGAACTTGGTGCCCGCGATCACCAGCATGACGAGGCCGGTGATGGTGGCGCCGACCGCGTTGAGCCACCACCGCCACCACCAGCCCTCTTCCCGGCGGGTGAGCCAGCGCCGCACCATACTCCCCTGCGACAGGGTGAAGGAGATGAACACCCCACCGCGTAGAGGGATGGAGGGCGTGGGTGTCGCCGCGGAACAGGACGATGAGCGCTGCCGCCGTCGCCCCCAGGATGATGATGCCGTTCGAGTAGACGAGGCGGTCGCCCCGGGTGCCGAACTGGCGGGGATGTAGCCGTCGCGGGCCAGGAAGTAGGCCAGCCGCGGAAGTCGGCGAAGGAGGTATGGGCGGCGAGGATCAGGATGAGCATGGTGACGACCTGGATCTCGTAGTACAAGAGGCCCCGGCCGAAGATCTGGCGGGCGAGCTGGGACACCACCGTCTCTTCCACGCGGGGCACTATGTGGTAGTGGTGGGCGAGGAAGGTGATACCCATGAACAGCACGATGAGGATGGCGCCGAGCCAGACGAGAACGGTGCGGGCGTTGCGCGATTCCGGAGACCGGAAAGCGGGCACCCCGTCCGAGACTGCCTCCTACGCCGGTGAGCGCGGTGCAGCCCGAGGCGAAGGCGCGAAGGATGAGGAAGAGAGAGGCGGCCTGGATGCCTTCCGCCGCCGCCTCCGGGCGAGGCGGCTCGCTCATCTCCCAGCCGAACATCCAGCGGGTGAAACCATAGCCGAGCATGGCGCCGAAGCTGGCGATGAAGAGATACGTGGGAGCGGCAAACAGGTTGCCGGATTCGCGAATCCCGCGGAGGTTGGCGGTGGTGATGGCGGCGATGAAGAGCACCCCCAGCGCCACCCGATGGTCGAACAGCGCGGGAAAGGCCGAGGTGATGGCGGCCACGCCGGCGGCCACGCTCACCGCCACCGTCAGCACGTAGTCGATGAGGAGGGCAGCGCCCGCGACGAGCCCGGCATAGGCGCCGAGATTGTCCTTGGCCACGATGCAGGCGCCGCCGCCTGTGAGGATAGCTGAGGATGGTCTGGCGATAAGAGCTCACCACGATCGCGATGAGGAGCGCGATGGCGATCCCGATGGGTATGGAGTAGACGAGCGCGCCCGTGCCGGCGAGGACCAGGATGAGGAGAATTTCCTCCGTCGCATACGCCACCGAGGACAGCGCGTCGGAGGCGAAGACGGCGAGGGCGGCGCGCTTGGACAGGCGCTCGTGGCGCGCGCCTGCGCGGTCGGGATGGGAGCCCCGACCAGCAGGCGCTTGAGCGGACTCATCTTCATGGCTTCTCCCAGCGAGCGCCTACGAGGTTAGCTGCCGGGTTCGGGCCTGGGACGCCCTACCGCCGCTCGACGCGGAGTTCACCCCGATGAAACGGGTCCCCTGTTTCCCCTCGTGGGGAAATTCGGCGCAACGGCTGGATGCTACTCCCCGGCGCCCTCGCTTGGCAACCAAGGCGCCGCGGAAGCGCGGGATGCCGGGACGGACGGATCCGATCCGCCCGCCCCGGTGGATCAGGCGCCGGAGGGGGGCTTGTCCTTGGCGGGGGCGTCCGGCGGCGCGGGCTTGGGATCGGGGGTCTCGACGCCCCTCTTGAATTCGCGGATCGCCTGGCCGAGCGAGCGGCCCAGCTCCGGGATCTTCGCGCCTCCGAAAAGGACCAGCGCGATGACGAGGATCAACATGAGCTCCTGCGTGCCCAGTCCGAACATGGTGGTCTCCTCTCGCATGGAACGGTTCGTAGGAACGGTCGAACCGCGAGCGCGCGAAACGAGGGCTAGGCGAGAGGAGGCGCGCGGAGACTGGCGGGGCGCGGCGAAGCCAGCGAGCAGGCGGACGCGGTGAGGAGCGGCGCCACCGCGAGGGCATACGGAGCCATCACCGCCGGCGACGCCGCGAGGAGGAGGGCGGGCATGCCCTGGAGCACCGCCCACTGCGCGCCGTCCCCGTCCTGCGCGTCGAAGTAGCTGGGGGTGAAGGCGGCGTCGGGCAGGCCGAAGGTGGCCGACCTGAAGGTGGCCAGCAGGCCGATGAGCAGGAGCAAAGGGAGCCCGGCACGCCGCGTCGCCATGCTCGGAGGTTATCCGGGGGCCGAGGCGTGTCAAACTAGGCTCGCGGGGTACCCGGACCCGCGGTGGGGGTTCACGGAAGCACCTCCAGGAGGGCAACGATGGAAATACTGATCCCGGACATCCCGGTGATCGAGAAGCTGCTCCGCACCGCCGCCATCTACGGCTTCCTGCTCGTCTCCTTCCGCCTCGCCGGCAAGCGGCAGCTCGGTCAGATGTCTCCCTTCGATCTGATCGTCCTTCTCGTGATCAGCAATGCCGTGCAGAACGCCCTCATCGGCAACGACAACTCGCTGGGCGGCGGTCTCACTCGGCGCCGCCGCCCTCCTCGTGATGAACGGGCTGGTGGCATGGGCCTCCTCGCGGTTCCGGGGGTTCGAGCGCCTCGTCGAGAACACGCCCACCATCCTGGTGCAGCACGGCCGCGTGCTCGCGGACAACCTCCGGCGCGAGTGCATGACCCTCCCGGAGCTGCGGGCCGCGCTCCGGCGTGAAGGAGTGGTCTCGGTGGGGAGGTCCGCTACGCCATTCTCGAAGAGGACGGGCGCGTGAGCGTCGTCCGTCGACGGCCCGCCTGAGCGTGGATCCCGGCGAGCTGATCACCCACTGGGGCTACGGAGCCCTCTTCGTTCTGGTCATCCTCGGGAACATGGGGCTGCCCCTGCCCGAGGAAACCATCCTCGTCCTCGCCGGCTACATGGCCTGGCGGGGCGAGCTGCGAGTGCCGATCGTCCTCGCCATCGGCATCGTGAGCGCGGCGGGCGGCGACAATATCGGCTACTGGCTCGGGCATCGCTTCGGGCGCGCGAAGCTGGAGCGTCACTCCCGCTGGCTCCTGGGTCACCCCGGTCGCCTCGCCATGATGCAGGATTTCGTGGCCCGGCGCGGAGCCCTGGCCGTCTCGTGGCGCGCTTCGTTCCCGGTCTTCGCTTCATGGCCGGCCCCCTCGCGGGGGCGCTGGGCCTGCCCTTCTCCACCTTCCTGATCGCGAATCTTCTCGGCGCGGTGGTCTACGTGCCCATCGTGGTGGGCTTGGGCTACTACGGCCTCGGTTACGGGCTGGGCGCATACCTGGAACAGCTCCGAGATCTTGGCGCCGATCTCGAGGGCCTGATCCTCCTGGTGGCCCTGGTGGGCTTCGCCGGCATACTCGCCTGGCGAATCGTGCGGGCGATCCCGCCGCGGCGGCGGAGGCTCGGCGCCTCCGCCGTCGACGTCGGTACCGGACGGCCGCGGAGTCTAGTGCCCCGGCCCTTCCGTGAACCCGTCGGAGCCCCGAAGACGCTCCTCCGTGCCCGGAATATACCGGCGCTCCAGCTCCTGGAAAGTGCGCGACGCGCGCCATGACGTGGTGGCTCTCGGTCGGATGACCGGCCTTGAGCCGCTCCAGGTTCCACTGCGCCTGCTCCTCGTTCTTCGCCAGCTCGTGCATGTGGTTCCACACCGAATACATGGCGGCGTGGGCGCCGAAGAGCGTGATGAAGATGAACTTGTAGCCGAGCTCGCCCAGCTCCCGGAAGCTGAGCGGATCAGGGTCCCGGTTCCATCTGAATGACGAGGAGTAGTTGAAGGCCAGCGGAAGCTTGGGATGCGTCTGGCGCATGGCGCGGGCAAACTCGATGGCGGGCCCGCGATCCGACGAGGACAGCTCCGCCCAGACGAGGTCCACGCCGGCGTCGGCATAGGCCCGACCCCGCCAGATCGCCTCTTCCATACTGCCGCCGACGGCGCCGAACGCGTCGGTGCGGGCGATGACCACGAAGTCGCGGTCGAGCCGGTCCCGCTCGTCGAGCGCGGCCCGATACTTTCCGATGGCCTCCTCGCGGCTCACGATCGTCTTGCCCGCGATGTGGCCGCAACGCTTCGGGAAGCGCTGATCCTCCAGGTGTATGCCGGCGACTCCGGTCTTCACGAACTCCTGCACCGTGCGCATGGTGGATAGCGCATTGCCGTAGCCGTCATCCGCGTCGGCGATGATCGGCACCTCCACCGCGCTCGCCACCATGGAGGCGATCTTGGCGACCTCGGTCTGGGTGAGGAAGCCCATGTCCGGCCAGCCGTTGAGCATGGCCACCGAATAGCCGGACAGATAGATCGACTTCATTCCGGCGCGCTCGGCGATTTGCGCGTCCAGCGGAGAATAGATGCCACCGGTGAAAAGGTACGGCTCGTCGTGCAGCAGGCGCCGGAACGCCCTTCCCTTGCTCTCCATGTCGTCGGAACTCCTATCCCGCGAGAAGCGCGTTCGGACGGTTTTCGGGTGCCCACGGGAGCTCGAGGATTCGCTCCGCGCAGACGCCACAGTAGGCGGCGGACTCGAGTTGATACGCGCAGGTGGGACAGCAGGGCTCCCACATTGGATGCAGCCCAGCTGCTCGAAGTGGTACTGGACCTCGGAACCGCAACGACAGCGTGTCTCCATTTTCGGCCTCCTCGTCGACGGGCTGACCCAACGAGGAGCAAGCGCCGTTCCAGGGACGAACCGGTCACGGAAGTATGCGGAATGTATGGAACAAGGCTATCGAGGAGGCCTGTCGAGGATTCAAAGTGGGCTAAGGGTGACCCACCTTCGATGCCGCCGCTATTCCATTGAAAAGAAAAAGTGCTTGATTTCTTTGGCGCTTGGCAGATTTACTCAGTGAGTTGTCGAGTGTACGACTACTGTGACTTGTGATTCCCAGTCCGATAAGCCTTGGAATTAATGGCGTGTTTGGCGAGGAGCCGATGGAAATTCCGACGGGTGATGCGCGCCCGCTTGGCGGCCAGGGAGATATTTCCCCGGCCTCGGCAAGAAATCGCGCGACCGCCTCGCGCTCGAAGCCGGCGATCGCGCGCTCCTTGGCTTCGAGGAATCCGTCATCGGTGGACACCCGAACGGGCCCGCCCTCCTGAAGGTAGAGCGGGAGGTGGGTAGACCCACCTCGCGGGTGGAGGCGAGCACCACCGAGCGCTCGATCACGTTCTCCAGCTCGCGCAGATTGCCCGGCCACGGATAGCGGGTGAGAAGATCCAGCGCCTCCGGCGAGAACCGATCCACCTTCTTGTTCACCTTGGCCTCGGCCTTGCGCAGGAAGTGATAAGCGAGGACGGGAATGTCCTCCGCGCGCCCCGCAGGGGCGGCAGCGGAATGGTGAAGATGTTGAAGCGGTAGAAGAGGTCGGAGCGGAGCTCCGCCACCCTCCAGCGCCCGCTCGAGGTCGCGATTGGTGGCCGCGATCACCCGCACGCGGATCTTCCGCGTCACCGCGTCGCCGACCGGCTTGATCTCGCCCGCCTGCAGCACGCGGAGGAGCTTGGACTGCATCTCCGAGGGCATGTCGCCGATCTCGTCCAGGAAGATGGTGCCGTTGTCGGCCTTCTCGAAGAGCCTCGATCTTGTCGGCCACTGCGCCGGTGAAGGCGCCGCGCTTGTGCCCGAACAGTTCCGATTCCATGAGCGACGGCGTGAGCGCGGTGCAGTTGACGGTGACCAGCGGCTTGTCGCGCAGGTTCGAGTAGCGATGGATGGCGCGCGCCACCAGCTCCTTGCCGGTTCCCGACTCGCCGCGGATGAGGACGGTGGTGGGCGTCGGGGCGACCCGCGCGATCAGCTCGGCGACCTCCTTCATCTTCGGGTTCTGGCCGATGATGAAGTCGCCCTCCGCCTGGCGCTGAAGCTCCCGGAGCATGAGCGAGTAGCGGTCCTCGAGCTCCTCCGACCGCTTGCGCTCGGCGAGCAGGTCCCACATGAACTTCGCGCTGGCGCCCCCCATGACCTCCGTCATGGCCGTCTTGAGGCGATGGATCTCCGCCGCCACCAGGGGATTGCCGGTCACGTCGATGATGAGGTCCACCCGCGGGTCCTGGACAAGCGCGCGGAAATCGGTGGCCACGGGGATATTGAGGCGCCGGGCGAGCTCGAGGCCGGGCGCCCAGGCGTTGGCATCGGCCACGCCCACGATGGACACCGTGGGATCCCCCACGATCATTTCGAGCAGGGCGCGCCCACCCTTCCCCGCTCCCACGATGACGACCTTGGTCACAACTTGCTCATGGCTGCGGTCATGGCTGGGTCATGGCACGACGGTCACCCGTCTCCCCGACGGCCTAGACGGGCTGGACCTGGCGGCTCGGCGGCGCGAGGTTCTCGAAGGACGCGTATTCGGGAATGAAGGTGACCTGCACCTTGCCGGTGGGCCCATTGCGCTGCTTGCCGATGATCACATCGGCCACCCGGTCGCCGTCCGGCGACTGCAGGCCGTACCGCTCCGGCCGGTAGAGGAAGAGGATGAGATCGGCGTCCTGCTCGAGGGCGCCCGACTCGCGGAGATCGGAGAGCTGCGGCTCCTTGGACTGGCGCGCTTCCACCGCGCGGGACAGCTGCGACAGCGCCACCACCGGCACGTTGAGCTCCTTGGCCAGCGCCTTGAGGGAGCGCGAGATCTCGGAGATCTCCTGCTGCCGGTTCTCCGGGGTGCGACCGCGCATGAGCTGGAGGTAGTCGATGACGATGAGGTCCAGTCCGTGCTCCGCCTTCATCCGTCCGCGCCTTGGCGCGGGCCTCCAGGACCGAGAGGGCGCGGCGAATCGTCGATGTAGATCGGCGCGTCGGCGAGCTTGCCGGCGGCGTGGGTCATCCGCGTCCAGTCCCGCGGGTCGAGGTAGCCGGTGCGCACCTTGTGGGAGTCCACGCGGGCCTCTGCGCACAGCAGCCGCTGCACCAGCTGCTCCTTGGACATCTCGAGGCTGAGCACGAGCACCTTCTTGTGGTCGATCACCCCGGCGTACTTGGCGATGTTGAGCGCGAAGGCGGTCTTCCCCATCGAGGGGCGGCCGGCGATGATGATGAAGTCGCTGGACTGGAACCCCGAGGTCATCTCGTCGAGCTTGCCGAACCCGGTGGCGAGCCCGGTGACGTGCTCCTTCCGCTCGTACGAGGCGCTCGATGTGCTCGAAGGTGTCCTTGAGGATGGCGCGCACCGGGAAGGCCGAGCCCTGCATCCGGCGCTCGGAGATCTGGAAGATGAGGCGCTCGGCGTCGTCGAGGAGTTTCTCCACCTCCTGGCTGCCGTCGTAGCTCTGGGAGATGACCTCGGTGGATACGCGGATGAGGTCGCGCAGGAGCGCCTTCTCCCGGACGATGCCGCCGTACGCGATGAGGTGGGCGGAGGTGGCCGCCTCCTCCACCAGCGCCGCGAGGGCAGCCGGCCCACCCACCGCGTCGAGGTCGTTCTGGCGCTTGAGCTCCTCGGACAGCGTGAGGAGGTCCACCGGCTCGTTGCGCTCGAAGAGCCCCAGCATGGTGTCGAAGATCTTCCGATGGCCCTCCTTGTAGAAGTCGGAGGGCTTCAGGAGCTCGATGGCCCGCGGGCAGACTCTCGCGCTCCAGGAGGATGGCGCCCAGCACGGCCCGCTCGGCCTCCAGGCTGTGGGGCGGGATCTTGGAGGTGAGCAGCTCGCCGAGAGTCGCCATCCGCTACTCCCGGCTGACGGAGACCTTCAGCTGCGCGGTGACGTCGGAGTGCAGCCGCACCGGCACGCTGAACTCGCCCGAGGGTCTTGATGGGCTCGTCCAGCATGATTCGCCGACGCTCCACCTCGATGCCGTGCTGCGACAGGAACGTGGCGATGTCCGCCTTGCCCACGGACCCGAAGAGCCTGCCCTCGTCGGAGGCCTGCCGGCTCTGGGTGAAGGCCAGCGCCTCGATGGCCTTGGCCTGGCCTTCGGACTCGTTCCGCGAGCTTGGCCGCCTGGCTCTCCTGGCGGGCCTTGATCGAGTCGAGATTCTTGAGGTTGGCCGAGGTCGCGTTCAGCGCGAGCTTGTGGGGCAGCAGGTAGTTGCGGGCATAGCCGTCGGAGACGTCGCGGATCTCACCGCGGCGTCCGAGCTTCGGCACGTCGTCGAGGAGGATGATCTTCATCGAGGGCCCGCGGTCCTCACTCGCCCGTAGGGGACGAGCGCCACGCTGCGCGCGCGGCGGATGGCGCGAGTCAGCTGCCGCTGATGCCGGGAGCAGCTCCCGGAGATGCGGCGCGGCGTGATCTTGCCGCGCTCGGACACGAAGCTGCGCAGCCTCCGGACGTCCTTGTAGTCGATGAGGCTCACCTTGTCCACACAGAACTTGCAGACCTTGCGCCGGCCGAACCGGCGCCGCTTCAACGGCTTCGATGCTGGCGGAATGGCTCGATCCTCCTAGAAGGGGACCTCGTCGTCCCCGTTGTTCATCGTCTCGCCGCCGCCCTCGGCGGAAGCCCCCGGCGCGACCGGGCTCTTGGTCCGGCCCATGAACTGCACACGCTCGGCGACTACCTCGACGACAGTGCGCTTCTGTCCGTCCTTCGTCTCCCAGTCCCGGGTCTGCAGCCGTCCTTCCACCAGGATGGGGCTCCCCTTATCCAGATACTCCCCACAGGTCTCCGCCTGCTTGCCCCACACCACCACGGTGAGGAAGCACGTCTCTTCCCGCTTCTCGCCGCTCTGCGTGGTGTAGTTTCGGCTGACGGCGAGCCGGAGATCGGCCACCGCGGTACCGCTCGGCGTATAGCGAAGCTCCGGGGGCGGGTCAGGTTCCCGATGAGGAACACCTTGTTCAGGCTCGCCATCAGACGACCTCCTCCGGTACCACCGCCTCCACCTTCGGCGCCGAGCGCTGGCGCTTGCGCACCGGCACCCGCGTCGTCATGTAGCGGAGCACGTTCTCGTTCAGCTTTAGCTGCCGCTCGAACTCCTGACCCCGGCCGGCTCGGCCGAGCACGGGATCACCGCGTAGGTTCCCTCGCGCTGCTTGCGGATATCGTAGGTGAGCCGGCGCTTGCCCCAGTTCTCGACGGTGCCGACTTCCGCGCCCAGCCCCTTGAGCATCTCCTGCAGGCGGGTGAGGAGGGCAGTCACCTCTTCGTCCGTGGGACGAGGATCAAAGATCACCAGAATCTCGTACGGATACAGTTGCGTCACCCCTCCGAGCTAACTCAGCCTGTGTCGAAAGCAGTTAACCCTACCAGACGGCTCCACTTTAGGCAACCTCGCGGGACCCGGTCAAGACGTCGACGAAAGAGACACGGCCCCTGTCCGGGTGGACAGGGGCCGTGCCCGACCGCGAGCGTGCTCGGCCGGCCTAGAAGTCGCCGTGCGGCATCGGCGGAGCCGCCGCCGGCTTTTCCTCGGGCAGGTCGGTGATGAGTGCCTCGGTGGTGAGCAGCAGGGAGGCCACCGATGCCGCGTTCTGCAGCGCGATCCGCTCGACCTTGGTGGGGTCGATGATACCGGCCTGGATCATGTCCACGTACTCCAGGCTCTCGGCGTCGAAGCCCCGGGTGGGAACCGTCTCCGCCTTCACCTTCTCGACCACGACGCTGCCCTCGAGGCCGGCGTTCTCCACGATCTGCCGGATCGGCTCCTCGAGCGCCCGCCGCACGATGAGGGCGCCCACCTTCTCGTCGCCGTCGAGCTTCAACCGGTCGATGGCCTTGGACGCCCGCAGGAGCGCTACGCCGCCACCCGGCACGATGCCCTCTTCCACCGCGGCCCGGGTCGCGTTGAGCGCGTCCTCGACCCGCGCCTTCTTCTCCTTCATCGCGGTCTCGGTGGCCGCGCCCACCTTCACCACCGCCACGCCTCCGGCCAGCTTGGCGAGCCGCTCCTGGAGCTTCTCGCGGTCGTAGTCCGAGGTGGTCTCCTCGATCTGCGCCCGGATCTGCTTGATGCGGCCCTGGATGACGGAGGACTTGCCGGCGCCCTCGACGATGGTGGTGTTGTCCTTGTCCACCACGATCTTCTTGCCCTTGCCGAGATCCTCGAGCTTGATGTTCTCGAGCTTGATCCCGAGATCCTCGGTGATGGCCTTGCCGCCGGTCAGGATGGCGATGTCCTCGAGCATGGCCTTCCGGCGATCGCCGAAGCCGGGGCCTTGACCGCGGCGCAGTGCAGCGTGCCGCGGAGCTTGTTGACGACCAGGGTCGCCAGCGCCTCGCCCTCGACATCTTCCGCGATCACCAGGAAGGGCTTCCCGGAGCGCGCCACCTGCTCGAGGAGGGGCAGCATGTCCTTCATGACGCTGATCTTCTTCTCGTGGATCAGGATGAGGGCGTCCTCCAGCACGCACTCCATCCGCTCCGCGTCGGTGGCGAAATAGGGTGAAAGATAGCCGCGGTCGAACTGCATGCCCTCGACCACGTCCAGGACGCGTCTCCGGCGGACTTCGACTCCTCCACCGTGATGACGCCGTCCTTGCCGACCTTCTCCATCGCCTCGGCGATCAGGTTGCCGATCGTCTTGTCGTTGTTCGCCGCGATCGACGCGACCTGCGCGATCTCCTTCTTGTCCTTGGTGGACTTGCTGAGCTTCTTCAGCTCCTCGGACGACCGCCTCGACCGCGCGCGTCGATGCCCCGCTTGAGCCCCATGGGATTGGCGCCGGCGGTGACGTTCTTGAGGCCTTCCCGGAAGATGGACTGGGCGAGCACGGTCGCCGTGGTCGTCCCGTCCTCGGCGATGTCCGAGGTCTTGGACGCCACTTCCTTGATCATCTGGGCGCCCATGTCCTCGTAATTGTCCTTGAGCTCGATCTCCTTGGCCACCGTCACGCCGTCCTTGGTGATGGTGGGGCTGCCGAACTTCTTGTCGATGACCACGTTGCGCCCCTTCGGGCCCATGGTGGCCTTCACCGCGGCGGACAGGACGTTGACCCCCGCAGAAGGGCGGCGCGGCCCTCATCGCTGAACATGACCTGCTTCGGCATCTCTGTCTCTCCTCTTCGATCGTTCGATGAAATGGACCGGATCGAGTCCGGCCGGTCGGTTTGCTCTCAGGAATCCGGCGGCGATCACCGCCGCGATCCGCTCCTCCGCGATCCGCTACTCGATGATGGCGAGCACATCCTCCTCGCGCATGATCAGGTACTCCTCGTCGTCGATCTTCACCTCGGAGCCCGAGTACTTGCCGAAGAGGATCTTGTCGCCGGCCTTCGACGTCGAGCGGGATCTTCTTGCCCTCGTCGGTCACCTTCCCGTTTCCCACCGCGATCACCTTGCCCTCCTGGGGCTTCTCCTTGGCGGTGTCCGGGATGATGATCCCGCCCTTCTTCTGCTCCTGCTCCTCGAGACGCTTGATGAGGATGCGGTCGTGCAACGGACGAATCTTCATGGTCAACTCGCCTCCTGCTAGGTAAGATGTTGGGTCTGGCGGCCTTCCACGGCCACCAATTCGGTTAGCACTCATCGAGTGCGACTGCTAATATAGCGGCGGGTTCCAGCGCTGTCAAGCGGCAACCTTCGTTTGACTTTCATATACTTAGGCATCGGAGGCTCGGATGGCTGACCCCGGCCGCAAACCCGCGATCTTGATCTCCCGCCTCCTTCCCGAAGAGGCGATAGCCGAGGCGAGAGCCCGGGCCGACGTCGACGTGCACACCGGCAATCACCCCTGACCCAGGCCGAGCTGATCGCGCGCCTCAGAGGACGCCAGGGGCTCGTCTGCCTCATCACCGACGCCATCGACGCCTCGGTGTTCACCGGCGCCCCGGAGCTTCGCGTGGTGGCCAATGTGGCGGTCGGATACAACAATATCGACGTGGCCGCGGCGACCCGGGCCGGTGTCGTCGTCACCAATACCCCTGACGTCCTTACCGAAACCACCGCCGACTTCGCCTGACCCTCCTCATGGCCACCGCCCGGCGGCTGGTGGAAGGGGACCGCTACGTCCGCGAGGGCAAGTTCACCCAGTGGGAGTACATGCTGCTGCTGGGAGGGGATATCCACGGGAAGACGCTCGGGGTGGTGGGCTTCGGCCGCATCGGCCGCGCGTGGCCCGTCGCGCCCTCGGCTTCGGGATGCGCGTGCTCTACCAGGACGCGGTGGCGGCGCCCTGCGATCCAGGAGGCCGAGCTCAAGGCGACCCGGGTGGACCTGGCCACCCTCCTGCGCGAGTCCGACTTCGTGTCCCTGCACACCCCGCTGCTCCCCGAGACCCGGCACCTCATCAACGCCGAGTCGCTCCGCACCATGAAGAAGACGGCCTACCTGATCAACGCGGCGCGGGGCCCGGTGGTCGACGAAGCGGCTCTCGTCCAGGCATTGCGGGAGCACTGGATCGCCGGGCGGGCCTCGACGTTTTCGAGGACGGAGCCCAAGGTCCACCCCGGTCTCATCGGGCTGCCCAACGTCGTGATCGCTCCCGCATATCGCCAGCGCATCCCACGGCACCCGGCAGGCGATGGCCCGCCTGGCCGTGGACAATTGCCTGGCGGTGCTCGAGGGCAAGGCGCCGCCGACTCCGGTGAACCCGGAAGCCCTGTCGCGGCGCTGAGCGCGTGGAGCTTCTCCGGCTCGCCGAGGTCAGCAAGCGGTACGCCGGCCGATCAGCCCCCGCGGTGGACGGGCTGTCTCTGGTGGTGGCGGCGGGCGAGATCGTGGCGCTGCTCGGACCCTCCGGGTGCGGGAAGACGACCACCCTGCGGCTGATCGCCGGCTTCGAGACGCCGGACTCGGGCACGGTGAGCCTGCGCGGCGAGGTGGTGGCGGGACCCGGATCGTTCGTGCCTCCGGAGACACGGGGGTGGGCATCGTCTTCCAGGACTACGCCCTCTTCCCCACCTCTCCGTGGAGGACAATGTCGGCTTCGGTCTCGACCGGCTGACGCGGGCGGCCCGCTCGAAGCGGGTCGGTGAGGCGCTCGAGCTGGTGGGCCTGGGGGTTCGGCCGCCGCTATCCCCACGAGCTGTCCGGCGGCCAGCAGCAACGGGTGGCGGTAGCCCGCGCGCTCGCGCCCGCTCCCGCCCTGCTGCTCCTCGACGAGCCCTTCTCCAACCTGGACGCCGACCTCCGCGCACAGATGCGGAGGAGGTCGAGTCCATACTCCGGAACACGAAGACGACGGCGATCTTCGTCACCCACGATCAGGAAGAGGCCTTCGCCCTCGCCGATCGCGTGGGCGTGCTCTGCCACGGGCGGATCGAGCAGCTCGCCGCGCCAGAGATCATCTACCATCATCCGGTCTCGCAGTTCGTCGCCGAGTTCGTGGGCGCCGCCGACTTCCTGCCGGGCGTGGTGACCAGCGAGGGCATCGTCACCGAGCTGGGGATATTCGGCAACCGTGACGAGCTGGGTCCGGGCGAGCGCGTCGAGGTCATGATCCGTCCCGACGACATCACGTTCGTGCCGCACGAGGACGGCAGCGGCGTCATCACGCGCCGTTTCTTCCGGGGCTCCGAGTGCCTCTACTGCATCCAGCTGCCCTCGGGGCGCCGCGTGCATTCCTCGCAGCCATCCTCGTCCACCCTGCCCACCGGGACGCGCGTGCGCGCGAGGCCCACGTGCTCCACGTGGTGACCTTTCCCGGCGCCGCCGCGACGGGAGCCTAGGCGTCGAGCGCGGGCGTCCCGCTTCGGAGCAGGCGCCGCTCGAGGCGCTCGGAGCCGGTGGCCGAGCGCCTCGCGTGCGTCCGCGGCCGCCCGACCGCCCTCTGCCCGGGCCAGCGCCTCCTGCACCACCGTGCGCGCGCGCGCCCAGTCCCGGAGCCGGTGCTCGTCGATCTTCGCCATCTCCTCCCAGGGCCGGGGATCGAAGCTGAGCTCGCTCACGCGCCAGCTCGTCCCAGAGCGCCCGCGCCTCCGCCCAGCGCGCCCGCCGCTTCTCGCCCCAGGCGAGCCGCCCGAGCAGGCGCGCGCGGCCGGCGCCCTCGATGCCGCGCGCGAGGGCTTCCCGGAAGCAGGCCTCTCCGCGATCGGCGTCTCGCCGCTCCCAGAGATGCCCGAGCCCGGCCAGCTCGTCCGGCGCCACGTCCGCCCCGGGCGCGCGGGCCGCCGCGTGCGTGACCCAGCCGGTCAGCGCAGCGCAGCGAGAGGATGTCGTGGCGGTTGTGCTCGAAGACCCGCGGGAGCTCGCCCGGCCGCTTGCGCCGGAGATAGCTCGAAGTAGACGGTGGGGATGAGCGCGCCGGGCAGGTCGTCCCGCCGATGGAAGCCGAGCACGTCTCTGCTCGACGGTGCCGAGGCGGCAGTCGGGCGAGCCGCCCGCTCCAGAGCCGGCGCGCGGCGGGGAGCAGGTCGAGGTGGAAGAGGTCGCTGGGCCAGCGCCGGCGGCCGAGCACGAAGCGCGTCTCCAGCAACGGCAGGTCGAAGCCGGCGCCGTTATAGGTGACCAGTCCGTCGAAGCCGCGGAACGATCTCCGTCCAGCGCGGCCAGCAGCGCCGGCTCCTCGTCGAGGTCGCGCATGAAGTACTGGCGCACCTCGAACGCGTCGCCGTCCACGAAGCCGACGCCCGACCAGGAACGCGTAGGTGCCGGTGCCGCCCGCGAGCCCGGTGGTCTCGGTGTCGAGGTAGAGCAGCCGGCGCCCTCGCCACCGGCCAGAGCCTCGCGGCGGGCCAGCATGGCCAGGACTCGCCATCAGCGCCGCGATTGGCCAGCAGCGGCTGCGCGCCGTGCGGCGCCGTCGAGAGGATACCGGCGGCGGGTGACGAAGATGGAGCCGCCGCTCGGTCTCTTCGACGGCGCCGTCCACCAGCTCTTCCAGGATGCCACGGCGGACGGTCGCGCCGCTCCCATGCGCGTGCGCGCCTCGATGCGGCGGATGACCTGGCGGCAGCTCGGCGGGATCGCGGCCACGGGACGAGTCGCCGCTCAGCGACGCGGAACCAGCCGGCGTGAGGATGGCCGAGCGCGATGGGCTTGGCGCGCCGGCCCACCTCGTTCACCGGGCCCACGCACGACGGGCAGCCGGACTCTGCAGGCGCAGGCCTCCAGCGTGGCTCGAGCCCTGCGCGCGAGGAGCTCGGGCAGGATCTCGAAGATGCGCTCGGCGAGGCCGATGCCGCCGGGCTGGCTGTCGTAGAGGTACATCGTCGGGCGTGAAGCGCTCGGTGCCGAGGAGCTGGGCGCGCATGCGTCTCTCGGGTGACCACCACGCCCGCCTCGGCGGCGAGCCGTCGCCGAGCCACGCCCCCACGTCGCGCACGTCGCAGAGGCAGGAAGATCGGGCGCGAGGCTGGTGGAGGAGATAGGTGAGCGCCCGCATGCCGTCCACCAGCTCCGTCGCGACTGGGCGAGATCTCGGACGAGCAGGGTGGGATCGACGGCCAGCCAGGCGCTGGTGGTCTGCATCTCCTGCTGCGGCAGCTCCGACCTCGCCCGAGCCCACGTTCTCCAGCGTGCCCATCTTGATCTTCTTGAAGCCGACCACCTTCTCGGCCACCAGCACCTCGCCCTGCTCGGCGAGACCCAGCCCCGGCGTCTCCTGCCGCGTGAAGCGCTGGAGAATCCACACGCCCTTGGCGCTGATGGCGTCGGTGAAGTAGTCCACCACCACCGCGCTTGACGTAGGCCACCTTCTCCTCGTCCTCCCGATAGTGCAGTTCCTGGACTTCGAAGGGCTCGCCCTCCACCATGTAGATGGCCTTGGGATAGACCATGGCGAAGGCGCTCTTCCAGTCCACCTCGGCGATGATCTGCCGCCGCTTGACCTCCTTGGCGTCGCGGGCGGTGGTGTCGATCACCAGGAAGTTGTCCGAGGTGACCGTGCGCAGCGAGATGTGGTCGGCGGGATAGGTCTCCGACGTCCAGTGATAGCGCGCGCCCGCCCGGTGCAGGACGCCCTCGTCCTCCAGCGCGGCCAGGTGCGCGGCGACGTCGCCGCCGAAGGCCTCTCCGTCCGCGATGGGCAGCTCGAAGGCCGCCGCACTTGAGGTGGTTGATCAGGATGAAGGGATTTTCCGGATTGATCCGCGCGTGCTCGGGCGAGCGCGCCGAAGAGATAGTCCGGATGCGAGGCCAGGAACTGGTCCATCGGGCGCGCTGGTGGCCACCAGCACCGCCGCCGACTGCGACCGCTGCGCCGCCCGCCCGACCCGATCTGCTGCCACAGCGAGGCGATGGTGCCGGGATAGCCCGCGAGCACGGCGACGTCGAGGTGGCCGATGTCGATGCCGAGCTCGAGCGCGCTGGTCGGCCACCACCCCGAGCACCTCGCCCGAGCGCAAGCCCCTGCTCGACCTCGCGGCGCCGCAGCGGCAGGTAGCCGCCCCGGTAGCCGCGGACGATGCCGGAGTCGCCCGTCTGGTCCTCCGACCAGCCGTCTTGATCGGTGGCCAGCAGCACCTCGGTGGACAGCCGGCTCTGGGCAGAAGACGATGGTGGCGATCTTCTTCCTGCAGGAAGCGCCTGGCGAGCTTCGACGCCTCCCCGAGATACGGCGCGCGGATGCCGAGCTCCGGATTCACCACCGGCGGGTTGTAGACAGATGAAGGTCTTCTCGCCGGTGGGCGCCGCTGTCTCGTTCAGCTCGATCACCGTCTCGCCGGTGAGCCGCTGGCGCCAGCTCGCCGGGATTGGCGATGGTGGCCGAGGCCATGATGAACTGCGGCGCGGAGCCGTAGTGCCGGCAGATGCGCTTGAGGCGACGCAGCACGTTGGCGAGGTGGCTGCCGAACACGCCGCGATAGGCGTGCAGCTCGTCGATCACGCACGTAGCGTGAGGTTCTGGAAGAGGTTCACCCACTTGGTGTGGTGCGGCAGGATCCCCGGAGTGCAGCATGTCCGGATTGGTCAGGACCAGGTTGGCCCGCGCGCGCACCGCCCGGCGCGCGTCCTGCGGCGTGTCGCCGTCGTAGGTGAACATCCGCATGTCGGGCAGCGATCTTGCGACAGCTCCGTCAGCTCGGCGAGCTGGTCCTGCGCGAGCGCCTTGGTCGGGAAGAGATAGAGCACCCGCGCCTCCGGCTGCTGCACCAGCGCCTGGAGCACGGGCAGGTTGTAGCAGAGCGTCTTGCCGCGACGCGGTGGGCGTGACCACCACGAGATGCTCGCCCCTTGGCCACGATCTCTGAAGGCCCTCGCCTGGCGCGAGTAGAAGCTGTTCGACGCCGCGGGTCCGTGGGGCCTCGACCGAGTGCGCGGATCGAGCGACGTGGGAAAGGGGGCGAAGACGGGGGCACGCGCGGCCAGATGCCGGGTGGCCGTGATGAGGGGCCCGGTCTCGAGCAGGTCAAGAGCTCGTCGAGGAGCTCCCGCAGCGGCATGGGCTCATCCTATGTTTAGCGGTTGGCGGTTGTCAACTTCGCGGCCCTCGTGTCAGGCTGGGGCGGTGAGCGCGCGCCGGCTCGTGCTGCCGCTGGGGTGGACGGGCGTGATTTTCTGGTTCTCCGGCGGAGACTGGAGCGCGGACGTCACCCGCGGCTACGCGCTGCCGCTGCTCCAATGGCTCTTGCCCTGGGCCAGCCCCGAGGTCGTCGACCTTGTCCACTGGCTCGCCCGCAAGGGCAGGCGTCGCCGGCTATGGCATTCTGGGCGGGCTGTGGCACTTCACCCTGGGCGACTGGCGCGCGGCGGTGCTGCTCGCCGCCCCTCACCGGTTTCCTCGATGAGACCCGCCAGGCGTTCACGTCCGTACGGGGCGCGAGCGCCGGGGATCTGCTGCTCGACTCGGCGAGCGCGGGCCTGGCCGTCGCCCTGCTGGCCGGAGGCCTCACCGCCACGATGGAGGCGCTGACCGGCCTCCTGCTCTGGGTCGCCGCCGTCGCGGGGGCCTCCTCCTGCTGCTGCACCTCGCGACCGGCGCCCCCGCGGGGCTGGAACTGTGGGCTTCCACCCCGGCGGCCTGGCTGCTGCTCGGATGGCGCGCGCGCCGCCGGTCCGCGCGGGCGGCATGACGCTTCTTCCCCGTGGCGCCCTGCGGAGCTCCCGCATCCCCCGCCTACAATCTCCGCAATGCGCTGCGGGTGATCGGGCCGGGCGCGATCCTCCTGGGCCTCTCGCTCGGCTCAGGGGACTGGCTGCTGGGCCCGGTGGTGGTGACACGCCACGGTCCCGCCCTCCTCTGGATCTGCACCGCCTCCGTGCTCCTGCAGGCCGCGCTCAATGCCGAGATGGCGCGCTACACGCTGGCCACCGGCGAGCCCATCTTGGGCCGCGTTCCTCCGCACGCCGCCCTCTCCCGGATTCTGGGCCTGGGTCTATTCGGGCCTGCACCTCTTCCAGCTCGGCTGGCCGGGCTGGGCGCTCGCCGGCGGGACCACCGCGGCCGCGCTCTTCTCGGACGGGCGCCGCGCGACGAGGACCGTGCGGTGGTGCTGGCGCTGGGCTATCTCCTCTTCGCCGCGGCGGTAGGCGCGGTGCTGCTGAGTCGGCGCGGCCAGGACCTCCTGTGGCATGCCGACCGGATCTTTCTCGTCGGCACGCTGCTTTTCCTCGCCATCCTCGCCGTGGTGCTGGTCCCACCGCCCGTGTGGTGGGCGGTCGCGGCGGGCTTCGCCGGACCGCTCGTCGGCGTACCCCGCCCGCCCGGCGATCTGGACTGGGCGCTCCTCACGGCGTTCGCCGCCTATTCGGGCGCGGGCGGCGTGGTCAACGCGAGCCTCACACACTGGATGCGCGACAAGGGCTTCGGCATCGCCGGCATCGGTGGCGGCGCTCCGGTGCAGATCGGGGGCCACCGCCTCCATCTGGTGAGCGAGGGAATGCGCCTCGAACCGTCGGAAGGCGAGCTGGAGAAGTGGCGTCAGTGGTGGCGCTACCTCGGGCTCCACCTGGGAATCCTGTGGGTCTTGGGTCCGATGGCGGCGATGGCGTTGCCCGTGCTAGTGGCCACCCACCTGGTGCCGTTCGGCAGCAATATGGCAGGAGGCGCCGCCACCATCGCGCTGGCCCGCGTGCTCGGGGCCGACGGCAACCTCTGGCTCTGGTTCCCCACCCTGCTCGCCGGCCTGTGGATCTTCTTCTCGACCCAGCGCGGCGTCGCCGAGGGCTTCACCCGCAGCGTTACCGAGATCCCGTGGACCGGCAGCGACCGCGCGCGTGCCTGGGCGGGCGAGCGACCCGCCCGGCTCTACTACGGGGTGCTCGGCGCCTTCGCGGCGGCCGGCGCCGCGACCCTCGGTCTCGGCGACCCGCCCAAGCTCCTGCTCATCGGCGCCAACGTGGGCGCGCTCGGATTCGTGATGCTCTCCGTGCACACGCTCTGGGCGAACCGGCGGCTCCTGCCGCGCGCGCGCTGCGGCCGTCGCTCTGGCGAGAGGCGCTGGTGGTGGCGGGCGGGCTCTTCTTCGCGGCGCTGCTGGCGCGGGTGCTGGCGCGCCCGCCTCGACGTCCTCGCCCTGCTGCGCTAGGAGGGTGCGGTCCCCGGCGGCTCAGGCCTTTTCAGCCGCCGGCTAGCGCTGGCGAAGGCCCGCGCCACCCGGCCGCGGGCCAGCACCATCCGCACGTCGCTCAGCGCCTGGATCCGCTCGGCGGGATTGCCCGCCACCGCGAGGAGATCCGCGGCCAGCCCGGGCGCGATCCGTCCTGTCTCACCGCCGAGCCCGAGGGCCTCGGCCGCCACCGAGGTCGCGGCCCGGATGGCGTCCAGCGGCGACATCCCGTACTTGACCATCAGCTCGAGCTCGGTGGCATAGGCGGCGTGGGCGTTGAGCGGCGTGCCTGCGTCGGCCCCCGCGGCGATGGCGCACGCCCGCGCGCCACGCGAGCTGGAAGCTCGCCACGTGCGCGGGCACCACCGCATCCGACTTGCGCACCATGTAGTCCGGGATGCCGGCGGCGAGCCCGCCGGCGCTGATGGCGGCGGGCGCGTTGAGGGTGGCGACCAGGTACGCCCCGCGCGCCTTCATGCGTGCCACGATCTCCTCGGTGAGGAAGATGCCGTGCTCGATCGGTGGTGATGCCCGCCTCGACCGCGTCCGCGATGCCTTCCGAGCCCTGCGCGTGGCGCCGCCGTCCGGCGCTCCCGCCTTGCGCGCCTCCGTCGATGGCGGCGCGCATCTCGTCGCGGGTGAGCTGGGAGCGCGCCGGGCTCCACTCCGGGCGTCATCACGCCGCCGGTGGCGATGAGCTTGATCACGTCGGCGCCCTGCCTTGAGCTGCTCGCGCACCGCCTTGCGCGCGTCGTCCGGGCCCGTCCGTCTCGCGGCCGATCCACCAGCCGTGGCCGCCGGTCATGCAGATCGGCCGTGCCGGCGGCGAGGATGCGCGGCCCGGGGCCCAGCCCCTCGTTCACGGCGCGCCGCACCGCCATCTCGCACGTAGTCGCGGCCGCCGAGGTCGCGCACCGTGGTCACCCCGGCCTCCACCGTCTCGCGCGCGCGCAGCAGGGCGCGTGATCGCGGTGACCGACGGCGGGCTCGTCCCGGAGCGGGCGCACCGGATCCGCCTCCGCGCCCAGGCAGCAGATGGACGTGGCAATTGATGAGCCCCGGCAAGAGCGTGTGGCCGGCGAGGTCCACGCGCGTCTCCCCGCGGCGCCCGCGCCTGCGTCCACCACCGCGACGATGCGGCCCTCCTCTACCACCACCGCGCGGCCGCGCACGGGCTCCGGCGCCGGTACCGTCGATCAGGGTCGCGCCGACGAGGACGAGCGGACGCGTCTCAGTACCTTGAGCCGCGGGTCGAGCGTATCGCGGAGGCCGTCGCCGAGCAGGTTGATGCCGAGCACGGTGACGAGGATGGCGAGGCCCGGGAAGGTGGCGAGCCACCACGCGGTGGAGAGATAGACGCGCCCGTCGGCGAGCATGCCGCCCCAGGTGGGCGTGGGCGGCTGCACGCCCAGCCCGAGGAAGGACAGGGCGGACTCGATCACGATCACCCGCGCCATGTCGAGGGTGGCGACCACCAGCCAGGGCGTGAAGGCGTTGGGGAGCACGTGGCGCACGAGCACGCGCCAGTCCCGGCTGCCCAGCGCCACCGCGGCCTGGACGAACTCGCGCTCGCGGATGGACAGCACCTCGCCGCGGACCACGCGCGCGTAGACCACCCACGACGACACCCCGATCACGATGATGATGTTGCGCAGGCTCGGGCCCAGCACGCCGATCACCGCGATGGCGAGCAGGATGAACGGAAAGGCGAGCTGGATGTCGGCGAGGCGCATGAAGAAGTCGTCCACGCGGCCGCCGAAGTATCCCGACACCAGGCCGACGGCCATGCCGAGAACGCCCGAGATCGCCACCGCCGCGAGCTCCCACCGAGAGCGCGATGCGCGAGCCGTGGATGATGCGCGCAGAGGATGTCCCGGCCGAGGTGATCGGTGCCGAGCGGATGGATGCGCCCCTGCGCGTCCTGCCAGCCCGGCTCCTTGAGACGCTGCCCGATGTCCTGCGCGAGCGGATCGAAGGGCGAGACGAGCGGACGCGAACACCGCCGCCAGCAGCACCGCGAGCCACCACGATGCAGGCCGAACAGCGCGGTGCGCCGCCGCACGAGGCGCGCGCATGAGCGTCACCCACTCGCCGCTCTGCGAAGGGGCGCGGCGGGACGCAGGACCAGCGGCTCCCGCGGCGGCGGCGGTGTCAGCCGGCGCGCGCCATCAGCGGAACCGGATCCGCGGGTCGAGGTAGGTGTACATCGACGTCGACCATGAAGTTCACGATCACGAAGGTGCTGGCGAGCAGGAACACCGCCGCCTGCACCACCGGGTAGTCGCGGTTGAAGATCGCCTGCACCGACAGCCGTCCCACCCCCGGCCAGGCGAAGATGGTCTCGGTGATGACGGAGCCGCCCAGCGAGCGTGCCCAGCTCGATCCCCACGATGGTCACGATGGGGATCGAGGCATTCCGCAGGGCGTGCTTCCACACCACCGGGGGCCCGCTCACGCCCTTACCGACACGTTGACCACGCGGTTCATCGCGCACGCCGAGGAGTGGATCGGCGGCGGCGCGGTCGGCGTCGGCGCGGGCGCTCGCTCGCCGACGACAACGCGATCGAAGGTCGCCGCTCAGCAGGCACGTTCGGCTTCGACGTCTTCGACGACCAACGACCACTTCAGGCACGTTCCTCGGCAAGACCGACCGCGGTCGACCACGGAGCCTGCACGTCGCCGGCGTCGCAGCTGCTGTCGCCGACGACGGTGCTCGACGGCAGACCATTGGCGCGACGTACCAGCGCGGCAGCACGCTGCGAGACCGGCTGGAACGCGTGCCGTGCTCCGAACACCGATGCTCGACCGACGAGATTCTTCCCGCGCAGCCGGCTCCGGCGATTCTCAGACGTGCCGGCATCGTCGCAGCGCATCCCGGCGACGCGCTCCACCGCGAAGGCGCAGATATCGCGGTCTACAGTCGACGATTTTGGCTTGCGCGCCCACTCGATCGACGCGACCGTTTATCAGCGGTACATCGTGGATTGGCTCTCTACGTGCGCAGCTGGCTACCGGTTCCACGACCAGAACGGTGGATCGACTTCACGACCGAGCTCGCCTGCGCGGCTTCGACGTGGCGGCACGCTGCGCACGCGCCGATCTCGGCCTCGCGCCACGCTCGTCGGCGCACGAGGTCACGTCGTCCAGCTCGAACACCAGGTGCAGCGTCGCGGCCCGCCCAAGAAGTGGTCAGACGGCGGGCCGAATTCATCAGCTACCAGCGCGAAAGCGGCGATCTCTCCGGATCACCGCCGTCGCGCTGGGCGTCGGGCGCGCTGCTGTGATCGCGCGAGCACTCGCTGGCAGTCCTGCGCTCGTCGCGTGCGGCGTCGCCTGCCAGCAGCCGCACGCGTGCAACAGCCGGCCGCCGGCACGACTCGTTCGATCCGGACGGCGTCGGCGTTACGTGGCGCCCGGACCGCCACAAGCGGCCGCGTCGTCGTCCTCGATTTCTGGGCCGGCTGGTGCGCCGAGTGCAAGCGCACGATCCACGCAGGTCCAGCGCCTGGCCGCGGCGTTCGCGGAGTCGAAGGCCTCGATCGTCGTCGGCGTCAACGCGGGCGAGGAGGCCGCGGACTTGCCGCCACCTACGCCCGCGAGCTCGGCATCGACGCTATCCTGATCGCGCTCGACCCGCGAGCACGCGAACCGCTCCGGATCGGCTCGGCGCCGGCGCGCTGCCCGTCCTGCGGTCGTCATCGATCGTACCGGCGCGATCGTCCATCGCGCGAAGCGTGTCGACACCGAAACGCTCGAGGTGATCCGCAAGCTCCTGCGCGATCGCTCGGCGAAGCCCTGATCGAGTCGTCGACCAAGCCGCTCGAGGGGCTCGTCAAGCCGACCGATCCGGCGTTCCGCGTGGCGGGGCGAGGAGCTGCCGAAGACGTTCGACATCGAGGACATCCGGCGGGCTGTCGGCGCCCGGAGGAGCGCGTGTATCGGTTTAGGCCTGATCCTCGCGTCAGGCGCGGCCGGTGCAGAACTGCGAGGTCGAGGCATAGCTACGAGCGAAAGCGGCGCGATCGGAGCAATACGTAACTGAACGAAGCACATC
>ERZ1370068.11060-contig-9707_pt1 | contig 59838 bp, 68 predicted proteins | sample MGYA00561227_ERZ1370068 | MGnify/ENA primary metagenome ERZ1370068 (study PRJEB38410, sample SAMEA6850437) | metagenome | study: Metagenomic assessment of the ecological functions of the soil: analysis of the soil microbiota associated with the... | reverse complement strand
TACGTATTGCTCACGGTTCGTCGAGAGTCATGCGCCGGCTCAGCAGGCCGCCATCGACGCCGACTATCAGGCGCTGCTGGCGGCCGCTGCCCGACGGCCCCGCCAAGACCGACGGCATCGCGGTCGGCGAGCAGGCGGCGGACCGCCATCGTGGCCATCGTGCGCCGACGATGGGATGGTCGCCCCCGACGCTGTATCGCCCGCGTACGACCGCCGGCGTCTACGTGCCGACGACGATCCCCGCGGTGCCCCACTGGGGCAAGCGCACGACCCTGGGTGATGACCAGCGGCGACCAGTTCCGCCCAGGCCCGCCGCCCAGCCTGACCAGTGACGCGTGGGCGCGGACTACAACGAGATCAAGGCGCTCGGCTGCGAGGAACAGCACCCAGCGCACGCCGGAGCAGACCGCCATCGCGCGAGTTCTGGGAAGCGACGGCCCCGGCCGTCTACTGGCCGGTCGCGCGCTCGGTCGCGACCGCGCCCGGGCGCGACGTGACCGACAACGCGCGCCTGCTCGCGGTGGCGGCGATGGCCATGGACGACGCGCTCATCGCCGTCTTCGACGCCAAGTACACCTACAACCTCTGGCGCCCGGTCACCGCCATCCGCAACGGGACCTCGACGGCAACGATGCCACCGGATCGCGACCCGGGCTGGACGCCCTTCATCGACACGCCCGATGCACCCCGAGTATCCGTGCGCCCACTGCATCGTGTCCGCCTCGCTCGGCGCCGTGCTCGAGGCCGGAGATCGGCGCGGGCCCGCGCCGACCCTGCGCTCGGCGAGCTCGACCGCCGGAGGCGCCGTGCGCACGTGGGCGAGCGTCAGCGACTTCACGCAGGAGGTCGCCCTGGCGCGCATCCTCGACGGGGTGCACTACCGCAATTCGACCGGAGGTCGGCTCCGCGATGGGGAAGAAGATCGGCGAGCAGGCGGTGACGAGCTTCCACTAAGCCCACCGCGCTGACGCGGGTGTTCAGACGAGCGGAACGAAGTCGTACTCGCCGATACCCTGGAGCACGAGGAAGGTGGCCGAGCCCTCGCCGCCATTGGTGACGAGGTGCGCTCGTCCCGGTCGGACGGAATAGGTCTCGCCCGGGGCGAGCCGCACCTCCTCCTTGGGATCGCGCAGGAAGAGGGCGGAGCCGGCCCTCCAGCACGTAGAAGGTGTCCTGGACATGCGTGTGCAATGCCAGGGAACCTGCTGGGTGCGCGAGATCTGGAGCTCCGAGATCCGGAAGCCCCGGCCGCTCGGCGTGGCGCACGCGCCGCTCGACCTCGTAGAGATGGCTCGAGCGCTCGACACTCGACGGCGTCCATGATCTAGTCCTCCCTGCGCGGGGTTGGTCCTCGCTGCGCGGGGCGTGGTCCGCCTTGCCGGCCCGATTCTCGCACGGGCGATATAGAATGTCGCGGTGGACCGGGTCCTGGACGTCATGGTCGAGGCGGCGCGCGGGGGGCGCCATCGCGCGCGAGCGCTTCACGCAGGCTTCGCCGTCTCCGATCAGAGGCGACGGCTCGCCGGTGACCGAGGCCGATCGCGTGGCGGAAGCCGCCATCGCCGCGTGCTGGGCGGCGCGCGTTCCCGACTTCGGCTGGCTGGGGAGGAGACCGGCGGGCGCGGGCCGGATGGCCGCTGCCGCTTCATCGTGGATCCCATCGACGGCACGCGGAACTTCGTGGCCGGCGTTCCCTTCTCAGGCCACCGCTCGTCGCCCTCGAGGAAGACGGCGTGGCTACCGCCGGCGTCGTCTTCCAGCCGCTGACCGGGGACCTCCACGTGGCGCGGCGCGGCGCGCGGCGCCTTCGAATGGCCGATCCCATCCACGTCTCTCCATCGGACGCGCTCGGCCGCGGGGCGCTGCTGCACGGCTCGCTCGACGTGATCCGGCGCGCGGGAATCTGGGACGGCTTTCTCCGCCTCGTGGACATCACTCCACCAGCGGCGGCTTCGGCGACCACCTCTCGCTTCACCGTGGCGGAAGGGAAGGCGAGGTCGCGCTCGCGCCCAGCGTCAAGCCCTGGGACCTCGCCGCGCTGCGCCTGCTCGATCGAGGACGCTGGCGGCGCTCTCTCCGACTTCCGAGGGCAAGCCCACCATCTACTCGGGCACCGCCTTCGCCACCAGCGGCGTCGCTGCACGCCACCGCCCTGGCCCACTTTCGAGGAGATCGCCCATGACGCGCATCGCCGAGCTCGACACCCCGTCGTCACCATCCGCCTCGACGTGATGGAGGCCAATATCCGGCGCGTGCAGGCGCGCCTGAGCGCGCTCGGCGTCGGCAACCGGCCGCACATCAAGACCCACAAGATCCCCGCCAGTCGGCAAGCTGCAGATGGCCGGCGGGCGCGATGGGCATCACCTGCCAGAAGCTCGGGCGAGGTGGAGGTGCTTCGCCGACGCGAGCGTGGCGGAGGACGTGCTGCTCACCTACAACATCCTCGGCGCGGCCAAGGCCGAGCGGCTGATGGCGCCGACCCGCCGCATCAGGCCGCTCACCGTCGTCCTCGACAACGAGGCGGTGGCGCGGGGTCTCTCGGAGGCGGCGGCAGCGCGCGCGGGCCAGGACGCTCCGCTTCCTGGTCGAGTGCGACACCGGCATGGGCCGCACCGGCGTGCAGACGCCGCAACAGGCGCATTCGAGCTCGCGGGCGCCGCCATGCGGCTGCCGCGCATCGCAGTTCCAGCGGCTCGATGACCTTCCCCAGCAAGGATCCCGACACGCGCGCTGTTCTTCGAGGCGCGCGCTCGCGCTGTTCAAGCGAGGCCGGCATCCCGGTGCCCGTGGTCTCCGGGGGCGGCACCCCGCGCTCGCGCACGTGGACCGCTTCCCCATGCTGCACCGAGCACCGCGCCGGCACCTGCGTGTTCAACGACGCGATGGTGGTGTCCACCGGCACCGCGGCGCCTGGGACGACTGCGCCATGCGCGTGCGCGCCACCGTGGTGAGCCGGCCCACGCCCGAGCGCGCGCCGTGCTGGACGCGGGCTCCAAGGTGCTCACCTCCGACCAGTACTTCATGAAGGGCTTACGGCCACGTGATGGAGTATCCCGAGGCGGCGGTCGTCGCATCTCTCCGAGGAGCACGCGGTGGTGGACCTCACGGCCTGCCCGGAGCGGCCGAAGGTGGGCGACGTGGTCGAGGTGGTGCCCGAACCACCGCTGCGTGGTCACCAACATGGTGGACGAGATCTACGGCGTGCGCGGCGACACGGTCGAGGTGGCGTGGCCGGTGGCCGCGCGCGGGCTGGTGCGCTGATCCGCCATGGCCGCGGCCGTGACGCATCGCAGGCCGTGCCTGGCGCATGCCTGCGTCGGTGCGAGGCGCTGGTGCGGCCGGCGTACGCCGGCCTCTTCTCGCTCTCCGGCAACCAGATCCTCCTCGATCTACGACGCCACCATCGGCCGCGGCCTCTGCCGATCGTCCACACGCGCCACGAGGCGGCGTGGCGGTGCCACATGGCGGACGCGTGGGGCCGGCTCACCGAGACGCCCGGCGTGGCGCCTGGTGCACCGCCGGGCCCGGGGCACCTCAACGCCGCTGTCCGCGCTCTACGGGGCGCTGATGGCGGAGTCGCCGCATGGTCGTTGCTCTCCGGGCACGCGCCGCGCGGGCAGCGCGGACGCGGCGCCTTCCAGGAGATGGACCAGGTCGGCGCGGCCGCGCCCGGTGACCAAGGCGGCGTGGCTGGCGTCAGAGGACGCCGCGCGCATGGGCGAGGAGATGGCGCGGCGCGCTCGAGATCGCCGCGCGCGCGGCCGGCTCCGGGCCCGGTTCATCGTGAGCCTGCCCGGCGACCTCTCGAAGGCGACGGTCGCCGACGGTCACCGCTCTCCGGCGCCGTCCATCGGCGCGGGTGGCTCGCGGCGGCCGCGTCCGACGCCGCGCTCGCCCAGATCCTCGGCCTCCTCGCGGACGCGCGGCGGCCGCTCATCGTGCTCGGGCCCGCCATGGCGCGCCTGACCACGCGCCGCCGCGGTGGCGGCGGCTCACGCGGGCGACCGGCATTCGCCGCGCTGCCGGTGGAGAGCCCGCGCGGCCTCAACGATCCCTGGCTCCGCCTGGCCGCCAACGCTTCGCGGAGGCGGACGTCGGTGCTGCTCCTCGGCGAAGCGGCTCGACTACGGCATCCGGTTCGGCGATCCGGGCGCCCGCTCGCCGGCCGCCGCATCATCCAGATCGACTGGGAGGCGTCCGCTCGCGAATGACGCCCGCGTCACCGTGTCCGTGGTGGAGGATCCCCGCGCACATCGCTCGGCGGCTGGCCGCCGCGGCGGCGCGCGCTCGAGTGGAAGCACGCAGCCTGGGGCGACGAGGTGCGCCGCGCGCCGCCGACGTGCCGGCGGACTGGGTCGAGCCCGGCGACGCGACCGGCACGTCCGATCCATCCCTGCGTGTCTGCGCGCTGCGCTCACAACCCTATCTCGATCGCGGGCGCCATCCTGGTGGCCGATGGCGGCGAGTTCGGGCAGTGGGTGCAGGCCGGCTGCGAGGCAGGGCACCCGCCTCATCAATGGCCCCTCCGGCTCCATCGGGAGCGCCATCCCCATGGCCCTGCGCGCGAAGGCGGCCCATCCCGACCGCGTTGTCATCGCCGCGCTGGGCGACGGCACCTTCGGCTTTCACGCCTCGAGCTGGATCACCGCCGCACGCCACGGGCTGCCGGTGATCGTCGGTGGTGGCAACGACGCGCGCTGGAACGCGCGAGCATCAGCTCCAGCTCCAGCACTACGGCGCCGAGCGCACGGTGGGCTGCGAGCTGCCGCCCCACGCGCTACGACCAGGTGGCGACGGCGCTCGGCGGCCACGGCGAGCACGTGGAGTATCCGGCCGATCTCGACGCCGCCCTGGCGCGTGGCGGCGTCCGGGCGGCCGGCCTGCGTCAACGTGGGCGATCGACGGCGTGCCCGCGCCGACGTACCGCAAGTCGTCCGTCGGCGCCCACCAGAATCGGCGAGCGCGGACGGGGGCGGCCCCTGGGTTTCCGAGACCCATTTCCCGAAGACGGCCATCGGACGCGACCCGCCCCGGATGGAGCCCAGCCACACACGGAAGCGCGCACGCGTGCCCTGTGGTCGCGGAACCCGGAGGCCGCCCCGGCCGCACTCGCCGCCGCGAGCGCTGAGACTGCGCGAGCGGGCGCTAGCGCGAGACGGTCAGCCGCTCGCGGCCGTAGTTGTCCGCGTCCACCCAGGGCTTGCCCTCGGCGAAGCGCGTGGAGCGGAAGGGCGTGAGATCCATCAGCGCCGGGCTTGCCCTGGACCACCCACTCGGCAAGGCAGCGGCCGATGGCGGGGAGGTCTTGAAGGAGGTGCCGGAGTCGCCGCAGCATCACCCAGAGACCCGGCACCGAGGGATCTGGTCGATGATGGGGCGGCCGTCGGCGGACATCATGATCATCCCGGCCCAGCCGCCGCGCATGGGCGCGTCCGCGAAGGCCGGCAGCCGCGCCGAGAGCTTCTCGCGGCACAGCGCCACGTAGTCGGCGTCCACGCCCTCGGCGAACTTCTCCGGGTCGCCGTGCGGAGGCGCCCAGCTCCACGCCGATCAGGGTCGGACGCCGCGCCCTCCGGCCGGATCCAGGCCTCGTGGGTGTCGTCGCTGATCACGCAGTGCCGCCGGGTCATGCCCGCGGGCCAGCGGAAGATCGAGACCTGGATGCGGAAGGGCGAGAGCGGGTAGGCAGAGCCGAGCGGCTCGAGCAGCGGCGCCGCCCAGGCGCCCGGCACCAGCACCACCGCCGGCGTCTCGATGCGGCCAACGGCCGTCTCCACCGCGACCACCCTCCCGCGCTCGGTCACGATGCGAGTCGCCTCGCAGTGCGTAATGGATCTCGGCACCCTGCCGCCGAGCTGCCGTCGGCGAGGGCAAAGGTGGTCGCGTTGGGGTCGGCATAGCCTGAATCCGCCTCGTAGGCGGCGGCGCCGACATCCTCCAGCACGGCTGCCGGGCAGGGATCTCGCGCACTTCCTCGGGGGTGACCACGCGGGTATTGATGCCGATCTTCTGCTGCACGGCGACGTTACGCTCCAACCGGTCGCGCATGGCCGCGGGCGACCAGCTTGAGATAGCCGATGCGCTCGAAGCCGCAGTCGCCGCCCACCCGGTTCTGCCAGTCGTGAAAGACCTTGAGGCTTTCGTGGGCCAGCCGGGACTCGTGCTCGTTGGTGTAGTGCATGCGCACGAGAGAGCCTGACTTGCCGGAGGCCCCCGCGGCCAGGTGACGCCGCTCCACCAGCACCACCCGCTTGACGCCCAGGCTCGGTCAGGTGGAAGGCCGTGCTCGCGCCATTCACTCCTCCGCCGATCACGACGACGTCCGCGGTTCTATTGGTCACGGTCTTGTCCTCTCTTCGGCGAATTCTCGCACGCTTGACAGGGGGAGGAAGACCCTATAACGGATCCACTCGAACCCTTCGGTCCCGATGACGCGGGTCCGGGGGTCCACGCGGAGCCGCGAGTCCATGAGAGCCCAATCCCACATTCGGTCCACATCCGGCAAGGAGGAACGCGCATGAAAGTTACCCGTCGAGAGCTTCTCAAGGGGGCGGCTCATCGCCGGCGCGGCCGCGAGCCCTGCCGGGCGGGCTGGCCGGCCCCGCCGCCGCCCAGACCACCCAGAAGGCGCGAGCTGGTGGTGGCGCAGGGGGGCGACATCGCCAAGTCTCGACCCCCACTTCAGCACCGTCGTCCAACGACATCCGGATCTCGTTCAACATCTTCGACAACCTCACGAGCCGCCGGCCCGGACGGCAAGCTCCACTACTGGCTCGCCACCGAGTGGAAGCTCCAGGGCCAGCAGACCTGGGCGTTCAAGCTGCGCCAGGGCGTGAAGTGGCACAACGGCGATCCGTTCACCTCGGCCGACGCCGAAGTACAGCCTCGAGCGGACGTACGATCCCGCGGCGCAAGACGCGTGGTGCAGCACGGTGCTCACCACCATCGACCGGATCGAGGCGCCGGATCCGACGACGGTCGTCATCCACACCAAGAAGCCGGATCCGCTCCTGCCCGCGCGGCTGGCCTTCTACCGGCGGTCAGATCGTGCCGAAGAAGTATCTGGAGTCGGTGGGCGCCGAGACCTTCAACGCAGAAGCCGGTGGGCACCGGCCCGGTGCGCTTCGTGTCGTGGACCAAGGACGACCGGGTCGTGCTCGACGCGAACGCCGACTACTGGGGCGGCAAGCCCGACTTCGACCGGCTCGATCGTCCGCGCCGATCGCCGAGATGGCGCCCCGCGTATCGCGCGCTCTTGAAGGGCGAGGTCGACATCGTCACCCAGCTCCCGCCCGACCAGGCGCGAGCGAGGTCACGGGCAATGCCACGACGCGTGGTCGCGGGCGCGCTCTACGCCGGCCTCTACGTTCTGGCCGTGAACAGCAAGCGGCCGCCGCTCGACAATCCGCTGGTGAAGCAGGCGCTGTCGCTGGCCATCGATCGCGAAGCGATCGTCAAGGAGCTCTGGCGCGGCCGCGGCGTCGTGCCGAACGGAGCCCATCGCCAAGGGCGACAACCACTTCGATACCTCGCAGCCGCACCTCGCCTACGATCCCGAGGAGGCGCGCGAGCGGCTGAAGAAGGCCGGCTACAAGGGCGAGGAGATCGTCATCACGACCACCGCCGGCTACGTCGGCCAGCGACAAGGCCATGTCCGAGGCCATCGCAGGCGATGTGGAAGGACGTGGGATCAACGTGCAAGGTCGAGGTCGTCGAGTACTCGGTGCGGGCCCAGATGAACAAGGACAAGACCTTCAAGGGGCTCTGGTGGTCCGATCCCACTTCCACCCTCGCGCGACCCCGACGGCATGATGTGGCGGCTGCTCGGTCCCGGCGGGCCCCAGGATTACTGGCGGCACGCGGAGTGGGACGAGCTCGGCAATGCCGCCGCGCTTCTCGGTGGACGAGAAGTTCCGGGCGAGGCGCCTACAAGAAGATGACCAAGATCTTCCTCGAGCACCTTCCATGGGTCCCGATTCTCCAGCCCTACGAGGACTACGGGCTGCAGAAGTACGTGGAGTGGACGCCGGACCCGCTGCAGCAGCTCGAGATCCGGCGCTTCAACTTCAAGTTCCGCCGGGCCTGATCCCCGTCTCACTTGCTCTCTCCCCGATTTCGGGGAGAGGGCAGGGTGAGGGTCGCGCATGCGGACGTTCCTCTTCTTCCTGGCCTCGCGCGCCGGTCGTGCCCTCGTCGCGCTCTGGCTGGTCTCCGACGGTCGTCTTCGTGGTCATGCGGCTGTCGGGCGATCCCACTCCCGCTTCTCCTGCCGCCCGACGCGCCGCAGAGCGAGATATTCCGCGTTGCGCAAGGAGCTGGGCCTGGACCGGTCGCTGCCGGTGCAGTACGCGGTGTTCCTCGGCAACCTCGTCCGGGGCGACTTCGGCCAGTCCATCCGGTTCAAGGAGCCGGCGCTCGCCATCGTGACCGAGCGCCTGCCCGCCACGCTGGAGCTCGGGCTGACCGTCCTTCGGTCTCGCGATCCTCCTCGCCATTCCCATCGGTCTGCTGTCCGCGGTGTATCGCAACACTCTGCTCGATCACGCGGCGATGGGCCTCGCCCTGGTGGGCCAATCCGCGCCCGACCTTCTTCATCGGCATCCTGTTCATCCTGCTCATCTCGCGTGAACGCGGGCCTCGTGCCCACGTCGGGACGGGGCGACTGGCGCCACCTCGTGCTGCCGGCGGCGACCCTGGGGCTCTTCGGGATGGCCTCCATCGCCCGGATCACCCGCTCGGCGATACTCGAGGTCCTGCGCGCCGACTACATCCGGACCGCGCGCGGCCAAGGGCTTGGCCGAGACCCTCGTCATCGCCAAGCACACGCTCAAGAACGCGGCCATTCCCATCGTCACCATCACCGGGCTCAACTTCGGCGGCCTCCTCGCCGGCGCCGTCGTGACGGAGACGGTATTCGCCTGGCCGGGAATCGGCCGGCTCGCCATCCAGTCCATCTACAACCGCGACTATCCCGTCGTGCAGTGCGTGGTGCTGCTCTCCGCGCTGCTCTTCGTCGTGGTCAACCTCGCCATCGACGCGCTCTATGGCCTCCTCGATCCCCGCATTCGCGTCCGCTGAGTCCACGGTCGTCCGCGCGTCGGCGGCGGCCGGCCGGCGGGCGCGGCGCGTGCGCCGGCTCACCTGCCGCCGGGATCGCCTTCGTGCTGGCTCCTCGGTGCGGTGGCGGCGGCGGCGCCGTGGCTGGCGCCCCAGGACCCCACCCGCCAGTCGCTGCGCGCGCGGCTGGTGGCGCCCACCCTGGAGGCGGCGGACGGCCGCGCGCATCGTGCTGGGGACCGACCATCTGGGTCGCGACGTGCTCTCGCGCGATGATCTTCGGCTCCCGCGTGTCGCTCATGGTGGGCTTCGCCGCCGTGCTCGTGGGGGCTCGTCGGCTCGGCGCTCGGGCTCCTCGCCGGCTTCAGCGGCGGCTGGACGGACACCGTGATCATGACGGTCGCCGACGCCCAGCTCGCCTTCCCGTTCATCCTGCTCGCCATCGGCATCATCGCGGTGCTGGGCCCGAGCTTCACCACGCTCATCGTGGTCATCGGTCTCTCGGGCTGGGTGTCCTACGCGCGCATCCTCCGCTCGCAGGTGCTGGGCCTGCGCTCGCGCGAGTTCGTGGAGGCCGTCCACGCCCTCGGCGGCTCCGTCCTCCGCATCATGTGGAAGCACGTGCTCCCCAACGTGCTGTCGTCGCTGGTCGTCATCGCCACCCTCGAGCTGGCCCGCGCCATCGTGCTCGAGGCCACGCTGTCCTTCCTGGGGCTGGGCATCCAGCCCCCGACGCCGTCCTGGGGCGGCATGGTGCAGGAGGGGCGCGAGTATCTCGACTCCGCCTGGTGGATCTCGACCTTCCCGGGCATCGTCCTCATGGCGACGTCGATCGTGGTGAGCCGCACGGGCGACTGGCTGCGCTGACCTTCTGGATCCCACCTTGCGGGGCGAGTGAGCGCCGAGCGATGGCATGGTCGCTGCGGCTGGTCGAGCACCGTCTGGAGACCGGGGCCCTCCGCCTCTTCGCCAAGGGGCCGCGCGTGCTCTTCGTGCGCGCGGGGACCATCCGGCTCGTCTCGCCCGGACACGCGGAAGGGACGGCGGCGGTGGGACAGGACGCCGCCGTCTTCTCCGCCGGCGCCTGCGGTGTGCAGTCGTATCGCAACGCGCTCAGCTTCCTCGCCTTCGAGCTGGTGCGCCAGCCCTCGCCGCCGGCGGGTGGCCGCGTGCTGCTCGAGCACCCGCATCGCCCTCGACCCAAAGGGTGCCTGGCTCATGCGGTGCGATCGCGTGGACTTCGCGCCGGGCGGCGTGGCCCCGCGCCATGGCCATCGCGGCGGCGGCATTCGCTGCCTCCTGCGGGGATCGCTCACCGTGACGGTGGGCGACGCGCCGGGGCGTCTCATGCGGCCGGGGATTGCTGGTTCGAGAGCGGCCGCGAGCCGGTGCTGGCCCAGGCCTCGGCCACCGAGGAGACGTCCTTCGTCCGCTGCGCCATCCTGCCCGTGGAGATTCGCGGCCAGACCTCGATCCTCTACGTGATCCCGCGGACGCCGCGCGCGGCCGGCCGCGGACGTATACTGTCTTCGTCGACGAGCCCATCACGCCATGAACAAGCTCGAGCGTATGCGCGCGGCGCTGTCCGGGGCCCCTGGACCATCCCCCGTTCACCATCTGGTATCACTTCGGCCTCCAGCACGCGCCCGCCGAGCGCATGGCGCAGCGCCCACCTCGACTTCTTCGACGCCTACGACCTGACTGGCTCAAGCTGATGAACGACTACTCCTATCCCATGCCCAAGGGCGTGGAGACGCTCGACCGGACGGCGGACCTCGAGCGCCTGGGCCCGCTCGAGCTGGAAGAGACGCCGCTGGGCGCCCAGCTCAAGGTGATCGAGATCACCGCGCGGGCGCTGGCCGGCCGCGCGCTCGTGGTGGACACGCTCTTCAATGCCTGGAACACGCTGCGCCGGAACGTCGTGAAGGGGGCCATCGACGAGATGATGCGCGAGCATCCCGGCGCGCTGGGTCGCGCGCTCGGCGCCGTCAACGACAATCTCATCCGTTACGCGCAGGCGGCGCTCCAGCGCGGAGCCGCCGGCATCTTCCTCTCCGTGCCCGCCTCCACCGAGTTCGTGAGCCGCGACCAGTACGAGCGCTTCATGCGGCCGTACGACATGGCGCTGCTGGAGGCCATCCGGGGCCGGGGCACGCTGCACGTGCTGCACGCGCACGGCAATCACATCTTCTTCGACCGGATGATCGAGTACCCGGTGCAGGCCTTGTCCTGGGCCGATCGCGACTCCGGACCCATCGCTCGCCGAGGCCCGCCGCCGCACGGACCTGCCGCTGATGGGCGGCATCAGCCAGGGGCGGTTCGCGTACGAGTCCGCCGCGCATATCCGCGGCCAGATCCAGGGCGCCATCAAGGACGCGGGAAAAGAGAAGCTCTTCCTCGCCCCCGGCTGCGCGCTGCCCTCCTACACCTTCCCCGAGCTGATTCACGCCGCGCGCGACGCCGCCGCGCGGTGAACGTCTACCTCTCGGGCCTGATCGGCTCAGGGAAGACCACGCTCGGCTGGCGGCTGGCCGCCCGCCTCGGCCGCCCCTTCCTCGACCTCGACCGCGAGCTGGACGCCGACGCCTCGGCGGGAGCTTTCACGACCTCGTGCGCGCGCAGGGATGGCTGGCCTTCCGGGAGCGCGAGTACGAGATCGTCAAGCGCTTCGCGGCGGCGACGCGCACCGTCTGCGCGCTGGGCGGCGGCACCGTGCGCTATGCGTGGAACCGGGATGCCTCCGCGGCACCGGCGTGACCGTCTTCCTCGAGGCCGAGCTGGCCACGCTCGCCGCCCGCGTCCGCGCCGCCGGCGATCGGCCGCGCGTGAATCCCGGCATCTCGCTGGAGGAGGACCTCGCCGCCATCTGGGTCGCCGCCGCGCCTGCTCTATCGCGACGCGGACCTCACCTACCGCACCGACGCCGGCCGCGGCGGGGACGAGGAAGTCGAGGAGCTGGCGGTATTGCTGCGCGGGCGAGGCCTCGATTGACGAGCCCGCGCGCGGCCATGCTATTCGAGGGGCATTCCATGACGACCCCAGCGGCGCGCTCCCGCTCGACGGCCTGCGCGTCCTCGAGCTGGGCCACATCATCGCGGGGCCATCGGCGGGCCTGCTCCTGGCCGATCTCGGCGCCGACGTGATCAAGGTGGAGCGGCCGGGCGACGGCGACCAGTCGCGCACCATGCCGGCCGGCACCGTCCGCGAACTTCCACTTCCTCAATCGCAACAAGCGCAGCATCGCCATCGACCTCGAAGGGCTCGGAGGACGGCCGCGCGCTCTTCCGTGCGCCTGGTCGCGGGCCTCGGACATCGTGATCGACAACTTCGCCCATGGCGCGGTGGAGCGCTCTGGCCTCGGCTATGACGTGCTCGCGCGCGTCCAATCCCCGCCTCATCTACCTCGCGCTCAAGGGCTTTCTCCCCGGGCCGTACGAGGCGCGGCCCTTCCTCGACGAGCTGGCGCAGATGTCGGCCGGGCTGGCCTTCATGACGGGACCGCGCGGCAAGCTGCTGCGCGCGGGCGCTTCCATCGTGGACGTGGGCGCGGCCGCCTACGGCGTGATCGCGGTGCTGGCCGCGCTCCAGCAGCGGGCGCGCACCGGCGCGGGGCAGAAGATCACGTCCGGCCTCTACGAGACGACGGTGTTCTGGATGGCGCAGTGGCTGGCCCAGTACGCGGCCACCGGCGAGCCGTCGGTGCCGATGCCGGAGATCCGCCAGGGTACGCGGATGGGCTGGGGCGTGTACCAGCTCTTCACCGCGGGGACGGCGAGCAAGTCTTCATCGGCATCACCTCCAACGGCCACTGGGAGCGCTTCTGCACGGAGTTCGGGCTGGACGATCTCCTGGCCGACGAGCACCTGAACGACAATGCCAAGCGCGTGGCCGCGCGCGACTGGCTGCCCGGACGCATCGGCGAGGAGATGCGCGCGCCACTCGAGCGCCGCGCTCGCGGAGCGGCTGGAGCGCGCGCGCGTGCCCTTCGCCCGCTGCGCCGGCCGGATCAGCTCGTGGACGATCCGCATCTCGAACGCGTCGGCGCAGTTCATCGAGACGCCGCTGCCGGGGCGGGGACGGCTAAGCTGCCCAAGCTCCCCGTCCGCAGCTCGGCCTACGAGTTCGGCCTGCGCCGTCCCGCGCCGCATCTGGGCGAGCACACCCGCGAGGTGCTCGGGAATTCGGGCTTCGAAGGACGAGATTGATACCCTGATCTCACGGAGGATCATCGGATGAGCGACCTGCCGAAGCGCGTCAAGATCCGGGAAGTCGGGCCGCGCGAGGGCTTCCAGTTCGAGAAGGGCGCCATCACGCCTGGCGGCGAAGATCTCCTTGGTGGACGCGCTGTCCGCCACCGGCGTGGGCACCATCGAGTTCACCTCGTTCGTCAGCCCCAAGTGGGTGCCCCAGATGGCCGACGCCGAGGAGATGGTGGCCGGTATCCGGCGCACCCGGCGTGGCCTACGAGGCCATCTGGCTCAACGTGGCCGGGCATCGAGCGCGCCGCGCAGCATCGCGACCGGCTCGCGCCTGCGCCCATGTTCGGGGTGGCCGGCCACCGACACCTTCATGCGCAAGAACACCAATCGCAGCGTGGACGAGCGCCTCGAGGAGATGCCGAGCTGGACGGAGCGCTACCAGGCGCTGGGCATGGACTGGCTCGACGTGGGCGTGATGGCGGCCTTCGGCTGCAACTACGAGGGCGACGTGAGCCCGCGCGCGGTGGTCGGGCGTGCTCGAGAAGGTGGAGCGCAGCAGGCGACGGCCTGCGGCTCGCGGCTCGGCGGCATCGGCCTCGCCGACACCATGGGCTGGGCCAATCCGCTCCAGATCAAGCGTCTGGTCGGCGCGGTGCGCGACCGCTGGCCGTCGGCGCCGATCAAGCTCCATCTCCATGACACGCGCGCGCTCGCCATCGCCAACGTGGTGGCCGCGCTCGAGATGGGCATCGAGTACTTCGACAGCGCGGTGGCCGGCATGGGCGGCTGCCCCTTCGCCGCCCACAAGGGCGCCGCCGGCAACGTCACCACGGAGGACCTCGTCTTCCTCTGCCAGGAGATGGGCGTCGAGACCGGCGTGGATCTCGACGCCGATGATCGCCGCCGGTCAGCTCGCCGAGCGGGTGGTGGGCCACGAGCTGCCCGGCAAGCTCGCCAGGCGGCAGCCTGCTCGCTATCGCGCCCGCGCGAAAGCAGGCGCCATCACCGCCGCCGGAGCCTGACCGCGCGCTAGGAGACCCGCGGCGAGGGCGCCACCCGCTCGCGCGCCGCCGCGTCGAAGCGCTGCGCGCGGCTCCCACCGCGCAGTTGTCCGCCATGTGGGCGGCGCTGGACGTGGCCGGGATGCTCACGCTGACGCGCGCGTCGCTGATGCCCCAGTTGAGCAGCGCCTGGGCCCAGGTGCGCAGGCCGTAGTCCGCGAGGAAGCCGAGCTCGCGGAGGCGGGGCGCGGCGCGCGAGGGAGCCCTGCCCCAGCGGCCGCATGACGACGACGCCGATATTCTGCGCGGCGGAGCGGCAGGAGGTGGCGCTCCACCTCGCGCTCCTGGGGAGTTGAGCGGCACCTGGATGGCGGTGACGCGGCCGGTCTCGAGCACGGTGGCCAGCTCGGCGAACGCGCCCGGACTGTAGTGGGTGATGCCGACGGCGCCCACCGCGCCCTGGGCGCGAAGCTCCTCGAGATAGGGCAGGTGCTCGCGCCATGCCACCAGATTGTGGATCTGGTAGAGCTCGACGCGGCCGCCGTACCACGCCAGCGCCTTGCGGATCTGCTCGCGTCCCTCGCGCGCCGAGCCGGCCCAGACCTTGTGGCGATCTGCGCCCCGCGCGACGCCGCGGGCCCAGGGTCTCCGCCAGCACGCGCTCCGCGCGGCCATACATCGGGGAGGAATCGAAGAAGGTGGCGTCCCCCGCCAGCGCGGCGTCGGTCACGGGACGGACGGCGGCCGGGTCACGCTACGTCGAAGGTCTGCCAGGTGCCTCATGCCGATGACCGGCACGGTGAGGCCGCTACTGCCCAGCGGGCGCCGCTCCCATTGCCGGCATGTTCTCATGCCCGTCTGGTACCGTAGCCATGAGATGCGCATCCTCGTGGTCGAAGACGAGCGGAAGGTCGTGAGCTTCATCCGCCAGGGGCTCGAGGAGGAGGGTATGCCATCGAGCTGGCGGCCGATGGCGCCACCGCACTCGATCTTCTGACCGGCGGTCCGCCTTACGACCTCGTGGTCCTCGACGTGATGCTGCCCGGGCTCAACGGCCTCGGGGTCCTCAAAGCGGCCCGGGCCGCGGGCGTGCAGACGCCGGTGCTGCTCCTCACCGCCCGCGATACCGTGGCCGACAAGGTGGCCGGGCTCGACCAGGGCGCCGACGACTACCTCACCAAGCCGTTTTCGTTCGACGAGCTGCTGGCGCGGGTGCGGGCGCTCCTCCGCCGCGGCCAGGGCAGCGCGCGCACCGGTGCTCCGCCTGGACGATCTCACCCTGGACCCGGCCACGCGGGAGGTCCGTCGCGGCGCGCGGCGCATCACGCTGACCGCGCGCGAGTACGCCCTCCTCGAATATTTCCTCCGCAGTGTCGGGCGTGTCCTCACGCGCCCCATGCTGGCCGAGCACGTGTGGGGCTCGACTTCGACCCCGAGAGCAATATCGTGGACGTCTACGTCGGCTACCTCCGGCGCAAGGTCGACGGCCCCGGCGAGCGGCGGCTGCTCCACACCGTGACGCGGCGCGGGCTGCGTGTTGCGGTCGGAGCCATGAGGCTGCCGCCCGGGCTGCGCTCCATCCTGCACGCGGCTCACCCTCTGGTACACCGGCCTCCTTCTCGTCATCCTCTTGCTGGTGGGCTGGCTCTCCTACGAGGTGCTGGCGTGGAGCCTGCTGCTGGACGTGGACGTCTCCCTGGGCACGGTGGCCCAGGTGATCCGGGACACCGCCGACGCGCGCGAGGTGGCAGCGCCGCGGAGGCGATGCTCCGCGACCTCCTGGGCCCCGAGGTCTACGACAAGTTCTTCCAGTTCCGCGACCGCGAGGGACAGCCGGAAGGCCGCTCCGGCTTCCTGCGGGGCCGCTCGCTCCCGCTCGGCGCTGGCGCGTGACAATGCGCGGCGGGGGGCCCGCACCGTGGAGACCCTGGTGCTGCGGGAGGCGAGCGGTGCGGCTCCTCACCCTGCCCATCGTGCGCGACGGCCGGCCTGATCAGCTCGTGCAGGTGGGCATCTCGCTCGACCGCATGGAGGCCGCGCCGCCGCTATGTCCGCATCTACCTGGCGCTGGTGCCGGTGGGGTGGGGCTCGCCGCGGTGGGCGGCGCGATCGCGCGCGCGGCGCTGGGGCCCGTGAACGCAATGGCGCGCACCGCCCGCCGCATCACCGCGGAGGATCTCCGCAGCGCATCCCCATCCGCGGCACCGGCGACGAGCTGGACTACCTCGCCGAGACCCTCAACGGGATGCTGTGCGCGCCTCGAGCCGGCCTTCGGCCAGATGCGCCGCTTCACCGCCGACGCGGCCCACGAGCTGCGCACGCCGCTCACCGTGCTCAAGGGCGGCATCGAGGTGGCGCTGCGCAGCGCCCGTGATCCGGAGGAGTACCGGCGCGTGCTCCCGCGACAGCCTCGAGGAGGTGGATCGGCTCATTCGGGCGGCCGAGGACCTCCTGCTCTTCTCGCGCACCACCGCGGCGGGGATCGGCGCGGCGCGCGCGCGTCGCGCTGGAGCCCTTGCTGCTGGAGGTGCTGGACATGGGCGCGCGGCTCGCGCAGGGCACGGGGTGACGGTGCGGCTCGGCGCGGTGACGCCCGCGGAGGTGACCGGCGATGCCGACGCCCTGCGCCGGGCGCTGCGCAACCTGGTCGAGAATGCCGTGAGGTACACCGCGGCGGGTGGCACGGTGGAGCTCGCGCTCTTGCGCGAGACGCCGCCGCCGCCCTCGTCGTGGAGGACAGCGGCATCGGCATCGAGCCCGCCGACCTCGAGCGCATCTTCGAGCCCTTCGTGCGCCTGGACGAGGCCCGCTCACGCGCCAGCGGGGCACCGGCCTGGGCCTGGCCATCGCGCGCGGCATTGCCGTGGCGCACGGGGGCTCGCTCACCGTGCAGAGCGCGCCCAAGGCGGGGAGCCGCTTCACCCTGCGCCTACCGCTGGCGATTGACTTGCCCGCGCGGCCTTCCTGGCGTGGACCGGTGGACCGATCCAGAGGAGCGAGCGCCCGTGGACGAGCTGATCCACCTGCTCCAGCGCGCCGCGGCCGCGCTGAAGGTCGGCCGGCATGCGGAGGCCGAGACCCTCGCGCGCGCGGCGCTGGCGCGAGACCCGCACGGGGCCCCGCCTACACGGCGCTGGGCGCCGCGCTCACCCAGCTCCGGCGTCCGGCGGAAGCGGAGCGCCTTCCGCGAGGCGGTCCGGCTCCGGCCCGACTCGGCGGCGTCCCGCATCGACCTCGGCGACGCGCTCTTCGAGCAGGGGGCGGCGGATGCCGGAGATCGAGTATCGCGCGGCGACCACGCTCTGAGCCGCGCGGCTTCCGCGGCACTTCAAGCTGGGCACTGGCGCGGGAGCGTCAGCGACGCTGGAGGCCGCCGCCGCCGCCTACCACCTGGCGACGCGCATTCGCCCCGATCACCTCCTCGCCCATATCCGCCTGGGTCAGGCGTATCGGCGCCTCCGGCACGGGTTGAGGAGGAGGCCGCGTTCCGCCGCGCGGTCGTCCTGGCGCCTTCGAGCGTGAGGCGCAGCACAATCTCGGGCTCGCGCTCCTGCGCCAGGGGCTCCACGTCGAGGCCGACGAAGTGCTGCGCCGCGCCGCTGCGCTCGCGCCGCGCAACGCCATCGTCGCCGACGATCTCGGCAGGCGCTGACCGCCCAGGGTCGTCACGCCGAGGCGGCGGCGGCGTACGCGCGAGGCGCTGCGCCTCGCGCCGGGGCAGGTGAAGCTCCAGGTGCACCTCGCCAACGCCTCCGCCGGCTCCGGCGCTGGCACGAGGCCGCCCACGCCTATCGCGCCGCCCTCGGGCGCAAGGGCGACGACGCCACCTTGCTGGGCCATCTGGGAGTCACGCTCTGGCACGGGCGCCGCTACGGCGAGGCCTTCACCACCTTCGCGAGGCGCTCCGCCTCGAGCCGCAGAACGCCACCTGGCATGGGCGGATCGCGCGTGTGCTCGAGCGCCAGGGCCGCTTTCCGGAGGCGGAAGCGGCAGTTCCGTGAGGCCATTCGCCTGCGCCCGGGGACGTGGGCCTCCAGCGCGGGCTGGCGGGCGTCCTCCGCCGCGAGGGGAAGTGGCTGGAGGAGGCCGAGGCGCACCGCGCGGCCATCGCGCTGCGGCCCGAGATGATCCCAACGTGCACTACGATCTGGGTCTGGCGCTGTCCGCCCAGGGCCTCGACTTCTACGCGGAGGCGGCCTTCCGCGCCGCGGTGGCGCTGGAGCCCGAGACCGCCGACTTCCGCGTGGAGCTCGGCATCGCGCTCGGCCGCCAGGGCAAGCATGCGGACGCCGAGGCCTCGCTGCGCGAGGCGCTGCGCCTGATCCGCGCGACGTCGTGGCGCTGGGGCAATCTCGCCATCGGGCTCAGCCGCCAGGGCCGCTATGCGCAGGCGGCGGCGGTGTACCAGGACGCGCTGTTGATCAAGCCGGAGAACGCCGCGCTCCAGCGGGAGGCTCGGTGGTGCTCTACCTCCAGGGGAAGTACGCGCCCGCCGAAAGCGCCTTCCGCGAGGCGGTGCGCCTCAAGCCGGGCTACGCGAAGACGCATGTTCTATCTCGGCGAGATGCTGAGCGAGCAGGGGCGCCAGGAGGAGGCCGCGGAGGCGTTCCGCGCCGCCGTCCGCGCCAAGCCCGACAGCCCGGCTGGCGCACCGCGGGCTGGGCGGCGTGCTGCTACCGCCCAGGGGCTCCATGCCGAGGCGGAGTCCGCCTATCGAGAGAGGCGCTGCGCCTCCACCCGGAGGAAGGCCAGAATCACTTCAATCTCTGGATGGTGCTCGAGCGCCAGGGCAAGCACGCCGAAAGCGAGGCCGCCTACCGCGAGGCCATCCGCCTCAAGCCCGACTTCGCCGAAGCGCATGCGCGGCTCGGCTCGGTGCTGCTCCGCGTGGGTCGCCTCGAGGAGGCCGAGGCCGCCTACGCGGAATCGGTGCGGCTGCACCCTGACGACACGCGGTTTCGCAGCGGGCGCGACGCCGTCCGGCGCCGGCTCGCCACGCGGTCCTGACCCCGACCGACCCGCGATCCTCGTAGGCAGTGCCCCCAAGGGCGCGCTCGACGCTCCGGCCTCGCCCAGGCCACGCGCCTCGTCCTCGTCTGAACGCCGCTAGGCGGGCGACCTCGATGGCGGAGATCCGGCGGTAGCTGATCCCGATCTTGTGGCCGTCCGCGTCCCTCGAGGGAGCAGGCCGTTTTCCGTGATTAGGTCGAGCGTGCCCACGATGGGCTGCGGGAGTTCCGGACGGAGATGGCGACCCGGCGACCCAGATGCGGCCGGGCCTCGGCCTCCCAGACCGCGCGGAGCTGCTCCACCGCTCCGGCCATCATGTCGGTTTCCCGGATCGGCTCGACCTCGCGGATGGCGCCGAATACCGGCATGTGGAACTCGGCCGAGGGCTCGGTGTGCCCGGAGGGGCGGTCTCCTGGCGCCTCCTGCGCCGCGCGCAGGATCTCCGCCATCCGGCCCGTCATGGACCAGAAGAGATAGAAGCCGATGAGAATGGCGCCGACGGCCAGCGCCAGATTGACGAGGACCATGGTCCGTTCGAGCGCGCCCAGGAGATGCGAGCGTGTCGACATAGAGGAGCATCGGCAGCACGGTCACGAAGGCGAACACCAACACCGCGGGCGCGCTGGAGCGTGTAGGAACGGGGCCCTGGGCCCGCCGGCTCCATGCCCTGATGCTAACTCCATGCCCCCAAAGTTCGCATCGCTTTTGGCCGCGGCCGAGCGGGGATGCGGGGGCCAGGGTGGGCCGGAGGGGCGTGCTAGTATCCCCGGGAGGTGCCGCTTGGGGCTCTCGCGTCGTGAGCTGCGCGCGCTGCGCGGCTTCCGTGTTCGACCTCGATGGCTGTGTGTGGACGGGGGACGTCCTCGTACCGGGGGCGGCCGAGGTGCGGCGCTGCTCCGCGAGCAGGGCCGCGCGGTGTCCTTCCTCACCAACAACTCCGCCGCCCGCTCCGCCACCATGCAGGCCAAGCTCGAGCGGCTGGGCGTCCAGGCCGCGCTTCCCGAGGTGCTCACCCCGCTCGAGATTCTCGGCGAGGTGATCGACGCGCGCTGGGGGCCGTCCCGGGTGCTGGTCATCGGGACCGACCTGCTCAGAGCTATCGCTGGCCGAGTCCGGCCATACGCTCGTGCCGATGGACCGATTCCGCGAGGCCCAGGTGGTGGTGGTCGGGCGCGACCCGGACTTTCACCTATGATCGGCTCACCGCCGCCGCCCGCGCCATCGCCGGCGGCGCCCACTTCTCACGCCCAACCTCGACCCTCGTCTCCCGCTCGAGGACGGCGACTTCCTGCCCGGCTGCGGCGCGGTGGTAGAGGCGGTGGCGGCGGCGGCCGGGCGCGCGGCTCCATCGTGGTGGGCAAGCCCGAGCCCCCGCTCTTCGAGCTGGCGCTTCGCGCATGGGCGCGACCGCGGACACCGGCGGCCATGGTGGGTGACAGCGTGGACTCCGACATCCGCGGGGCCCGGCGCGTGGCGCATGACCGCCATCCTCTTCGCGCCTGACGGCGGCCCGACGGCGTGGCCCACTTCATGGTCAAGTCCATCGGCCCAGCTTCGCCGCCTGCTGGCCGAGCGATAGCCGCCCGCATGCGCCTTGCTCCTCCCACTCCGGGCGGCCCCCTCGGCGCCGAGGGGCGGCGTCACGTCGACGCGTTTCTTGGCCCCGCGCGTCGCGTCGGCTTCATCACCGCGGCCAACCTGCATGACGAGCGCGCCTACTTCGAGCGCGTGCGGGCGCTGCTCGCCCTGCCTCCGCCCGAGGGGGCGGGCTGGACCTGGTGCATATCCGGTGGAAGGCGCGCCCGCTCGCCGCGCTGGCGGGCGTGGAGGCGGTGTTCATGCGGCGGGGCAATACCTATGCGCTGCTGATGCGCCTCCGCCGCTCGGGGGGCTCCCAGGCGCCATCCGCCGGCGCGCGCGCGGGGGCATGCCCTATGTCGGCGCCAGCGCCGGGTCCAACGTGGCGGGGCCCACCATCCTCACCACCAATGACTGGAACGTGGTGGGCCTCTCGCGCTTCGACGCGCTCGGCCTCGTCGGCTTCAACATCAACCCGCACTACAGAGAAGCCGATGATCCCTTGAGCTGGCGGCCGGGAGCGAGACGCGCGACGACCGCATCCGCGAGTACCACGTGGTCAATCGCAATCCCGTGGTGGGGCTGGAGGAGGGGGCGCTGGCGCAGGTCGAGGCGGCCGCGCCATTGCGCTCGGCACCGCGCGCGTCAAGCTCTTCCGGCAGGGCGCATCGCCCGTCTGGTACGCGCCAGGCGATCGACTGCCCGGCTCCGCTGTGACCCGCCTCACTTCCCCTTCGCGAAGCGCCGACGGAGCGTGACCGGCTGCTTCTTCTTCCGGTAGCGCAGGTTGAGGAGCTCGACGAGCAGGGAGAAGGCCATCGCCACGTAGATATAGCCCTTGTTCACGTGCGGTGCCCATGCCCTCGGCCACCAGCATCACCCCGATCAGGAGCAGGAAGGACAGCGCGAGGATCTTCACGCTCGGGTGCCGTTCGACGAAGTCCCCGATGCGGGCGGCGGACGCCAGCATCACCAGCATGCGCCAGCACCATCGCCACTGACCATCACCGGAACATGGTTGGCCATGCCGACGGCGGTGATGACCGAGTCGAGCGAGAAGACGATGTCGAGGACGAGGATCTGCGCGAGCACCAAGGCGAGCTGCGTCCGGCCCTTCGCCGCGCCGGTCTCGGGTGATCGGCCTCCAGCTTGTCGTAGATCTCCCAGGTGGCCTTGAAGATGAGGAAGAGGCCGCCGCCGATCAGGATGAGGTCGCGGCCGGAGATCTCGCCGTTCAGCACGGAGAAGAGCGGCTCGGTGAGCCCCATGATCCAGGAGATGGCGAGGAGCAGTCCGATCCGGAGCAACAGAGCCAGCATGAGGCCCAGACGGCGGGCGAGCGCCTGCTGGGCAGCGGGCAGCCGCCCGACGAGGATGGCGATGAAGACGACGTTGTCGATGCCCAGCACGATCTCCATCGCGGTCAAGGTGACCAGCGAGACGATCGCCGTCGCCGCTGAGGAAAACGCTCAGGTCCACGGCCGCTAGACTTTCGGCAAGACCTCGCGCGCGAAGAGCTCGAGCGCGCCGATGTCCTCCTGGTCGAGCATCTGGAGCAGCACGCGCTGCATGCCGGCTCCGTCCCACGCGTGAGGTCCTCGACGATCTGGGCGGGCGAGCCGGCGAGGAAGCCGGCGGCGCGCCAGGCCGCCTCGCCGTCGGGGAGGGCGGGGAAGATGGCGCGCGCGTTGGCCACGCGCCGGGCCACCTCCGCCCGCGTCGCGGCCGATGGCGAGCGGGATCATCAGCGAGCGGGCGATGGTCTCGGGATCGCGCTTCACGCTCCGGCAGTGCTCGGCCAGCACCTGGCGCTTGGCGCGATAGCCCTCCACGTCGAGACGGGTGACGTTCCACTCGTCGGCGACCTCCGCCACGATGCGGAGCGTGCGCTTCTCGCCGCGCCCGCCGATGACGACCCGGAGGCGCCCCTGGGGCGGCCGCGGATAGCTCTCCGCCTTGGTGAGCGGGTAGTAGGGCTGATTCAGAGTCACGGGCTCCGGCGCCTCCAGCGCGCGGATCAGGCGCGCGCCGCACTCGGAGCCGGTCCATGCCGCTCCTTGAGGCGGCGGAAACGGAACGCCGTACATGGTGTGCTCGTGCTCGTTCCAGCCGGCGCCGATGCCGAGATCGAAGCGGCCGCCCGCGAGGGCGTCGATGGCGGCGGCCATCTTGGCGAGGATCGCGGGGTGATAGAAGGTCAGCGGCGAGACCATGGGGCCGAAGCGAATGCGCCGGGTGCGCGTGGCCAGCGCGGTGAGTGACACCCAGGTTTCCAGCGACGGGCGCCTGGATTCGCCGCCCAGCCCGGTGAGGTGGTCGGAGCGGCAGAGAGACTCGTAGCCGAGGTCCTCCGCCGCCTGCGCGAGGCGCCACCAGCGCTCCCAGGTGAGCCCTTCCTGCCCCTCGATCATGATGCCGACCCGCATGGCGCGCGCCTCTCCTCGATACGGTAAAGGTCCTGACAGCTTACATCGGGTCGGCGTCGGAGGTAGACTCAAGGGCGCCATGGCCTCCGCCGGGTCGAAGCGTCTCCTCCTCTTGATCCCCACCAGCACCTACCGCACCGAGGACTTCATGGAGGCGGCCGGTCGCCTCGACGTGGACCTCGTGGTGGCCTCCGAGAAGCCGAATGTCATGGCGGGCGAGTTCCCCGATCATCTGCTCACGCTGCCCTTCGACGATCCCGCGGCGGCGGCCCGTGCGGTCGGCGAGTACGCCCGCGAGCGGCCGATTCACGCGGTGGTGCCGGTGGACGACGGCACCACGCTGGTGGGCGCGGCCATCGCCGAGGCGTCTCGGTCTCCGTTGCAATTCCACCGGCGCGGTGGCGGCCGCCCGCAACAAGCTGTGCCTCCGCGAGCGGCTGGCCGCGGCGGGCCTTCCCGGGCCCGCCTTCACGGCCTTTGCGGTGACGGAGGACGCGCGGGCGGCGGCCGGTCGCGTGCGCTATCCCTGCGTGCTCAAGCCCCTCGTGCTCTCGGCGAGCCGAGGGGTGATCCGGGCGGACGACGCGGCCGGGTTCGTGACGGCCTTCGCGCGCGTCGGCGGCGCTCCTCGCGGACCCGGAGGTGCGGGCGCTGGGCGAAGGGACCGAGCTCATCCTCGTGGAGGACTTCGTCCCCGGCGCCGAGGTGGCGCTGGAAGGCCTGCTCAGAGACGGCGCCCTCACCGTGCTCGCCCTCTTCGACAAGCCCGATCCCCTCGACGGGCCCTTCTTCGAGGAAACCATCTACGTCACACCGTCGCGCCTGCCCGAGGCGACGCAGCGGGCCATCGCGGAGGTCACCGGTCGGGCGGCCCGCGCGCTCGATCTCACGGACGGCCCCATTCACGCGGAGCTGCGCCTGCCCCTCGCGGGCCCCGCCCCCGCGGCCCCTGCTCCGACGGTCCTGGAGCTGGCCGCGCGCTCGATCGGCGGGCTCTGCTCGCGCACCCTACGATTCGGCACCGGGCTCACGCTGGAGGACATCATTCTCCGGCGCGCCCTGGACTGCCTATCGCCTCGCTGGAGCGGGAGCACGCCGCCGCGGGCGTCATGATGATTCCCATCCCGCGGGCCGGCGTGCTCGAGAAGGTGACCGGGATCGAGGCGGCCGGCGCCCTGCCGGACGTGGAGGACGTGACCATCAGCGCGCACCCGGGAGAAACCCTGGTGCCGCTGCCCGAGGGCCACCGCTACCTCGGGTTCATCTTCGCCCGTGCGCGGACGCCGGCGGCCGCCGAGCAGGCGCTGCGCGCGGCCCACGCCGCGCTCGACTTCCGTGATTCGCTGAGGAGGCTGGCCTTGCGTGGCATGCGCGCCGACGATCTGACCCGCATCCGCTTCGTGTCCGATCCGCGGATCTCGCCCGACGGCCGGCGGGTGGCCTTCGTGGTGACCACGCTCTCGGAGGAGAAGGACGAGTACCTGTCGAATATCTGGCTGGTGGACACCGAGGGCGGCACGCCCCGCCGCTTCACCGCCGGCCCCGGACGCGACACCGCGCCGCGCTGGTCCCCGGACGGCTCCCGGCTGGCGTTCATCTCCGAGCGCGATCGCGGCAAGAAGGGCCAGCTCCTCGTCATCCCCGCCGACGGCGGCGAGGCCCATCGCGCTGACCGACCTCAAGAACGGGGTGAGCGGTCCGGAGTGGTCCCCGGATGGGACGCGGCTGGCCTTCGTCTCCAAGATGGGCGGCTGGCAAGAGCCCGAGGCGAGGAAGAGAAGCGGAAGTCCAAGCCCGCGCGTATCATCACCACGCTCAAGTACCGGTTCAACGGTGAGGGCTGGATCCACGATCGGCGGGCGCACGTCTTCACGGTATCGGCAGCCGGCGGCGCGGCCCCTGCTTCAGCTCACCGACGGCGACTGGGCAGACGCCCAGCCCGCCTGGTCGCCCGACGGGCGCTGGATCGCGTTCGTCTCTGCGCGCCATGCCGACCGCGACCTGGACGACGCCTCCGATATCTGGATCGTGCCGGCCACGGGCGGTGAGCCGCGCCGGATCACCGACACGCTCGGGCCCGCCGTCTTCCCCGCGTTCTCGCCGGACGGGCATACGCTCGCGTATCTCGGCCGGCGCCACCGCGCGGAGTTCGGCCGGAACTGGCGCCTCCTCACGGTGCCGGTGGCCGGTGGCGCCCGCGGAGCCTCACCGACGCCTTCGACCGCTCCGCCGCCGCGCTGGAGCGACCGCCGCTCTGGTCACCCGACGGACGCTGGATCACCTTCGGCGTGGAGGACCGCGGGGCGCTGGCGCTGTACCGCGTGGGCCGCGGCGCCGACGGCGCCCCGCGGCGCCCCCGCCGCCATCGTGACGGGAGAGCGCGTCGTCAACGGCGTCTCCCTGTCCGCCGATGGGCGGCGCCTGGCCTTCACCGCCACCGACGCGCTGACACCCACGGAGGTGTTCGCGTGCGGGCCAGACGGGGGCGGCGAGCGGCGGCTGACCGACGAGAACCGTGCGTGGCGGGCGTCGGTGAGCCTCGCCGCCCCGAGCGCTTCCGCTTCGAGCGGGCGGGCTTCACCGTGGACGGCTGGGTGATGAAGCCGGTCGGCTTCACCGAGGGCCGGCGGTACCCCGCGCTGCTCAATATCCACGGCGGCCCGCACGCGCAGTACGGTCTGGGCTTCTTCGACGAGTTCCAGGTCCAGGCCGCCGCGGGCTTCGGCGTGATCTTCCTCAATCCGCGCGGGAGCCAGGGCTACGGCGAGGACTTCACCCGCGCGGTGGTGGGCGACTGGGGCGGAGGCGACTACGCGGACGTGATGGCGGGGCTGGACGAGGCGCTGCGCCGGGCGCGGTGGATCGATCCGGGCGGCTGGGCGTGCTGGGCGGCAGCTACGGCGGCTTTCTTACCTCGTGGGCGGTGGGCCACACCGGCCGTTTCAAGGCCGCCTGCTCGGAGCGCGCGGTGAACAGCCAGGCGAGCATGTTCGGCACCAGCGACATCGGGCACATCTTCAACGTGTCCGAGGTGGGCGGGCTGCCGTGGGAGACGCCCGACGTCTACCGGGAGCGCTCGCCGCTCACCTATGCCAAGAACGTGACCACGCCGCTTCTCATCATCCATTCGGAGGACGATCTGCGGTGCCCGATCGAGCAGGGCGAGCAGCTCTTCGTGGCGCTCAAGAAGCAGGGGAAGGAGACGGTGTTCGTGCGCTTCCCCGACGAGAACCACGAGCTCTCCCGCTCGGGCACGCCCCGCCATCGCCTCGAGCGGTTCCGGATCATCCTCGACTGGTTCACCCCGCGGCTCGGCGCGGAGGGCCGATGGGGCTTGAGGGCGCCGGGCTCTCGTCACCGGGGCGCAGCAAGGAATAGAGCCGCGCGGCGGCGCTGGCCCTGGCGCGAGGCGGGCGCGGACGTCGCGCTCAACTATCTGGATGACCGGGCCGCCGCCGAGCGAGTGGCGGCGGAGATCCGCGGCCTCGGCCGACGCGCGCTCACTCTGCCCGGCGACGTCTCGAAGGCCGCGGAGGTGACGGCGCTGGTGGAAGGGGTCACCCGCGAGTGGGGCGTGCCCGACGTCCTCGTCAACAATGCCGGTGTATTCCCGCGCTCGCCCTTCCTCCGAGCTGGCCGAGCGCGAGTGGGATCTCGTGCTGGACGTGAACCTCAAGGGCGGCTTCCTCTGCGCCCAGGCGGTGGCGCGCGGCCTGGTGGCGGAAGGGCGGGGCGGCAGCATCATCAATCTCGCCTCGCAGGCCGTGCGCGGCGCGCCGCTGGGCGTCCACTACACGGCCAGCAAGGGCGGGGTGGTGGCGATGACCCGCGCCATGGCGCTGGCGCTGGCCCCCATGGCATCCGCGTCAACGCGGTGGCCCCAGGGCTCACGGATACTGCCCAGCCGCGCTACGAGCACAGCGAGGCCACCATGGCCGAGCTGAGCCGAAGCGGTGCCGCTGGGCCAGATGGCGCAACCCGGCGACATCGCGGACGTCATCGCGTTTCTGGCAGGGGACGCGGCCCGGCACGATCACGGGGAGACCATCCACGTCAATGGGGCAGCTACATGGCGTAGCGGGTAAGCGGGCAGGCCACGCCGGCCTGCCCGGAGTTACAGGCGCTGAAGTGTCTTCGCGTGCGCCTGCCAGATGGGCCGGGGCAGGCGATCGCCGAACGTCCGGCAGAACTCCGCCCAGCTCGTCGAGGGCGCCCACCCAGTCCAGCCTTGTCCACCTCGCAGCGCCTCGGCCAGGCGGTGCGACGGCATATCGAGCCCGGTCAGATCCAGCCCGTCGGGGTAGGTACATTGCCGATGGCGGTCTCGGCGGCCTGGCCCCGACCCTGGATGCGCTCGACGATCCACTTGAGCACGCGCACGTTCTCGCTGTAGCCGGGCCAGAGGAACTTGCCGTCGGCGTCTCGACGGAACCAGTTCACCCGGAAGATCTTCGGCGGGTTCTCGAGCCGGCGGCCCATCGCCGAGCCAGTGCTCGAAGTAGTCGGCCATGTTGTAGCCGCAGAACGGGCAGCATGGCCATCGGGATCGCGCCGCACCACGCCCACCTTACCGGTGATGGCGGCGGTGGTCTCGGTCCCCATCGCCGAGCCCAGGAAGACGCCGTGGTCCCAGTCGAAGGCCTCGAAGACCAGCGGCACCACCTGAGCGCGCCGGGAGCCGAAGATGAAAGCCGGAGATCGGCACCCCTGCCGGGTCTTCCCAGTTCGGCGCGATGGACGGGCACTGGCGAGGCCAGCACGGTGAACCGGGAATTGGGATGCGCGGCCGGGCGCGCCGCCGGGTTGCCACGGCTTGCCTTGCCAGTCGAGCGTCCCGCCGGAGGCTGCGTGTCCATGCCTTCCCACCAGGGCTCGCGCGCGGGCGTCATCGCGACGTTGGTGAAGATCGTATTGGACCGCACCATGGCCATGCCGTTCGGGTTGGTCTTGGCGCTGGTGTTGGGAGCCACGCCGAAGAAGCCCGCGCTCGGGGTTCACCGCGCGCAGCTGGCCCTGCTGCGTCCACGTGGATCCATGCGATGTCGTCGCCCACCGTCCAGCACGCGATAGCCGGGCAGCCAGTGAGATCACCATGGCGAGATTGGTCTTGCCGGACGCGCTCGGCATGGCGCGCGGCGACAGTAGGTGATCTTGCCGGTCTGGATCCTCCACGCCGAGGATCAGCATGTGCTCGGCCAGCCAGCCTTCCTGCGCGCGCCTGGCGCGAGGCGATGCGCAGCGCGTGGCACTTCTTGCCGAGGAGCGCATTGCCGCCGTAGCCGGAGCCCACGCTCCAGATGAGCTTCTCCTCGGGGAAGTGGAGGATGAAGCGCCGGTCCGGCGAGAGGTCGCCGAGCGAGTGCAGGCCCCGGGATGAAATCGTCGGTCCGGCCGCATGTGCTCGCAGCGCCACCGCGCCCACCCGCGTCATGATGTGCATGCTCGCGGCGGCGTAGGCGCTGTCCGTCACCATGACGCCCACCCGGCTCATCGGCGAGCCCGGCGGGGCCCATGAGATACGGGATCACGTGCATGGTCCGGCCGCGCATGGCTGCCGCGGAACAGGCCGCCCACGCCGCTGCTTGGCCTCCGCGGGCTCCATCCAGTTGTTGGTGGGCCCCGCGTCGTCCTTGTCGCGCGAGCAGATGAAGGTGAGCTGCTCGGTCCGGGCGACGTCGGTGGGATGGCTGCGGTGCAGATAGCAGTTCGGGTAGGTCTTCGTCGTTGAGCGGCACGAGGGTGCCGTCGCCGAGCATCTGCCCCGACCAGCCGGTCGTACTCCGACTTGGAGCCATCGCACCAGACGACGTCGGCCGGACTCGTGAGGGCGGCCACTTCGTCCACCCATTTCTCGGCGACGGTCGTCATGGCCATGGCGATGTCCTCGCGGCGTATAAGAAAGGGAGGGTCCGAAGGTTAGGCTTGGGCGCTACTCTAGCAGAAAACCGCGCGCGAGGATTCCAAAGTCGCTGGCCGACGGCGATCCAGACCTCGCGCGGCACGTCGCTGCGGCCCAGCTTGCTCCGCAGGGTCTTGGGGGTGATGCCGAGGATCTCGGCGGCGCGGGTCTTGTTGTTCCCCACCGACGCCAGCGTTCGCCGCAGCAGCGCCTGCTCCGCGTCATCGAGGGTGGTGCCCACGCGGATCAGCACCGCGTCCTCGCCGTCCTGGGCGGCGGGCTGCCCAGGTGCCGCCACGGGTAGGCAGTCCGGCGCCACCAGGTCTCCGGAGCAGCCGACCACCGCGCGCTCGATGGCATTGCGCAGCTCGCGGACATTGCCGGGCCAGGTGCCACCGGATCAGCCGTTGCAGCGCGGCGTCGTCCACGCCCTGACCCGCTTGTCGTACTTGGCGTTGAACTCTTCGATGAAGGCCTCGACCAGGAGCGGGATGTCGTCCTTGCGCTGGCGCAGGGGCGGCATGGCCACGGAGAAGCACGTTGAGGCGATAGAAGAGATCCTCCCGGAAGGCCCCGCCGCGCACCGCCTGCACGGGATCCTTATTGGTGGCGGCCACCACCCGCACGTCCACCGGGAACTCGCCCTTACCGCCGAGGCGCCGCAGGGTCCCCTCCTGCAGGACGCGGAGATACTTCGCCTGGAGTGCCGGGCTCATCTCGGCGATCTCGTCGAGGAAGATGGTTCCGCCTGTCGGCCAGCTCGAAGTAGCCCGCCCGCCGGTCCGCCGCGCCGGTGAAGGCGCCCTTCTCGTAGCCGAACAGCTCGCTCTCGAGCAGGGTCTCCGGGATGGCCGCGCAGTTGACGGCCACGAAGGGGCCCGTTCCGGCGCGGCGACAGCTCGTGAATGGTGCGGGCCACCAGCTCCTTGCCGGTACCGCTCTCGCCGGAGATCAGCACGGCGGCGTTGGTGGGGGCCGCCATCTCGGTGAGCCGGTAGATCTCCTGCATCGACTTGCTGGTGCCGAGCAGGCGGCCGAGGCCACGGGCCTCCTTGAGCTGGCGGCGCAGCAGAGGTGACCTCTCGCACGATCTCGGTCTTGCTCGATGGCCTTCTCGATGAGCAGGCGCAGACGCCGGGTATCCACCGGCTTGGTGAGGTAGTCGTAGACGCCCTGCTTCATGGCCGCCACCGCGCTGTCCACCGTGGCATGACCGGTCAAGATGATGACCGACAGGCCCGGACACTCTTCCCTGGATGGTGGAGGCGAGGGTGAGCCCGTCCATCCCCGTCATCACCAGGTCGGCGATGACGAGGTCGGGACGGCGAGCCAGGGCCCGCGTCAGCGCCTCCCTCGCCATCCTGCGCCTGCTCGACCACTGATAACCCCACCCCTCGAGGAGCAGCGTGAGCCCTGCGAGCGAATCCGCATCATCGTCGACGAGAAGAATTCTGGTAGCCATGGCGGTGTTCGGGTGCAACCCGCGTGCCCGCCATCGCGCCCTCATTTCATGCGGATTTAGGCCGAATTCCTCGAGGGGGCAAAAGTGCCGACACCTAATTACCGTGTAACTTTCGACCTTCGGCGACTCGCGCCGCTGGCCGAAGGATCGAGCACGGTGGAGCGCGCGCGCGCTCCACCGTGCTCGGCATGCGCCCGCCGACCGCGGTCGGCGGGCGCTGGTTGTCCTGAGCTCTAGTGGCGCCGCGGCGGGTGGAGGGCCGGTTCTCGTCCGCGAAGTCCGAGTCCCTGGTCTCCTCGAGGAATCCCTCGAGCTCCTGCTCGGCCTCGTCCTTCGCGTAGCCGTACCGCTCCTGCAGCAGGCCGGCCAGCTTGTCGAAGCGTCCCTTCGACTTGTCCAGCTCGTCGTCCGTGAGCTCGCCCCACTTCTCCTTCACGCTGCCCTTGAGGCTGCTTCCACTTGCCTTCGAGGATGTCCCGGTTCATATCGCCCTCCTTGCTCGGAAAGGGGAGCAATATCCGTGCAAGGCGCCGACTGCGCCGCAAGTGCGTGCCCGCACGAGTTTCGCGCGTGGCGGAGGGCGACGGGCGCCGGCTCGCGCCGGCATGAAGGGGGAATCCTACCGGGTAGTGCGCCGTCCCGACGGAAACGTCGGGCATCGATGGTAGGCGTTGATGCGGCACGCGCTTTCGAAGAGATCGCGGAACACGTTGATCACTCCGGCCGGCGAGCGACGGTGGCACCGCCGCCGACGAGCCGGACGAGCAAGTGGATGAGGGTCGTGGTGTTCACCGGCTTCGGCACGTGAAGGTCATAGCCGGCGTCGATGATGCGCCGCCGATCGTCCTCGCCCGCATAGGCGGTCAAGGCCACCGCATGGATCCGTCCGCCGCGCGTCGCTCGAGACGGCGCACGCGCCCGATGAGGCTGATGCCGTCCTCTCCCGGCATCCCGATGTCGGACACCAGCAATGCCGGCCAGCGTCGCGCCGCTTCCACCATCGCCTCCGCCACCGAGGCGGCGCTGCTCACGCGGGCACCCGAGCGGACGAGACTCACCGCGAGCGCCTCGCGGGCATCGGCGTCGTCGTCTACCACGAGCACCGCGAGGTCGCGCAGCACCTGCCCCGCCGGCTCGGCCAGCTCGAGGGCCGTCGTGCCCCGCGACCAGGGCCGCGAGTCCGCGGTGAGCGGAAAGAGCACGGTGAAGGTGGTGCCGCGGCCCTCCCCCAGGCTCTCCGCCCGGATGGTCCCGCGGTGCAGCTGTACCAGCTGCCGCGCGATGAGCCAGCCCAGGCCGAGCCCGCCCTGCGGCCGCGTGACGCTGCTGTCGCCCTGCCGAAACCGGTCGAAGATGTGCGGAGAAGCTCGGGCGCGATGCCCTGGCCCGTATCCTGGACCGTCACCTCCGCCTCGTCGCCGCGCCGGCGGAGCCGGACCTCGATCCGTCCGCCCACCGGCGTGAACTTGAGCGCGTTCGAGAGAAGATTCCACATTACCTGCTGCAGGCGAGTGGCGTCACCGAGCACGCGGCCCCACGTCCGGGTCAGGGCCCGGAGCCGGGGTGAGGTGCTTGGCCTCAGCGGTGGCCCGGACCGTCTCCACCGCGGACTCGATCACCGCCTGGAGATCGATGGGGCCCATTTCCAGACGGAGCTTGCCCGAGGCAATCCGGGAGATGTCGAGCAGGTCGTCGATGAGCTGCGCCTGGAGTGCGGCATTGCGGTCGATGGTATCGATGCCCCGGGCCAGGGTGTCCTGGTCCAGCGGGCGCTGCCGCAGGACGCCCGACCACAGCCGAAGGGCGTTGAGCGGCGTGCGCAGCTCGTGGGACAAGGTGGCGAGAAACTCGTCCTTGGCGCGGTTGGCGCGCTCCGCGTCGGCGCGCGCCCGCTGCTCGCGCTCCAGCAGCTCGGAGCGCTCCGCCTCGGCGTGCTTCCGGGCGGTGACGTCGAGGGCGACCAGGATGGCGAACGCGGGCTGGCCGGGCTGCTGGATCGACGACACCGACATGCTGGCCCACACCGTCGACCCGTCGGAGCGGAGCAGCCGCACCATCGCGCGTCTGGCTGCGTCCGTTCTCGTTGAGATGCATGAGAAGGCGCCGCCCGTCCGCGGCGTCCTCCGGATGGAAGAACTGGTCGAGCCGCGTGCCCAGCACCTTCTCGCGCGGGCGGCCCACCATCTCGCAGAACCGGTCGTTGACGAGGGTGAATCGGCACTCGAGGTCGAGCTGGGCGATGCCCGCGATGGTGTGGTCGATGATCGCGCTGAGGCGCTGCTCGCGATCGCGCAGCGTGCGCTCTGCCTCCGCGCGCTGGAAGCCGGCGGTGAGGAGCGCGTCCGCCATGGCGTGGATCTCCGTCACCGGCGATTGCGGATGGGTGGTCATCCGCCCCGAGCAGAGGTCGTAGGCGGAGACGGACAGCGCCCGCAGCGGCCGCGTGATGCGCCGTCCCAGGATGGTGGCGCCCAGCACGCTCAGGAGCAGGAAGCCCGCGCCCCCATCACCACCGCGCCCAGCGAGCGCCAGAAGGGATATTCCACCACCGCGGTGGGAACCGCCACCAGCACCGTCCAGCCCGCCGACCCGGTGCGCGCATTGGCGAAAGTACACGGCGCGCCCCTGCGCGTCCGTGCCCTCATGCCAGCCGGGGGCCTTCATGTCGCCTCCCGCGGTGATGGCCAGCGCGGAGCGGCGGCCCATGGCGTCACCATGTCCCGGGTGCTGGGCGAGGATATTGCCGTGCGCGTCCACCACCGAGGCCGACCACTGATCGGGCAGCTTCTGGTCGACGAGAATGTTCCCGGACCGAGCCGGGAGACATTGGCGCTGCAGGACGTAGAGGAGGGAGACGTCGCGGAACACGGGCAGGCGTACGACATAACCCGGATCACCCGACCGCGGTCCCGGCTGGAGCCCGCTCACCGCGGGGAGCCCGAGGACACCGCCCGTGTGAAGCTCTCACGCTCGCCCATGGGCTCGGAGGGATCGCCATAGGGGTTGAGGGTGTTGAGCGCACGGCGTCCATCGGGCTCGGCCAGAGACACCGCAATCCAGCCTCGCTGCGTCTCGAGGCGCCGGCGCGCGTCCCCGTAGAACAGCGAGAGGTCGCGATTCTCGAGATTGCGCGAGGTGGCAAGGATCTTGAGCGTGCCGATCGTGTTGTTGAGCTCGCGATCCACTCCGGCGGCGAGGCCGCGCGCCGTGTCCACCAGCTCCCGCTCGACCGCTCCCCGGCGCTCATCCGAGATGCTCAGGGCGAGCCAGCCGCTGAACACGACGACGGGAAGGACCGCGGCCATCACCAGGATGATGAGATGGGCGCGGACGGAGAACCGCTTCACGGGCGCGAAATCCTCACCGCGACGAACGAGGCGCTTTCTTCTCGTCACCCGCTGTGTTGTCGTCGATCCACTCGCGTGCCACCCGAACGCCCGTCGCCAGCGCGGCAGATTCGCTGGGGAACTCCGCGCCGGGCAAGTCGAGCGGGGTGGTGCTGATGCCGGTGGGAGTCTCGTGGTGGACATTCGCCACGACCGCCCATGCCCCATCCGCGCGCTGCTCGGTGGTGACCTCGATCTCGTATCCGGCAATGCCGGACGGCACGACGTGTCGCTGCACCATGCGTGAGCCTCCTTGGCTCGGGATCGGCCTGAACCGATCGAGAAGTTTGCAAGCGCGTGTGCCGCCGAGAAGCCTGAAAAGGCGTCGAAATCGGGGCCGAGTGCTCGAATGGGAGACGGTCTCGAGGCGGATCCCTGGTCGTTTCTTCCGGGTGGGTAAGCCCTACCGTGTAGTTTCCGACTCCAGGCGTTTACGTCCCGGGCTGGCGCGGCCCTTGCTCTCCGGGTGGGCACGTGCATCGCGTCCGGCCCGGGATCGGCCTAGCCAGGTTACTTCGCGGAGTCATCCTCGAAGGCCCGCGGGGCCTATCGGCGGCGCGGGCGACTATCTACAGCCGGCTCCGGCGGCCGCGATGGAGCGCGCCGGTCAAGGCAGCGACTGGCGGAGCGTCCAGTAGCGCGCGCCCAGGGATCCGCGCGCAGCGCGGTGAGCCACCGCGGCACGGTCTTCACCGTGTAGTGATCGGACGGGAGATCGGGAGCCAGCTCGTCCCAGGCCAGCGGGACCGAGACCGGGGCCTCCGCCGTAGCACGCGGGGAGAATGCCGACACCGAGGTGGCGCCGCGGGTGTTCCGCAGGTAGTCGATGTAGATGCGGCCTTCCGAGCGGCCTTGGCCATGGTGGCGGTATAGCGTTCAGGTGCGCTGCGCGCGATCTCCGTCGCCACCACGCGGGTGAACTCGCTCACCTTGTCCCAGGAGGAAGGCGCCAGCGGCACTGCACCACGCGGAGGCCTTTGCCCCCGTCGTCTTCACGAAGCTCTCGAGCTTCGCGGTCTGCAGCGTCCGCCGGACCAGCCGCGCGGCGTCGAGCATCTGAGTCCAGCGCACCCCGGGGCCGGGATCCAGGTCGAACACCGCGCGATCGGGTCGCTCGAGCTGATGGGCCACCGAGTTCCAGCGTGTGTATCTCCAGCACGCTCATCTGCGTCAGCTCGATCAGCGCGGGCAGCGACTCCGCGACGAGGAATTCGCCGCGGCCGGCGTCCATGGTGATGCGCACGCGCCGCAGCGCGGTGCCGGCGCCGGGGCGCGCATGGCGCTGGAAGAAACACTTGGCCCCCACCCTGTCGGGGCAGCGCAAGAGCGTGGTGGGCCGGTCGGCGAGATGGGGCAGGATCCAGTCGGCCACCGCCTCGTGGTAACGCGCGAGATCGCGCTTGGTCAGGCCGATCTCGGGATAGAGCACGCGGTCCGGATGGGTGAGCTTCACGCCGGCGATGGCGCCGGGCGTGGCGTCGGCGGAGGCGGGAGGCGAGGCGCCATCGGCGCCGCCGGCGGGCGCGGCGCGCCAGAGGGCGCGCGGGGGCCGAGACGGCGCGCTCGCGAACCACCGCACGAGCAGGCTTGTCCTCGCGCAGACCCTGGAACGAGGGATGGCGCATGCGCCCGTCCCCGGTCCACTCCGGTGAAGGCGACCTCGCCCACGAGCTCGGGCGACACCCAGTGGACGCGCGTGGAAATCGGGGCGCCGCGTCGAACGGGCTTTCGCGCCGCCGGAGGCTCCGGAGCCGCGGGACGAGCGCCCGGAGGTCCGCGTCCGGAGAAGCCCGTGCCGACCTTGCCCGCATACCGGAGCGTCGCGCCGTCCCGCACTCCCACCAGGAGGGCCCCGAGCCCCACGCGCGCGCCCTCCGGCTCGGTGTAACCGCCGATCACCACCTCTTGCCGCTGGAGACACTTGGCCTTGAGCCAGGTCATCGCCGCGGCCGGACGTGTACGGGACGTCGCGCCGCTTCGACACCGCACCCCGAGGCCGAGCCCACAGGCGCGACGGAGGAAGGCGCCGCCACCGCCCGCCACGTGCGCGGAGTAGCGCACCGGCCCTTCGCCCGCGTTCGCCTTCGCGAGCAATGTCTCCAGCGCGGCCTTGCGACTCTCCAGGGGTGACCCGCGCAGATCCCGCCCGTTCAGATGGAGGAGGTCGAAGGTCATGCCAGACCAAGGTGCCGGAGACTTTCGCTTCGCCCAGCCATTGCTGCAGCGCCTGAAAGCTCGTGGTGCCGTCGGGCCGCAGCACCGCCACCTCACCGTCGAGGAGCGCGGTGCGCGCGGGAAGGCGCGCGGCGGCGGTGGCGATGTCGGCGAAGCGCGCCGTCCAGTCCTTGGCATTGCGGCTCAGCAGGTGAACGCGCCCGCCTTCGAGCCGGCAGAGGATGCGATAGCCGTCGAACTTGATCTCGTGCAACCACGCGTCCCCCTCGAGGGGCCCGGTCCACCAGAGTGGCGAGAGCTGGGGCGGCACGAACCTCGGGAGCGCCGCGGGCCGGGTTCCGGCGGTCGCGCGCCGCGCCGGGGCGGTGAGGCCGCGAGTCCTACCCACGCGCTTGCGTCCGCCGCCGCGGGCCCGACCGGACCCGGACGGCGCGGGGGGGCGGCGTCGTCGCGCTCCTTGATCAAGAGCCAGGGCTCGCCGCGCCCCTCCTTGTCGCGCATGCGCACGAGCGCCCAGCCGCCCTTGAGGCGCCGGCCGCGGAGCAAGAACTTGAGATTGCCCGTCCGATACCCCTCACGCGGGTCGCCCACGGGGCCCACTCGCCGTGATCCCAGATCTCGACCTTGCCCGCGCCGTACTCGCCGGCCGGGATGATTCCCTTGAAGCGGGCGTATTCGAGGGGATGATCCTCGACGTGCATGGCGAGCCGCCGCACGCCGGGGTCGAGGCTCGGCCCTTCGGCACCGCCCAGCTCTTCAGCACGCCGTCCATCTCGAGGCGGAAGTCATAGTGGAGACGCGAGGCGGCGTGCTTCTGCACCACGAAGATGAAGCGCCGAGGCTTTCGCTGGGCGCGGCCGGCGCCGCGCGGCTCCGGCGTGGCCGCGAAGTCGCGCTTGCGATCGTACTCGGCGAGGCGGGGCCGGCCGCGTGCGGGCGCCTCTCAGATCGCGACGGCACCGGGATTGCCCATCGGCTCCTCGGGTACCGCGGCTCCGGCCGGATAGATGTCGTCGCTGCCATAGCGGAGGTGTGCGCGGGCACGGCGGCGTCGTGAACCGCGCCGGCCCCGAATTCTTCGGGATGCTGGTGCCGGAAACAGGCCCGGATCATCTCGATCGCCGAGCGCCGGGGAAGGAGTAGCCGGGTAAAATCTCACCCCCGGATCGCCCAGTCCTACATGTTCTCACCGATGCGGAAAGACGTGATCGCCATAACACGCCGACTAGCAAGAGCGATGCCATCAACTCGCGGCTGGCGCCCTTCCGGCACGCCTCTTGCTAATCCCGGTCCCCATGGACGAGCACGCGATCTCGGAGGAGACCCAGCATCTCCGCGCGGAGTTGAAGCGGAGCGCGCGTCTCGGGCGGCGGCCGAAGCGGCCAACCAGGCCAATGACGAGATGCTGAACTCGATCTCCCACAAGCTGCGCAATCCGGGCTCAACACCATCATGCTCTGGAGCCAGGTGCTCCGCGAGCAACCCGGCGATCCCGCGATGGTCACGCGAGCCCTCGACGGGCTGGATCAGGCGGCGCGCCTGCAGATCCGGATGATCGATACGCTCCTGACGACTGTCCCGCATCTCGCTGGGACGGCTGCGTCTGGAGGTGGAGGACGTTCCGCTGCGGCCCATCGTCGAGAGCGCGGTGAGGCCTCACGACCGCTCGCGGCCACCAAGGCCATCACGCTGGAGATGGATCTCGCCGGCGGGCTGATCGCCGTATCGGGAGACGCCACGCGCCTGGGCCAGGTGATCTGGCATCTGCTCTCGAACGCGATCCGGCACACGCCGCCGCGCGGAGGCCGCGGTGGATACGCCTCAGCCGGAGCGAGGGGTGTCGCTCGGGTGACGGTGCGTGATTCCGGACCCGGGATCGAGTCGTCTCGCCTTTCCACGATATTCGATCTGCACCACGCCTCCGCGCGTGGCGGGCCTCGCTCGACGACGCGGGCGGGCTGGGGTTGGCCCTGACCCGCCATATCGTGGAGCTGCACGGGGCATGGTGCGCGCGGAAAGCTCCGGCTACGGTGACGGCGCGACCTTCGCCTTCGAGCTTCCTCCTCGGATCGAGCCGGCCGGCGGTGGTCGACCGCTCTGCCGAGGCCGGCGTCATGGAGCCGGGGCGCCCATTCCGGTGTCCCTGGGCGGCCTCCGCATCCTCATCGTCGAGGACGAGCCGAGCGCGCGCGACAGCATGCGCATCATTCTCCAGCGCTGCGGGAGCCGAGGTGGCGGCGGTGGGCTCGGCTCGCCGCCAGGCGCTGGAAACGCTCGCGGAAGGCCGCTTCGACGCGCTGGTGAGCGACATCGCGATGCCCGGAGGCGACGGCTACGAGCTCCTGCGGCGCGTGCGGGCAATGGCCCCCGAGGAGGGCGGGCAAATCCCCGCGGTGGCCGTCACCGCGCAGGCCGGCTCCGAGTCGCGGTCACGCGCGATCGCGGAAGGCTTCCAGCTCTACCTGAACAAGCCCGTGGACGCCGCGCATCTCGTTCGGCTGGTCACCGCGCTGGGCGGGCGGGCCCGCGCCAGCTAAGTCATGGCGATCTGGAGCCGCCTCCGGATGCCGTTGGGACTCCGTATCCCGGAAGGGCGCTGGCGCGCCTGGGCTCTCGGCTCCTCGTCGTGGTGGCGGTGCTCGCCTATTCGATGGCCTTCCTCATCGACGAGCCCCTGCGCCGCCAGATGGAGCGCCAGATCAACCAGCGGCTCAAGGGGTACACCGCGCGGGTCGGCAAGCTCGACTTCCACCCCCACGGATTCTCGCTGACCTCAAGGACATCGTGATCACGCAGGACGCGCAGCCCGATCCGCCGGTGGCGCGCATCCGGCGGCTCAGCGCCAGCGTCGAGTGGCGCGCGCTGCTTTCCGGGAAGCTGGTGGGCGACGTGGAGATCGTGCGGCCCAAGGTGAACCTGAATCTCGCGCAGGCGCGCCAGGAGATCAAGGATCCGGATGCCGGTGGAAAAGCGGGGCTGGCAGGAGGCGCTCGAGGCCGTGTACCCGCTCAAGATCAACACCTTCGTGATCCGGCGCGGCGAGCTCGTGTCACACGGACGAGGGCCGTTCGCGCCGCTGCACCTCCGCCGCATCCAGCTCGAGGCCAGCAATATCCGCAACGTGCGCTCGAAGGAGCGCACCTATCCATCCGAGATCCACCTGGTGGCGAAGGTCTTCGAGCGGGGCCGGCTCGAGGTGGACGGCCGTGCCGACTTCCTGGCGGAGCCGCACGCGGGCGTGCTCGCGGACGTGCGCATGGAGGGGATCGAGCTCGACTATTTCCGCCCGCTCACCCGGCACTACGACGTCGCCGTCAAGGGCGGGCTGCTCTCGGCCGACGGGCGCGTGGAGTACGCGCCCACGGTGAAGACGGTGGATCTGCGCGAGGCGCGGGTCGAGGGCGTCACCGTCGAGTACGTGCACAAGGGGCGCCAAGGGCGTCCGGGCGTGAGCACGGTCGCCAACAAGGCCGGCAAGGCGGCGGCCGACGTCACCACCGAGAGGCCGGGCCTGGTCGTGCGCGCCGACCAACTGCAGGTCGCCCGCAGCACATTCGCGCTCGTCAATGCCGCCGCGCGGCCCTCGTACCGCCTCTACCTCTCCGACACGAACGTGAAGGTGAAGAACCTCAGCAACCAGCGGGCGGAAGGAGTGGGCGACGTGAGCTGACGGGGAAGTTCATGGGCACCGGACCCACCGCGATGCAGGTCCGGTTCCGACTCCGGTACCCCGCGGCCGGACATGGACGTCAAGATCCGCATCTCCGACACTCGGATGCAGCCGATGAACGATCTCTTCCGCGCCCACGGCGGCTTCGACGTGACGGGCGGGTCCTTCTCCTTCTTCTCCGAGATCAGCGTCAACCAGGGTCAGGTGGCGGGGTACGTGAAGCCGCTCTTCAAGGATCGTGGACGTGTACGATCCCCGCCAGGATCGAAGCAAGAACATCTTCCGTCGCGCCTACGAGGCGGTGGTGGGTGCTATCGCCCAGCTTCTCGAGAACCGGCCCCGGGACGAAGTGGCGACCAAGACCGAGCTGTCCGGGCGAATCGACAATCCCAACGTGGGGACGGTGGAGGCCATCGTCCGGCTTCGTGCAGAACGCGTTCGCCCAGGCCATCGCGCCCGCCTTCGAGCGGGAGAGCCGGCGGAGGTCGTCCGGCTGACCCCCGGCACATATCCGATGGCACACATTCTCCTCGTGGAAGACGACGCGGATAGCCGCGAGGCGCTCCGCTTCCTGCTGGAGCACTCGGGCCATCGCGTCAGCGTTGCCGGCGACGGCCGGGAAGCGATCGCGCTTCGGCCGCCTCGCTGGTCCCGGACTGGGCCGTCATCGACATTGGGCTGCCCGGACATCGACGGGTACGAGGCCGCCCGCGGCGTGCGGGCGGGCGCGCCCGCCGTGCATATGGTGGCGCTGACCGGCTACGGGCGCCCGGAGGACCGCCAGCGCGCGTTCGATGCCGGCTTCGACGCGCATATGATGAAGCCGGTCGACCCAGACCGGCTCGTGGAGATCATCACGCCGCGCTGACGCCACCTGCGGGTGGCATTCGGGCCCGCGGCGTCGTGGCGGGCGACTTGCAGTCACGTTCCTCGCGGGTGCCGGCGGGCGGCCGCATTCCATCGCGAAGGAGACACCGACATGGCCAGACTGGTGACGGGAGTGTTCTGGGATCGGGCGGCGGCGGAGCGCGCCTATCAGGCGCTGCGCAGCCGCGGTTACAACGAGGCCGAGGTCAACGTGATGATGTCCGCCGCGACCCGCCAGCGCTTCTTCGACGACGACGGCGCCGGGAACGGAGCTGGGGAGCAAGGCGCTGGAAGGCGCGGGGTGGGAGCCGGAGTGGGCGCGGTCGCGGGCGGCGTGATCGCCTGCGCTCGCGGCGGCGGCCGCGGTGGTCGTGCCCGGATGGGGCTCGTGCTTGCCGGCCCGATGGCCGCCGCCCTGGCCGGCGCTGGCGCCGGCGGCGTGACGGGTGTGATCGGCGCGCTGATCGGCGCGGGAATCCCGGAGGATCGGGCGCATCTCTACCGAGCGCGCCCTCGGAGAGCGGCGGAATCGTGATGGGAGTCGGCCCTCGCACCGACGAGGATGCGCACTATTTCGAGTCGGAGTGGGAGGCCGCGGCGCCACGGAGAGTCGGGCCGCCCGCCGATAGTCGCTTCCGCGGCGACCCGGACGGCCGATGCGTCCGGGTCGCCGGAAAGAGGTGTTGTGGCGCTTACTTGGCCGTGCGAAGCGTGCCGCGGGATTGGGAAGAATCGCTTCCCGCCCCGCGTGGATGGTCCCGCCGATCGTCTCCGACGCGCTGTCCACGAGTAGCTCGGCCTGCTTCAGCGTGTTGGCGGCTCGCTCCCGAAGGTCGCGCGTTCCGACTTCGACGAAGTGATTGATCTGGTCGCCCCACAGCCAGTACGCCACTCCACCCGCGACGGCTCCGACGATGAAAGTCTTGAGCATGGGATTCTCCTCCTTGCCTCACTGAGCAGCAAGCGGCGATGCCAGGGCTCGTCTTACCCGATAGAAACTACCGCACTCCGCTCGAGGCGTAAGCGCATCGTCCGCGCGCGAGAGAGAAAGCGCTGCGAATTCCGGCAACTCGCGGCGCGTAGGAGCCGGCGGCACGCGCGTTGCACTGTCAGATTGGCGGAAGGTGGCCGCAGCGGCTGCCAGGGGAGGATCCATGAGTACCATCCTGATCGTCGTGCTCGTGCTTCGCTGGTAGGAGCGATTCCGGCATGGCCGCACAGCCGCCAGTGGGGTACTTCCCCAGCGGGCTCCTTGGTGTCGCCCTGCTGGTGCTCTTGGTCCTCGCGCTGGCCGGGCGAGTCTGATGCCCACCGCGACAACGTCCACTAACCAAATCAGAGGAGGAAACCCAATGCACCGTACAACCAGACTGAGCGCCGCCGTGATCATGGGCTTGGCGCTGGCCGCCGCCCCGACGTGGGTGAGCGCGGCCGACGAGAAGAAAGCGACTGACGGAAGAAGTCGACCACCGACTCCGTGAAGACCAACGTCAGCGACTCCTGGATCACCCTCGAAGGCGAAGATCGCGCTCTTCGCGGATAGCCGCGTTCCCAGCACCGCCGTGAACGTGGGAGACTCAGAAGGGCACCCTCTACCTTCGCGGCAAGGTCGACAGCGACGCCGCCAAGGCGGCCGCCGAGGAGATCGCCAAGGGCGTCGACGGCGTGCAGAGCGTGAAGAACGAGCTGCAGGTGGTGGCCCCCACCGAGAAGAAGATGGTGGAGGCCAAGGACGAGGACCTGACCAAGCAGGTGAAGACGCGCCTGCACAGCGATGCCCGCCTCAAGAAGGTCGACGTCCGGGTGGACAACGGCGTGGTGACGCTGCAGGGCAAGGTCGCCAACATCAACGACAGCGCCCGCGCCTCGCAGCTCGCCCGCGGCGTTCCCGGAGTCCGCTCGGTGAAGAACGACATGACCTACGACAGCGCGATGGACGATCCCAACACGATGGGAAATCGGATGAGCCGCGCGAAGGACACCATGATGGACGGCTCCGACAAGGTGACGGGCTCGCAGACCCACGTGGCGGCGGCCCAGCAGGCGCTGAAGACGAACGGCCTCAACCCCGGCCCCATCGACGGGCTACATGGGCCCGCAGACGGTGGCGGCGGTGCGTGAGTTCCAGCAGAAGCAGCAGCTGCAGGTGACCGGACAGCTCGATCCCGACACGCTCGGCCGGCTGGGCGTGGGCATCCGGCGGTGCCGCCCCTGAAGCGGTAGTCCCCGTATAGCGCGATCCGGTAGGGCGATGGATCGGCGGGCCGGGGAGGCGACTCCTCGGCCCGTTTTCTTTGTCGCCGGGGAGGGAACCACGAGGAGGATGGGGTGGCTGGTGCTGGCGGCGGCGAGTGGCCTGACGGCCTTCGTGGCTACAGCGCGAGCGCCGGATAATCCGCCGCCGGCGGCGGAACGGGGAGAGCTAGGTGGCGCGGTGCTCGGCGGAGCGCACGATCATGCCGTGCCGCGGCGCGGGGCGGGGCGACACGAGGTCACGCGAGCGCCGACGTTTCAGAACGGAACTCAACAGGCATACAGTGGCAAGGGTCAGGAGCGCGGCGATCGTTCCGGCGAGCAGGGGGCGAGATACGACATCGCCGAAAGCCCCACGGGGCAATGCCGCTGGCAACGGTGAGCGACAGCAGGCCGATCGTGGTTCTCATGACTGAAATCCCTCCCGGCTTCTGCGACGCAATCGGAGTGCCAGCCCTGAGCGCGAGGAAGAAAGTGCTATTCTCTCCACACGATGTCTTGCCGTACGAAGCTGGCAGGCATCGGCCTGACCGAAGAACGGGTGATTTTTTCCGTGTCGATTTTTCCCCTCCGGAGGGGCCAGCCGCGATGAGCCTTGCCGCCACGGGTCCTTCCGGGCCGACCTGCTCAGCGTCGAGCGTCTCGAGTCGAAGGCCGAGGCCATTGCGCGTGACCGCGTCGTCGAAGGCAAAGGTCGCGGACGCTTCCTTGCTGGGCCGCGTCCGGGACAATGGCCGGGTCCTCCTGCGCTGTTACCGGGCGCTCGCCGCGGTCATCCAGGAAGAGCGCGCCACGACCCCGGCCGCGGAATGGCTGGTCGACAATTTCCACATCGTCGAAGACGTCCTGAACGAGGTCCGCACCGACCTGCCGCCCGGCTTCTACCGCCAGCTCCCCCGGCTCGAGCGAGGGGCCGCTTCGAGGGCTCGCCGCGCGTGGTCGGGCTCGCCTGGACGCTGGTCGCCCATACCGGACAGCCGCTTCGATCCCTCGTGCTCCAGCGCTTCGTCCTGGCCTTCCAGCGCGTGCAGCCGCTCTTGATCAGCGAGCTGTGGGCGGTGCCCATCGCCCTCCGCCTGGCATTGCTGGAGAACCTGCGCCGGCTCGCCGAGGAGATCGTGGAAGGCCGCGCGGAGCGGCTCGCCGCGGACGGGCTCGCCAACGTCCTCCTCGGGCAGGGGACAGCCCCCGGATCCCCTCGCCTTCAAGAGCCTGGGCGACCAGGTCTCTGACCACGCCCTTCGCGGTGCAGCGCTCGCCCAGCGGCTTCGCGACCAGGATCCCGACGCCACCCCCGCTGCCCGCTGGCTGGAGGAGCGGCTGGCCACCGTCGGGACCTCGTCGCAGGACCTGGTGCGCGCCGAGCATCAGCGCCAGGGGCGGCCAACGTGACCGTCCGGAACGTCATCACGAGCCTCCGGGTCATGGGGACGTTCGACTGGCGCGAGTTCTTCGAGAGCGCGAGTCTCGTGGACCGGGTCCTGCGCGAGGAGAGCGCGTTCGGCGCGATGGACTTCAACACCCGCGACCGCTACCGGCACGCCATCGAGGATCTCGCCCGCGGCTCGGGGCGCCCGGAGATGTCCGTCGCGCGTGAGGCGCTCGCGCGCTCGCCGGCCAGCGGGAAGACCCCGGCCTCTACTTCATCTCTGAAAGGCCGTCCCCGCCTGGAGGCCGCACTCGGGTATCGCGTCTCGAGTACGGCAGCGCCTCATCGCGCGCGTACATGGGGTCCGCGACCTGGAGCTATCTCGGCTCGACCTTCATCGTCACCGCGTTCCTGCTGTCCTCGCCCCTCTTCTTCACGCACCATCTCGGCGTGAGCCTGCTGCTGCTGGTATTGCTGGCTGCGCTGGCGATGTTCCCGGCCTCCGACGCCGCCACCGCCCTCGTCAACCGCGCGATGATGGAGCTCTGCCCCCGCGCCCGCTGCCGCGACCTGGAGCTCGCAAAGGGTGTGCCGCCCGACTTGAAGAGCCTGGTGGTCGTGCCCACCCTCCCGACGGGCGAAGCGCAGATCGCCGAGCAGATCGGTCGCCTGGGGGTCCACTACCTCGCCAACGCCGACGGCGAGCTGCGGTTCGCCCTCCTGTCGGACTGGACCGACGCGCCCGCCGAGCACGCCCCCGGGAGGACGACCGGCTGCTCGGCACGCGGCGCGGGCAGGTGTCCAGGCGCTCAACCGCCAGTACGGCGCGGCGGCGCGGACGGCGAGCCCGCTTCCACCTCTTCCATCGCCGCCGCGTCTGGAGCGCGAGCGAGGGATGCTGGATGGGATGGGAGCGCAAGCGGGGCAAGCTGCACGAGCTCAATCGGCTCCTGCGGGGCGCCGCCGACACGACCTTCCTGCCCGACGCCGGCCCCGGTGCCGCGACGGCATCCGCTACGTGATCACGCTCGATGCCGACACGCAGCTGCCGCCGGGGGCGGCGGCGCCGCCTGGTCGGCACGCTCGCCCACCCGCTGAACCGGCCGCGGCTCGATCCCGCGCGAGCGTCGGGTCGTGGAGGGCTACGGCGATCGCTTCAGCCGCGCGTCGCGCCCACGCTCCCGACCGATCGGCGAGGGCTCGATCTTCCAGCGCATCTTCTCGGGTCCGGCGCGGCATCGACCCGTATGCCGTCCGCGGTCTCCGACGTCTACCAGGACCTGTTCGGCGAGGGCTCGTACACCGGCAAGGGCATCTACGACGTCGACGCCTTCGAGGCGCGCTCGACGGCCGCGTGCCCGACGAGCGCGCTCCTGAGCCACGACCTGCTTCGAGGGCATGTTCGCGCGCGCGCGGCCTGGTCAGCGACATCGAGGTGTTCGAGGAGTTTCCGTCGCGCTACGACGTCGCCGCGGCGCGCGCAGCATCGCTGGGCGCGCGGCGACTGGCAGCTGCTGCCCTGGATCCTGCGGCGCGATGGCGGGCGCGAGCGCGACGCGCGCGCATGCCGATGCCGATCGGCCGCTGGAAGATGCTCGACAACCTGCGCCGCGACGCTGTCCGCGCCCGCCGCCTACCTCACCTGCTCGCTGGGCTGGGTCTTGCCCGACGGCGTGGCCGCTGATCTGGACCAAGTTCGTCCTGCTCGCCATCGCCATTCCGCGCGTTCATCCCGGTCGTCGACGGAGATCCTGCCGCGGCGGCGCGGGCATCTCAAGCGCAGCCTACCTGCGCGGGCATGGCGCGGAACCTCAGCGCTCGCGGTCGCCCAGGTCGCGCTCGATCCTCGTCGCTCCTCGCGCATCAGGCCTGGCTGATGGCCGACGCCATGGGCCGGACTCTACGCGTCTCCTCGTTCACGCGGCGCCGGCTGCTCGAGTGGGTGACCGCCGCCCAGGTCGAGTCGACCTCGACGCCTCGATCTGCGCAGCGTGTACGGGCGGATGGTCGGCGCGCCGGTCCTGGCGGTCGTCGCGGCGGCAGTCGCGATCCTCGCCCCGGGCGGCACTGGGTGCTCGCGCGCCCCGCTGGTGGTCCTGTGGTCGCTCTCGCCGGCCGTCGCCCGGTGGATCAGTTGCCGCCGCGCGCCCGTCCCGCCGAGGCAGCTGGCTCCGGCGGACGCGAGCGCTCTGCGCGACGCCGCGCGCGCGACGCTGGCGCTTCTTCGAGACGTTCGTGACGACCGCGGACAACGCGATGCCGCCCGACAACTTCCAGGAAGACCCGCGCCCGGTGGTGGCCCGGCGGACCTCTCCGACCAACGTCGGTCTGTACCTGCTGTCCGACGGTCGCCGCCCGCGACTTCGGCTGGCTCGGCACGCTCGACACGCGCGGACCGGCTCGAGGCCACGCTCGGGACGATGGACCGGCTCGAGCGCTTCCGCGGGCACTTCTACAACTGGTACGACACCGCGTGACCTCCGACCGCTCGAGCCCCGTTACGTCTCCACCGTGGACAGCGGCAACCTCGCCGGTGACCCCTGCGTCGCTCGCGGTGGCGGCGCGCGAGCGGGACGAAGCGGCCCCGTTCGTGGATGCCGAATGCCGCCCGGGGCATCGTGGACGCGCTGCGGCTCGTCCGCGAGGCCGCGCGCCGGCCGGCCGAGCGGGGACACCGAAGGCCCGGGCGAAGCGCCTTGACGGGCGGCGGCGAGCGCTGTCGAGGCCCTCGCCGCCGCCCGGCGCCGCGCGGCGCCTGGGGCCTCGGACTGCGCGCTGGCATCGGACGCCGAGCGCCTCACTGCCGCTGGCGCGAGTCGCTGGAGGCGATTCCCGAGGAGCGGCGCTCGCCTGGGTGAAGAGCCGCTCCAGGCGACCATCGCCGGCCATCAGCCGCGACCTCGAGGCGCTGGCGCCCTGGGCAGCGCCTGCTCAGATGACGCTGCCGCCGGCATGCCGGACGGATGCTCTCCGCCTGCGCGGCGGTGGCGCGCTTGCGGCTCACGATCCCGACGCTCGGCGAGCTGCCGGCCCGCGCCGCGGCGCGCCGCCCGCGAGCCGACGCGCTCGTCGCCGCGGCGTCCGCCGGGCCGGCGAGCCGGCGTCGGGGCTGGACGCCGGCCGCGTCGGCAAGCGTCGTCGAGGCCATCGAGCCGGTCGGGGCTGGCCGCTGGCGCCCGGTCCCGCGCGCTCGAGGAGATCGCCCGCACCGCGCGCACGATGCTGTTCGAGGCCATGGACTTCGAGCTTCCTCTTATGACGAGACGCGCCAGCTGTTCACCATCGGGTATCGCGTCTCGGATGGCTCGCTCGACGCCGGCTCGATACGACCTGCTGGCCTCCGAGGCGCGCCTCGCGAGCTTCGTCGCCATCGCCAAGGGCGACGTCCCGGCGTCGCACTGGTTCCGGCTCGGGCGCGCCCATGACGCCGGTCGGAGCCGGGCGCGGCGCTCGATCTCGTGGTCCGGATCGATGTTCGAGTACCTGATGCCCGCGCTCGTCATGCGCGCCGCCGACCGGAAGCCTGCTCGACCAGACGAGCCGCCTCGTCGTGCGCCGGCAGATCGAGCTACGGCGCCGGCGCACGGCGTGCCGTGGGGCATCTCGGAGTCGGCCTACAACGCTGCGCGACCTCGAGCTCACCTATCAGTACTCGAGCTTCGGCGTGCCCGGCCTGGGCCTCGAGCGCGGGCTCAGCGAGGACCTCGTCGTCGCGCCCTACGCGACGGCGCTGGCGGCGATGGTCGATCGCGCAGGCCGCGGCGCGCAACTTCGCGCGCTCTGGCCGCGCGTGGCGGCTGGGGCGCGTACGGCTTCTACGAGGCGCTCGACTACACCGCGCCGCGCGCTGCCCGAGGGCGAGCCGCGTGGCGATCGTCCGCGCCTACATGGCGCACCACCAGGGCATGACCGATGGTCGCGCTCGCCAATGTCGCTGCGACGGCGGCGCGATGCGCGAGCCGCTTCCACGCCGACGCCGATCGTCCAGGCGACCGAGCTCCTGCTGCAGGAGCGCACGCCGCGCGACGTCGCCGTCGCCGCGCCCGCGCGCCGAGGAGGTGAGGCGCGCCCGCCACGTGCGCGAGCTGGTGCCGCCGGTGCTGCGCCGGTTCCACTCGCCGCACGACCCGATGCCGCGCACGCACCTGCTCGTCGAACGGGCGCTACGCGGTGATGCTCACCGCGCGCGGGCTCGGGGCTACAGCCGCTGGCGCGACCTCGCGCGTCACGCGCTGGCGGGAGGACGTCGACCTGCGACGCGACGGGGCACGTACGTCTTCCTGCGCGACGTCCAGCGCGGCGACGGTGTGGTCGGCCGGCTATCAGCCGAGCGGCGTCGAGCCCGACGGCCTACGACGCGACGCTTTCTCCGAGGATCGCGCGGAGATCCACCGGCGCGACGGCACGATCTGCGACGACGCTCGAGGTGCTGGTCTCGCCGGAGGACGACGCCGAGGTCCGCCGGGTGTCGCTCGACGAACCTCGGGAGCGCGCGCGCGGAGATCGAGCTGACCTCGTACGCCGAGATCGTGCTGGCGCGCCCGCGGCGCGACGCCGCGCATCCCGCGTTCTCGAAGCCTGTTCGTGCAGACGGAGTTCGTCCCCGAGCTCGGACGCGCTCCTGGCCACGCGGCTGACGCGCGCGCCCGACGAGCCGCGCGGTCTGGGCGGCCCACCTGCGCCGTCGTGGAAGGCGAGACGCGTCGGAGCGCCGCAGTACGAGACCGACCGCGCGCGCTTTCTCGGGCGCGGGCGCGGCATCCGGACGCCGATGTCGATGATCGACGGCCGGCCGCTCTCGAACACGACCGGCGCGGTGCTCGATCCGATCTTCAGCCTGCGGCGCCGCGTGCGGCTCGCCGCCGGGCGCGACGCGCGCGCGTCGCGTTCTCGACGCTGGTCGCGCCGGTCGCGCGGCGCCGCGCTCGACCTGGCCGACAAGTACCGCGACCCGACGACCTTCGAGCGCGCGCGTGACGCTGGCCTGGACGCAGGCGCAGGTCCAGCTCCACCATCTCGGCATCGCGCCCGACGAGGCGCACCTCTTCCAGCGACGTCGCCAACCGCGATCCTCTACTCCGACCCGACGCCTGCGGCCGTCGCGCGCGACGCTGGCGCGCAACGCGCTGCGGCCATCCGGCGCTCTGGGCACACGGCATCTCCGGCGACCTGCCCGATCGTCCTGGTGCGGATCGACGAGGTCGAGGACCTGGGCATCGTGCGGCAGCTCCTGCGCGCCCACGAGTACTGGCGCATGAAGCGGCTGGCGGTCGATCTCGTCATCCTCGAACGAGCAGCCGCCGTCGTACCGCAGGATCTCCAGGGCGCGCTGGAGGCGCTGGTGCGGGCGAGCCAGGCGCGCGCTCGGCACCGCGACCGGCACGACGGGCGGCGTGTTCGTCCTGCGCGACCGATCGCTTCTCGCCGGCGGAGCGCGACCTGCCTGCAGACCGCGGCCCGCGCCGTGCTCGCTCAGTCGCCAGCGGCACGCTCGCCGAGCAGGTCGCGCGCGACGACTGGAGCGCCTGCCGACCGCGTGCCGCCCGCGCGCGCCGCCGAGGCGCTTCCGCCGCGGGCGCCGATCACGCGCCCGAGGCGCCGCCGCCGCGACCGGAGCTCGGAGTTCTGCAACGGGCTCGGCGGCTTCGCCGACGGACGGGCGCGAAGTACGTCGACCGTGCTCGGCGAGGGGCAGTGGACGCCCGCGCCCTGGATCAACGTGATCGCCAACGCCGCGCTTCGGCTTCCAGGTCTCGAGTCCGGCGCCGGCTATGCGTGGGTCGAGCAACAGCCGCGAGAACCAGCTCACGCCCTGGTCGAACGATCCGGTCAGCGACCCGCCGGCGAGAGCGCTCTACGTCCGCGACGAGGAGACCGGCGAGCTCTGGGGCCCGACCGCCGCTGCCCATCCGCGAGGACCGCGTGCGCCCTACGTGCGCCGTCACGGCCAGGGCTACAGTCGCTTCGAGCACACCGCGCACGGGATCGCGCTCGAGCTCACTGCAGTTCGTTCCGCTCGACGACCCGGTGAAGATCTCGCGGCTCACGCATCGAGAACCGGTCCGGCCGCGCTCGCGCCGCCTGCTCGCGTCACCGCGTACGTCGAGTGGGTGCTCGGCGCGCTCGCGCGGCCGCCGCCGCGCCGCTTCGTCGTGACCGAGATGGACGAGCCACGGGAGCAGCGCGTGCTCGCGCGCAATCCCTGGAACGCTGGAGTTCGGCGGCCGCGTCGCCTTCGCCGACCTGCGGCGGACGTCCAGACCTCCTGGACGGCGCGACCGGACCGAGTTCCTCGGCCGCAACGGCACGCTCGATCATCCCGACGCGCTCGACGCGCGGGCGCCGCCTGTCCGGGACGGGTCGGGCGCGGGCCTCGATCCCTGCGCGGCGCTCCAGACCTCGCTAGCTCGATCCCGCGCGCGGCGGACGCGAGGTGGTCGTTCTCTGCTCGGCCGAGGCGGCGACGTGGCCGAGGCGCGCGCGCTGGTCGACACGCTACGCGCTGCGCGGACCTCGACGCACGCTTCGACGCGGTGACACGGCGCTGGGACGACGTCTCGTCGGCGCGGTGCAGGTGCGGACGCCGGACCGGTCGCATGGACATCATGCTGAACCGCTGGCTGCTCTACCAGACGCTGGCCTGCCGCGTGCTGGGCGCGCATCGGCGTTCTACCAGGCGGGCGGCGCCTACGGCTTCCGCGACCAGCTCCAGGACGTGATGGCGCTCGCCGCGCCGCGCCCGACGTCGCGCGCGAGCAGCTCCTGCCGCGCCGCCGCGCGCCAGTTCGTCGAGGGCGACGTGCAGCACTGGTGGCATCCGCCGTCGGGCCGCGGCGTGCGCACGCGCATCTCCGACGACCTGCTCTGGCTGCCCTACGCGGCGGCCGCACTACGTCGAGGTCGACCGGGGACCGCGGCGTGCTCGACGAGACGGTGCCCTTCCTCGACGGCGCCGCTGCAGCCGGACGAGCACGAGGCCTACTTCGAGCCCGCGGTCTCGGACGAGCGCGCGACGCTGTTCGAGCACTGCGCGCCGGGCGCTCGACCGGAGCCTCGCGCGTCGGCGCGCACGGGCTGCCGCTGATCGGGCACGGGCGACTGGAACGACGGCATGAACCGGGTCGGCGCAGGAGGCGCGGGCGAGAGCGTCTGGCTCGGCTGGTTCTCACGCCGACTCACCGGGATGGCCGCGCATCGCGGCGGCACGCGGCGAGGACGCGCGCGCCGAGGCGCTGGCGCGGCGCACGCGGCCGCGCTGACGGCCGCCCTCGAGAGCCGCGGGATGGGACGGCGACTGGTACCGCCGCGCCTTCTTCGATGACGGGACGCCGCTCGGGCTCGGCGCGAACGCGGAGTGCCGCGATCGACTCCGATCGCCCAGTCGTGGGCGGTGCTCTCGGGCGCCGCCGATCCGTCGGCGCGGCGCGCGCCATGGCGGCCGGTCGAGGAGTACCTCGTGCGGCGCGGCGACGGCCTCGTCCTCCTGTTCACGCCCGCCGTTCGACCGGACGCGCGCGCGATCCCGGCTACATCAGGGGCTACCCGCCCGGGCGTGCGCGAGAACGGCGGCCAGTACACCCACGCCGCGATCTGGGCCGTCATGCGCCTTCGCGCGCGCTGGGCGACGGCGACCGGGCCGGCGAGCTCTTCTCGATCCTCAATCCCGATCAATCGCACCGGCACGCGGGCCGGCGTCCATCGCTACAAGGTCGAGCCCTACGTCGCGGCCGCCGACGTCTACGCGCGAGCCGCCGCATCGCCGGGCGCGGGGATGGACCTGGTACACGGGCTCGGCGGGTTGGATGTACCGCGCCGGCATCGAGTGGCTGCTCGGGCTTCCGGCTGCGTGGGCGCCGCGCTGCACCTCGACCCTGCATCCCGCGCGCGTGGAGCGGGCTTCCACGCTGATCTTCCGCTACCACGCCGCGATCTACCTCTCATCCAGGTGGTAGGTGAACCCTCACGGCGTCACCCGTGGCGCGTGGGCCGGATCAGGAGCTCCTCGACGGCCGCCCCCATCACGCCGGGGCCCGAGGGCATCGGGCTGGCTTCGGGCGACGGGCACACCTCCCACCGGATCCGCGTCGTGCTGGGCTGAGCAGCGGCACCTGGGCGGCGTTACCGGGTCGCTCTCTTTGCCTGGTACCGGGGCGCGTCGGCGCCGCGCCGGCATCCTCTCGATTCCGCGCGACGATTTCGGGGCCTTGAGCCGCGCCCCGCCTTCCCCTTCGCACCCGGCACGCCTCTTGCCCCCTTGATCGGACAGGGAAAGGAGGTCCCCCGATGCTCTAAGAGCATGAAGTTGAGTGTCTCGGCTACACCATTCTCGCCACCGACGGCGTAGGATCGTGCGGCGAGGCAGAACGACTTTCTCCCTCGACGAGGAAAATGAAGGCTTCGCTACCTCAGACATCGACACCGGGCGCTGGCTGCCCGGCAAGAAGGTGATGCTCTCCACCGCGTGGGATCAGCTCGGTGGATCCCTCTTGCGAAGCAAGATCGGTGGTCATGAACACCGACAAGAAGCGCATCGAGGAAGTGCCCCACATCACTCGAACGAGCACGTGCTCGACCGCGCAGTACGAGACGCGACTGCACGACTGGCGCTCATCGGTACCCGCCGTACTGCATGGCTCATAGGCGTGGCGGAGAGAGGAGGCCGCGACGGCAGCCGCCGGTGGAATCTGTGGGAACGGCATTTACCGGAAGACCCTGGAGACACTGGTGAACAGGGGCGCGTGGCACTCGACTCCTTCCGAGTGCGCCATCCACGGAATGGCGCCCGCCACAGCGTGCATCGCAGGATGCCGGGTCATCGGCCATGGCGTGGAGCTGGGGGAGCGCATCTTTCCGCTGCGCCAACGCGCTGCGCAGATGGCGGGGGATCAGCGAGAAGGCCGTCAATGCGCGAGCGAGGCGAGATGAGCTCACACACGAAACCATGGGCCTCCCGGGGCGAAGCCGGGGTGGCCTGAGAGGGAGATCCGCATGCAGGCCGTGAAACCACGGGCGCAGAACGACCGGGGTCGAGGGTGTCAAATATCGGGCAGATCGGAGCGCGTGGCCCTGTCAGTCGGCCTTGGGGCGGCGCTGGTCGTGATCGGCTTGGCGCTGCGCGTCGCGCCGAGGCCTCCGTCCGCGGTGACGGGCGCCGGTCTCGCCTATCGGGGGCTGGGCGGTCACTGCATGGTGTACCGGGCGCAGGGCATCCGGGGGCCAGAACCAAGAGTCCTCGACGACGGCAATCTCGGGGTGAAGGTGAAAGCGCCCGTTCCCATCGACGCGCCCGCCAGGCATGCTCCACGCGTTCTTAAGCAGATTTCCGGAATCTGCCCATCGTCACACGCCCAATCCTCGAGCGGGCGGACGTGGAATCTCCCACGCGCTCCCACTGGGCGGTCAGGTCAAGGGCCCCGTCATCCCGCGGTGGGATGCCGAGATCATCAGTGATATTCCCAACCAGCGCATCGGCTGGCGGACGATGCCCGGAGCGCGGGTGGGAGCATGCCGGGCCGCGTGCGCTTCGAGCCGCGCGCGGACGGCGGGACCGTGGTCTGCGGCCACGCCTCCAGTACAATCCGCCTCGGCGGGAGAGTTCAGCGCACATGGTGGCGCAGCTCTTCGGCGAGGACCCGGGGAAGCGGCTGGAGGAGGCGGACAACCCGCGCCTCGTGGAAGCTGTTCGGCGCGCGACCGAGGTGGTCGCGGGATGGGCTCCAGCCCCTCCACCGCCGATGCGTCTGCGCTATACATCCCCTGACCTATCGACCATCCGCGAATCGCGTGGAGCGAGCGGGTAAAAACGGGATCTGACCTGGGGAGTACACCGAAGCGCGACTTCCGGGGATGGCTCCAACCCGCCCGCCGCGCTCCCGCCGCCGCGCGCCGCTCACGATCGTCCTCTCCGGCGTGCTCGGGTTGGCTTGACCGGCGCCAGGCGAGCTCGTCTGCCCGCCGAGCGCGAGCGCTGCGCGCGCGTGGTGGAGTCCCGGTCCTCTGACCCACCGCGCACGCGGATTAGGTGCGCCGGAACCGGTGGATCCGGCACTTCACGCGCGGCCCCTTTCATGAGCCGTGGCTAGCCGCACACCTCGCCACCGGCATGACTCCGGCTGGATCGGGCCGAGCATCGGGCGGCGGCACTGCCCGCCGCGCTTCCGGATCTCGAGCGGCTCTCGCTCGGGGCGGGGGGCGCCGAGCTGTCACCTGGGTGGGATGGCGTGCGACCGTGCTCGTGCAGCTCGGGATGGGGCAGACCTTCTTTCACCGATCCCAACTCCTGGAGCCAGGCCGCGGCCCCTTCCGGCGTCATCGGTGCGTCAAAACCGCTACACGCCGCCCGGCATCCGATCTCGATGGGATCCGCCGCGCATCGACTTCTCCTTGTCCTCATCTCGCATCGATCCAGCCACGACCACCCTCGACGAGGGCAGGTGAAGCCCGGCTGGCCCAGACCTTCAACCCCTGTCTCCCTCGTGCCCCGCGGGATCGGCGCGTGGCTGCGTGGACCGGGACATCACCAACGTCGAGGGAGCTGGATCAGCAGATGCAGCTGTCGCCGTCAAGCGGGTCCACTGCGTGCGCATCGCCCGCCCGGCACGGCCCGGGCGCACCCTGGCTGATCAGGGGCTTCGCCGTCTTGGTCCTCCGTGGGCGGGTGCTCGGCCTGAAGCGCTTCTATCCCGGCGGCGACATCCCGGCTACTATCGAGCATCTTCGCAGAGACCGGCAATGCGCTCGGTCCGTTCGGTGAACCTGGCCGTCGCGCCCCCCATCTGGCTCCTACGCGCCCCGGCGCCAACTGCAAGCGCCGTGCACAGCGGACCCGGGAGAGAAGCGCCCAGGCTCTGCGCAGGACCTCCGGGCTCGGAAGAGTCCCTCGCATCCACTGGGGAAAATACTTCTTTCGCGCTCGCTCTGCGAGCTCCCGCGACGAGCCCCCGGCCCGTATCGCGGCGGATAGTGGCGCGGCGCGGCGTCCTTCCTGTCGCCGAGCGCATCTGGGCGTGCCCTGGGAAGCTTCGAGAAGGCCGACCACTCCTTCAGACATCGGTAGACGGGGCGCCGCCGGCAAGCCTGGATCGACGCCTCTTCCCTGAAGGCCCGCATCGGTACCTTTGAGTCTCGAATTTTAGGGGGAGGTCCATGATGCTGACTCACGAAGAAGACCCGCCGGAGCGGGATCTGGGGGCCTGACGACGTCCGGTGCAGCCGGCTCTGCGGCCCGGACCCCGCGCTTCGGGCCGTGAGCCTCCCGAGCATCGCGAGCCGGGACGCCGCCATCCATCGCGACATCGTCCAGCGCATCGAAAGCGGGCTCCCCGAGCTCTTCTGATCGATCCATAGCTACGACCCGCGCACAGGTGAAGTCCGGCCGATCCGGTCGAGGTAGCGAGCAAGCGCGCTCCTGGCGCCAGATCGAGGATCTCCTCGCTCGTGTTTCCGTGGTACATCGGGGTCAACGGGGAGTGAGAACGAGCTGCGGGTGCGCCGGCGCGCTAGTGGCGGCAAGACGGCCCAGCGGATCCCACAGACTCGAGTGCTGAGCCTGTCTCGGCCAGCGCCGTAAGTGAGCGCAGCCGCGGGGACGATGAAGCCCTCCGGAGCTGCAACAGAGGCGCCGTGCAAAGCCCAGGGCCTCTGACCTGCGCGGTAAAGTGGAGCGCGCCCGCATCCATATCGCCGCCGGAGTGTGGTTTGACGCTCGAAGAGCCTGGAGAAACTCCGCCAGGGCGAGGACCAGCTTACCCACCGCGCGCTGCACGTCCTCCGGGTCGGCATTCCAGCCGCGGTCCGCGCCTGGGGCGACGAGATGGCCCAGCTCCGCGCCGTGAGCTGCCCGGCTGCCTTCAGTACCGAGCAGCGGCACACGTCAGCCGCTCAGCTGCCGCTGGCAAAGCGAAGGCGTACGGCGTCCAGGGGGCCGCTGGGGACGCACGCGAGGATCCGGCGAGCTGGCACGTGACTCTCCTGAGGGCGCGCTGATGCGCCCGGCGCTGGCCGCGGTCGACCAGGTGATAGACGCTGCCGAGCAGCGGCGGCGTCCGGCTCGGCCTCGATGCGCCCGCGCGTACCAGTCCGCCAGCGTCCGGCGCAGCCGTGCGCGAGCTCGGGCTGGCGCGCACGCCGCCGAGCTGCGCGGACGCAGATAGCGCGTCCCCGGCCCGCCCGGTAAGGAGCGCCGCGCCGCCCGCACGGCCGCCCTGCCGTGAACAAGCGCAGCGTCATCTGCTCGCGTCCGCCACCAGCGCGAGCGCGCGACGGAGCGCGCGGCGCCGCGGGGCGCGATCAGTCCGCGAGCGCGCCTCGTCCGATCACGAGGGTCCCCGGAACCGGCCGGCAGCACCGCCGGCACCACGCGCGCCAGCCGCCGCACCACCGCGTCGCGCCGGCGCAGCGCGCGGGGCCGGCGCGGCGCCCCGGACATGGACCCCGTCGCGACCACCACCCCGGCCACTCGGAGAATCGCAGCCGCTCGCCGCGCAGGCCTTGCCAGCGCCACGAGGCGGCGGCGCCCCGAGAAGGCATAGAGATAGAGCGTGGTCATCGGGTCGGCGCGCCTCCTGCCGCCCGCGCGGCGCGCGCGCCGCCGGCGACACGCTGGTCGGCGGCGCAGCAGCGGCGCGGGGTCAGGCGCAGATAGACCGGATCCACGTCGGCGAGACCCAGCAAGCAGCTCCGCCGGACAGCACCACGCCCTTGGAGAGGACGTTGTCCACGGGTCGAGTGAGGGACTGGTCCCGCGCGGAAACGCGGGCGGCGTCGCCCGCCTTCCGGCGCCGCGGGCCACGGCGCGCGTTCTTCATCACCCGCGTCCGATGAAATGGTGGGGGCCAGGGCCCGGTCAGGCGTCATCGCATGCCCGCGCGCGCCAGGCGGGCGAGTCAGCCGCGCTGACCGCGCGAAGGAAGCGCGCGCGGCCGCTCGAGGCGACCAGCAGCACCACGTCCAGGACCAGGCCCCCACCGCCGTCGGCGTCCACCGTGATGGGTCGCCCTGACGCTGCCACCCGGCGCAGCTCCGTCAGCGCGGCCCGCAGAACGGAGCGCCGAGTGCGCCGCCCGCGCCATACGCGGCGGTGGACTCCGCGGCGCTTTCGCTGGAGAAAGGCAGTGCCGGTGCGCGCGCGGGAGGGGCCGGGGCGCAGCCTGACGCCGGTGTCCCGGACCTGTATGCCCCACCTCCTGGCGATTCGCCACGCGGCGGAAGACGCGCGCGAAAGCGAGTGGCCCCGCCGACGCGCCATGCGCCACCGCGCGTCGGCGCTGAAGAGCGTCGAAGAGCTTCATGGGGACGACGGTGCCAGAGCGTCGCTACGTGCTCCACGACGGCCTCGTGCGCCATCGCGCACGCGGACACCCAGCCGAGATCATGGTGAGCCGGCCGTCGATCGGCCGGCCCCGCATAGTGATGAGCGGCGCATCGGCCACCACGAGCCAGAGCGCGGGCCCGCCGCCAGCGCCCGGGCCCGCCCCAGGCCGGCCGCCCGGCGCGCCTCGAGATCCGGCATGTCGCGGCGCTGCAGGAGGCCGTAGAGATAGGTCGCGTGACCGTCTGCGCACCGATCATGGCAAGGCCCTGCGTCCACCGTCGCCCCCAGGCGGCGAGGGGCTCCACCGCGCGAGGCGGCGACGCCACCGCGTGGGCCAGGGCAGCGGGAGCGGCCGACGATCTTGCCCCTGGCCCGCGCCCCGGCGGCGTCTAGAGCGCGGAGACGCGGCTACTTCCGGCTCCTCGCGGACGGCGCCTCGACAGGCCCGGCAGGCCGCGGGTCCCCGGCGTCATCGCGTTCACGACGATGCCGAGATGCCCGTACGCCCCGCGCGCGCGCAGCCGCGCGATCAGACGGGACCGTCTCGAGCCGCGGCGGGCGGTGGGACGCGTTACCACCACGGCGCGCGTGGCCGACTCCATCGCGCAGCAGTGCGCGGAAGCGCCGCAACTCTGCGAGAGCGCCACGAGGTCACGGGCCAGCGGACCCAGGCGGATCGCCCCGCCGGTAGCGGAGGAGGATGGCGAGCAGCCGCGCACCCAGGCCAGGGCGGTCTCCGGCAGCCCCAGCATGCGGAGCGCGTGGCCGGTGGGCGCCGTGTCCACCACCACGAGCCCGTAGCGGGCCGCGGCCCGGCCGCGCCAGGACGCGCGTCGGCGATGCCGAGCATGCCGAACAGCTCGTCGAGTCCGGGCGGCGCCAGCTCGAGCAGGCTCCGAGAGCGCGGCGCGGTCATAAACCACGTCCATGCCGGCGCGCGCGCTGCCGGCGCCGAGCAGCCCGTCTCACCGCGGCCAGGTACCGCCGGCGCTCACGCCGGAATGCCCGCTCGGCGTCCAGCTCGCGCACGTGCAAGGCCCGCGGAGCGCCGCGGCACGGTCCGCGCTTCGTGGTCGACGGGCACCGCGAGCGCGTCGCCCAGGGAATGGGCGGGATCGGTGGGACAGCAGGAGGACGCCCGGACGCCGGTCCCGCGAAGGCGTGCGCCGCCGCCGCCGCCAGCGCCACCGTCGGCGGCGCAGGTGGTACTTTTCCCACGCCTCCCTTGCCGAGGACGAGGAGGAGGCGGGTTCCCGGCGGAGCTGGCTGTCCCGAGCCAGCCTCGGCGCTTCCCGCGCCCCGGCGGAGGGGCCCGCCGGGCCCGGCGCCGGGCCGCGCCGGCGGCGGAAGGGCGCCGGCGGCATCTCCTCAGCGCCAGCTCACGCGCCACCGCGCGCAGCGCCGGCCTAGCCGCGCGGCTCGCGACGTCGCGCGGCCACCACGCTCTGTCTCGCCAGGCCACCGCGCAGCGCCAGGCGCGCGTGCGATCACCGACCGCTCGACGGCCACCGCGCGCGTCGCAGACGACTGGGCATCCGGAGCGAGGCGGCGCGCGTGAGGCGATCGACGGCGACCCGGCTCGAACGGTGATTCCCAGGCGGGAGAGTGGCGCGCAGCGCGTCCTCGGATTCCCTGGAGCGAGAGCGTCTCGGGCAGGCTGACCCAGGTCAGGCGCGCGCGCGCCCGGTCGCGCAGCAGGGCCTTCAGCGCGAGGGCTTCCGCTTCCAGCGCGGCGATGAGCGGTGTCGCTCCGCATCGGGGCGGTCGTCCCCCCGAGCTCGAGCCGGAGGTACCGGTGCTTGGCGTGCAACCGATCCAGGACGCGCCGCGAGCCGCTCGAGCATCGGAGGCATGCCGAGGAGGCGGAGCGTGTGGCCGGTGGGTGCCGTGTCCACCACCACTCGTCGTAGGGGCCGGGCGCTCGCGAGGCGCAGCACCTCCATCAGCCCCATGAGCTCGTCCACCCCGGGCGAGGGACAGGCGCAGGAGCCGATCCACGTCCTCGCCGTCGAGGAGGGTGCCGCGGAGCGCGATGGCGCAGCAGCGCGGGGCGCCGGGCGGCCATCCACCGCCCCACGGCGCGATCTCGCGTCCACTTCCGCCGCGTGCAGCACGCCCCGCCGGGTGGGACTGCAGTGGTACAGACGCGAAACGCCTGAATCAGCGCGCGCTAC
>ERZ1370068.5648-contig-4667_pt1 | contig 59839 bp, 90 predicted proteins | sample MGYA00561227_ERZ1370068 | MGnify/ENA primary metagenome ERZ1370068 (study PRJEB38410, sample SAMEA6850437) | metagenome | study: Metagenomic assessment of the ecological functions of the soil: analysis of the soil microbiota associated with the... | reverse complement strand
TGGTTGCGTATTGCTGCTCGTTGATGACCTTGAACTGGTTCATGAGCGTGCTCTTCCCTTTTGCAGGTAAAGCAATCAAGCAAGCCAAAGTCGTGGCCCACTCCGTGGGGCGCAAACGCATCAAGAAGTGCTCGGGGATTGGTCAGTACGGGATCAATAACGATTTGTAGCGTGGCGATAATTTGATCGTGACCTACACTCAAAAGCGAGGGACGTGACGCATGCCTCTTACTCTTGTCAAACACCGGTCCGCGCCTGATGGCAAGGCGCAATTTACACAAAGAGAGTTGCTGGCGATCGTACTCCCTTGATATTCTAACTTCACTCCCGGAACCAGTTGCCTCAGAGACACTGTTCCAGTTCGTTAATGCGGTGAGGCAGGTGGCGCATTTCCTCTGCTTTGAAATCTGCGGACACTATGGTAGACCTTTGACGCTGGCATTAGGCGCCCGAAGTCCAGAGGGGCCAATAGCGGCGGCCTGTTGCCCGACGCGGCACGGAGTTAAGTACCTGTCGTAGTTTGGGTGTTTACGGCTCGGAGCAACGCCGTAGGCCGACGATTACAGATATCAGCATTAACGAGATAGTTCGCTTCCAGATTTCACTTCGGTTTTCAGTGTAGAACGCTTCGGAAAGAGAACCAGCGCCTAGAAAATGCGACCAGGTTTGAGAAGAGGGACTTGGAGGCTTGAGGACCCTTGGAAGTTGAAACCGGTGAAGTGGGGTTGGCAGTTCCGGAATCAATGGTGTTGACTGGAAAAGAGCCCTCGACTGGCGTGGTCTCTAAAGCTCTTGTCACCAAATCGTCCCTGGCGGCTGCGGCTGGCCCAGCAGCCAAAAAGAACGCTGCCGGTACTTCAAAGGCGGGAGGAACTCTTGCCTTTCGAGACCAGACGCTGGGTGTGCGATGGACACCGGCCGTCGGCTGCGTATCTGCCGTCTCTGTTGCTGCGTGGTATAAACCGCCGCAATCTGTCGCTCTTTGTTGATAGACACTTCCTCGTCAGCCAATGTACGTCGCAACTTGACGGGGCAACCAGCCCATTGTTCTTGTTTATTCCTGGAAAGCGAATTCATGGAGCGAACGTCTTTCTTTGCAGGCCGGGCAGTCCTTGTAAAGTCCGAAAAAGGCCATGTCCCATTTCGTGTGCCATGAACCCTTGCAAAGCCGTAGGATCCGTGCATGCCAAAGTCCAGATTCTATCCAGTGCTGAAACCAGAAGCCGCCCCCTTCTTCTTGCTTCATTGATGGAAGAACGCGTAATGACCCTTGTGTCGCGCGCGAATATTTCACGTCTTGTCACCGTCAAACAGCTGCGGCAACTCATACGGCCAGTCGGCTTCGCCGGCATAAGCAAATCTGACCCCTGAAACCGTTATCCGCCACCAACCATGTTCCATGTCTTCATCGCCTCGGCGCATCATAGCTGTCTGATCAGGGGTTAAACATGCTCCGCACGAAGTAGACTTTCGACCTCGGTATCGGCTGGCCAGTGATATACTCCCCAACAGGAGGAGCTGTACGGTTGGTGGTGCAAACCTCCGAGTTGCTCCGCTGATTCCTTGCAGAGGCTGGAAGTTGAGTGGGTGCCTGGCCTGATTTGGATGAAGGTTCTTTATCAACCTCCTTCGTGTTGGGCGAGGTTTCCTCCAACTGCGCGTCGCCTTCATCGGATGTCCTTGATGCTAACCCCAAGCTACCGAATTCTTTATAGTCGTAGTAACGAACCCCGATGCGGTAACGAACGTCGCGCCTCTGGAAATGCAAAGATATCGTCGGCTTCGGTTCGAGGTGCGGGGGAATGCCAGGTGGCGTCCTTAACGGGCGCACGCCAGGTCGCGAACATCGGAAAGCGTTGCTACTCCTGCGGCTCCATAAACGCCTTTGATCATAGCTATCTGGAAGGCAAGCGGATCTATCCAAACACGACCGACAAAGTAAACGCTCTTTCCTTGCGATTGGGATCGGGCTGGGTCAGCGGGGCAACATCAACGGCGAAGAGTTGACGATTATTATTGACAATCCTCTCGGTGCCGACATAGTTCAAGCTGATACTTCGTGGCTTTCGACTATGCTCGATACTTTCAAAAGTTGGCCGTCTTTGAGGTCTTGAATGTCTTTCCTTGGTGATTCGCATTTCCTCACCGAATCGTCGAGCTGGGATGAAAATGACTCTGTTCGATACGTCTACCCCTGGATCGTCGAAGATGAACTGTGGGAATTGCGGACGCATTCGCCGGTGACCTCGCCATTCGACCGATGGTCTGAAGCACCCATCACGCTTGAAGGTATGTTGGTTCAGGGCCTCCCGGACCTTGGTTTCAGCAGCCACGAAACGCTCCAGGATTGCTGCCTGTTCGCTTGCTGCGACCGACTCCGTCGCGGCGGAAGTGGTAGAACTGACCCGGCGTTCGGGCCCGTAGTGAGGCAATGGCACGGCTGGGCCATACACAGATTGAAAGAAGCTGCCAGTAAAAAATCGAGACCGAGTTGATTAAATCTGATTACAAGTTGACGCATTTGTGATTACTCCGGAGAGTAGTTCCTCGATTCCCGGGGCGGGGTGTGGAAAGAATGAGGTTGTCGAAGTACCAGTGCTGATCGCCGTGAATCCGGCCGAGTGAACTCAACCGCTCAACGAATTTAGCACAACAATGTTTAAGCGGTCAATTACATGTTTATTCATATTGATCACGGCTGTTTAAGTTAGGTAGCGCTTTTCGGGAAATGGTTAAGAATTCCGCGTGTATTTAGAATGGCTCGAAGGTAAGAAAGAGCCGCATGCTGATGTCACCTAGGACCAACAGAGTGCGTTGACAGCAATAGTTCCAATGCACCTAAAGTGACTGCCCTTTCTCTGGTTCTAATTAGGTTGCGTGCGAAAAATATTCGCGTTGGCCCAGTTACCCCTGGTTCGAAGACGCTGCCGCTTAAATTGAGCGGCGGTACCCAGAAGTTGTCAGATTTTGTCGCCACGCAGGAAGTGAGCATCTCGTGAAGATTTAATCTGAGGGTTGACCCAGAAAGCGATCGAGGTGTTTGGGTTATCCCCTGACTCAGCTGTACGCAGCGCTTTAACCTGCTAAAGTAAGTTGTCAGTCGCCTCTCGAGCTCGAGTGTGGATTCCTTTCTAACAAACTCCTGGGCGTTCGGTCCCAAAACTTCTCATAATAATTAGCCATTCACGCGAACCTAAGCGATTAAAACGTTACCAGCGATGTTTAAGGCCGCACGTTAGCTGGGGCGATTTCGCTGACCATTGCAGGAAGTGCCGGCTCAGGCGAAGCCAAAACTGAGGATGGACAACTTTCAACTGGTGAAAAGGGAATTACAACGACGAGAATACTGAAATATCGGCGCAAACAATGGCGCGGATGAATCTGAAGTTTCTGAATGCTGCCTCGCGAGAGAGGTTTCCCTTCGGGGTCCCGCATGAATCGCGAGCGATACATGCAACGGCCGAATCGTGATCGGCGACATCCTAAGAAAATGAAAGAAGGTCAATCATGAGGCTTGACGGTTGAGAACAACGGTCTAGAGCCTGTCTGCGGTTGAGTCTCTTGCTGACTTACTCTCGGTCTACGAGTCGAGGGCACAGAACTCAGCGGTCGCAAGTGGAACCGCAGGCAGGATCGCGATGGCAGAGAGTGCGGCCAAGTCTAGCGGAACAGCGGGCAATGACACGCGCTATCGAATCGGGCCCGGAGATGTGCTTGACGTTCGAGTGTCGAGGGCGCCGGAACTCTCGCGCGAAGCGGTGCGCGTGGATCAGAGCGGAAACATTCGCATGCCGATGCTTGATACGGACATTCCGGCGGCCTGTCAAACCGAAGGTGAACTGGCGCAGAACATCGCCACCCTTTACCGGAAATATAAGAACGAGCCGCATGTTGATGTCTTTGTTAAAGAGTTTCAGTCGCAACCGGTGGCCGTGATTGGCGCGGTCCGTGGCCCAGCCCAATTCAAGCTACAACGGCAAGTCAAATTGTTGGAATTGCTTAGTCTGGTTGGTGGGCCTACGGAGAGCTGCCGGACAAACCGTTCAGATCGTTCACGCCGGACGGGGGCCTGTGTGCAGCCAGCGCGGCAGTGGTTCGGTTGATGCGGGTGACTCGTCAGCTTTTGTTAGTTACAACCAGGCGACACTCTGCACCGGACTGCACTGACGCGAATCCCACTCTTCAGCCAGGAGATGTGATCTCAGTGCCGCAGGCGAGATCAGATTTTTGTCCTCGGCAACGTGCTGAGGCCAGCTGCGATTCCGATGAAAGAGCCAATTACTATTTCCAAGGCGATAGCGATGGCCGGCGGAACTGCTCCCAGTACCAAGAAAGACAAAGTGCGAGATCATTCGGCAGACGCCCGGAAGCACTGGCCAAGAAGGAGATCATGGTCGATCTCACGGCCATCGAAAAGAACTAGGGCCGAGGACGTGCTCTTGGTGGCGAACGATGTCGTCGATGTGCCGATCTCTCGGCACCAAGAGCATCCTGCGTAGCTTTGCTGGGAACCATCGTTCCGACAGTTTCACAACTTCCCATTCGCGTTATTCCGTAATTATGCAATCAACTCAATTCAAGACAGGAGAGTAAGATGGACGCCAAAAAAGATTCGAGAAGGATCCATCGGAACTTGCACAGGCTTTGCAAGTTATTTCGAGCATATCGAGAAGCCTTCCTTCGCCGCCCAGACCGAGAACAATGGGTATGGGAGTTATGGCCCACCTAATCGTGTCGACGAAGGTGTTCGTCTGCGTGATGTGTGGGTCGCCATCAGTAAGCGGCGTTGGATGATCATGCTTATCGTAATGCTGATCACGACGACTACTGCCGTGATGCTGGCACGCAAGCCCGACATCTACATGTCCGAAACCGATGTGCAGGTTGACACAGAAGGTCCGGCGTCGGGATTGACCTCCGGCAAGGGCAACATCATCGTCGATACTGGATCAGATCCCACCTACTTCAATACGCAGCTGCAGATCATTACCAAACCCGGTCTACTGCGGCGGGTAGTGAAAACGCTGGATCTGGAACACAACCCGGATTTCCTGCGAACGCAAGCCAACGACACAACCTGGCAACGTTTGTTGCGCACCTTTGGCGTCAAGGGCGCGCCTTCTGGCAGGTCAGGCGGGATCGCAAAGGCTGAGGTTACAAACTCTCGCTGGATAAGGAAGTTGCTTCGGCTTCGGCCCCCGACAATTTGGAAGAGGCCGCTCGCCTGGAACCTTTTGTTGAGTTCTTTGCAGGCAGGACTGAAGGTGGACCCTGTAAAGAGGAGCGTTTGCAGTACACCGAAACTCGCCTGATTAGCATTAAGTTTACGCACGCGAATCCAGTGGTGGCAGCCAAGGTCGCCAACGCCATTGCAAACGCGTTTGTCCTTTCAAATCTTGAACAGAAAACTAAATTCACCGCCACTACAGGAGATTTCCTGCAGCAGCGCATCGCGGAACTACAGTCACCAAATACGCGCCGACGAGGAACGTCTCATTAACTATGCCAAGGGACATGAGATCCTGTCACTCGACGCGGCGCAGAACACGGTTGTAGATCGACTGTCGGGATTAAACAAAGCTCTGCTCGAAGCTGAAAACGACCGCAAGATTGCGGAGGCAGCTTTTCGAGTCAACAAGGAACCGGGCGCCGCCGAGGTAGAGGTGACGGTGGTACTAAGGAACTGGAAGGACAGCTTACTGTGCTGAAGCAAAAGCGCGCACAGTTGCTGGTGGATAACACTGGAAGAGTGGCCCGAGGTTAAAGAAGTTCAGAAACAGATCGCGGCACTGGAAAAGGACATCCAGGACGCGCATTCCAGAGTTGTTAAGACCGAATCAAAAACACTGGAGGTGCGTTACCACGAGGCACTCGATCGGGAACAAGCGCTGCGGGCTGACTTCGAACAACAACGCGGGGGCGACTCGAACGCAAAACGAGGCAGCGATCAATTACCACATCATTCAACAAGAGACCGAAACCAACAAAACTTTGCTTGATGGTCTGTTGCAACGAGCCAAGGAAAACGACGTTATCCTCGCCGGCACGCCTAACAATCTGCATGTCACTGACTATGCGACACCCCGCGCGTTCCGATTGGCCCCAATCGACTGCAGGAATACTGCTCGCTTTTCTATTTTCGCTTGGTTTCGGCGTTTGTCTGGCGACCATGCTTGAGTATTTGGATGACAGTGTGCGTTCCAGCGATGACGTCAGCAGGGTGCTGGGATTGCCGACGCTGGCCACGATACCGATTCTGAAAAACGCCAGAGTGCGACGCCTCGTTTCGGACGGAGTCACGTCTCTGCAACTGCGGAGTGGAAATGGAAATGGGAATGGGAATGGAAACGGGAATGGCAACGGAAATGGAAATGGGACTGGCAACGGTCACGCAAAGGTAAATCCAGCCCTGTTGCTTGACCTCGATAATCGTTCTCCTCTGGCGGAAGCTTATCGTCACCTGCGTACTTCCGTTCTGCTTTCATCGGCCGGACGCGCACCAAAGACCGTGGTGGTCACTTCGTGCGTGCCTTCCGAAGGAAAAACGACGACCTCGATCAACCTGGCGGTAACCCTTGCTCAAACAGGAGCACGCGTACTGGTGATCGATGGCGATATGCGGCGGCCGAGCGTGCATGCTGCCTTCGGCGCCGAAAACAAGCGCGGACTCAGCAACCTTCTATCGAATGACATGACTGAGGCGGAGATGCTCCTTCTAGTCCAGCAGGAAAAAGAAAGCGGGCTGTATCTGTTGACCTCAGGGCCCGTACCGCCTAACCCGGCGGAGTTGGTTGGTTCTGATCAAATGCGCAAGATTATCTTCGAACTAAGCAAGACGTTTGATCACATCGTGATTGACTCTCCGCCGGTTGCGTCGTTCACTGACGGTATCCTGCTGGCTGCAATCTCCGATGGCGTCATTCTGGTGATTCATGCCAACGAATGCTCGCGCAAAGTGGTCCAACGGTCCAAGCAGTCGCGCTATTGGATGTGGGTGCGAAGGTTCTGGGCGTGGTCCTAAACCGCGTTAACCTGCGCTCGACTGACTATCACTATGGTTATCGCTACTACTCTAACTACTACAACAACGACGACGAAAAGGCTGCGCCGAACTACGCTTCACCCAGATCAGCCGGCGCCAGCGCCACCAGCGTAAGAACAGGTAACTGTGGAGGTAAAGGGGAATGGACGGGACGTCTCCCGTTCCGCTGAACCTCAATCCGCAATCTGAAATTCCCAATGCCTTCTTCTGACTTCATTGTTTTCGGCGCGCCCCGGATCGAACGAGACGAGATCGACGAGGTTGTGCGTTGTCTCGAATCCGGCTGGATTGGCACCGGCCCCCGCGTAGCGCGTTTTGAAAAGGAATTTGCTACGTACAAAGATACGCCCTTTGCTGCCGCGGTTAGTTCCTGCACGGCTGCCATCCACCTGAGTGTGTTGGCCGCCGGTATAGGCGCCGGTGACGAAGTAATCACAACCCCGATGACTTTCTGCGCCAGCGTCAACGCGATCGTGCACGCGGGCGCGATGCCGGTCCCTGCCGATGTCGATCCGTGGACAATGAATATTGATCCCGCAGAGTCGAAGCCCGCATCACCCCAAACACGAAAGCTATCTTGCCGGTGCATTTCGGCGGGCGTGCGGCAAACATGGAGGCGCTCACAAACATCGCCGAGCGTCATGGATTGAAATAATCGAGGACTGCGCACACGCGATCGAAACGGAATATCACGGCCGCAAGGCCGGCACCTTCGGTGACTTTGGCTGTTTCAGTTTCTATGCCACCAAGAACGTAACCACTGGCGAAGGCGGTATGGTGCTGACACGCAGGGAAGAAGATCTGGCGCGCATTAAGATGCTCGCCCTGCATGGCATGAGCAAGGACGCCTGGAAACGTTTCAGCGATGAAGGCTACAAACACTACTTCGTCGTCGAGACTGGCTTCAAATACAACATGATGGATTTACAGGCGGCGTTGGGTATTCACCAGCTGCAACGCGTCGAAACAAATTGGCGCCGACGAGCCGAGATCTGGCAGCAATACAACGAGGCCTTTGCAGGTTTGCCCTCGACTTTGCCCGCCGAACCTGAGCCCGGCACGCGTCACGCCTATCACCTCTACACAGTATTGGTTGACGAGAGAACGAACTGGGATCAGTCGCGACGAATTTCTCGACGCGATGACCGCCAACAGTGTCGGCGTCGGCAGTTCATTATCTGAGCATTCCGGAACATCCGGTCTATCAGGAAAAGTTCGGGTGGCGTCCGGAAGATTATCCGAACGCAATGCACATCGGCAGGCAAACGGTCAGTTTGCCGCTGTCAGCAAAACTGACAGATGCTGAAGTCACGCGGGTGGATTCAAGTAGTACAGGCGACGCTCAACGCAAGTGGCAACGAGCGAGGAGCAAAGGGCAAAGGCAAGGGACTACGAGCAGCGAACGTGGAGATTGCGGCCAACCAATCTCCGCGCTCAGCACGTAGCCCCTTGCCTGTTGCCCTTTGCTCAGGATTCAGAATTCAGGAGTCAAGTAAATGGTTCCAGGTGTTTGGAAACTTTCGGACTTGCGTAGGCCGTGGCCGACTAACTTTTGAATTCTTAATTCTGACTCCTGAGTTCTGAATCCTGAATTCTGCTTTCCATATGAGTTCACAATCCGCAATCCACAATCCGGAGCTCGAACTTCCTACGCTGCGCATCGCGCCCTCGAAAGGCTGGGTTCCGCTAAAACTTAGGACCTTTGGGAATACCGCGAGCTGCTCTACTTTCTTATCTGGCGCGATATCAAGGTTCGTTACAAGCAGGACTGCGCTCGGCGCTACCTGGGCCATCATTCAACCGTTCTTTACGATGGTTGTATTCAGTATCTTCTTCGGACACCTGGCGAAAGTCCCATCCGATGGCATCCCCTATCCGCTCTTCAGTTTCGCGGCGCTGGTGCCATGGACTTTCTTCGCCAACGGCTTAAGTCAATCGTCAAACAGCCTGGTCGGCAGCGGCACGCTTATCACTAAAGTCATATTTCCCGCGCCTGATCATTCCGCTCGCTTCGGTGTTCTCAGGGGATAGTTGATTTCGTGCTGGCCTTTCTCGTTTTGCTGGGCATGATGGTCTACTACGGCTTATTCCCTACGACGGTCAACGTCTTATGGCTGCCGCTGTTTCTGTTGCTGGCGCTAACCACTTCCCTCGGTGTGGGCCTTTGGCTTTCGGCTTTGAACGTCGAGTATCGCGATGTGCGTTACATCGTTCCCTTCATCACCCAGTTCTGGATGCTGGCTACTCCGATTGGCTATCGGCAGTTTGTTGCAGCAACCCTGGCGCACACTCTACGGATTGAATCCGATGGTCGGCGTCGCTGCGAAGGCTTTCGCTTCGGGCCCTGTTGGGGAACAAACACCGCCCTGGTCCGATCATCGCCGTTTCGTCCGCAGCCGCTGTCCTGATTCTGGTTACCGGAGCCTTCTACTTCCAGCCGCATGGAAAAGACCTTCGCCGATCTTGTGTGAGCCCTTATGAGTAACACCGCAATCAAAGTAGAGGACTCAGCAAGCGTTACCGCATTGGGGCGCAGCAGCGGGCTTACAGGACCCTGCGAGAGAAGCTCAATGAAGTTGCGCTCGCTCCTGTCCGTGCGGTGAAGTCGCTGAGCAATAGCGATGGCAACGGCAACGGCAACGGCAATGGGCACAAGTCGAAATCCGAAACCTTCTGGGCGCTCAAAGATATTTCTTTTCGAAGTCAAACCTGGTGAAGCTGTCGGTATCATTGGCCGCAACGGGGCGAGGAGAGAGCACGCTCTAAAAATCCTTTCGCGCATCACGGAACCTACCGAAGGTTACGCCGATATTAAAGGTCATGCTGCCTCGTTGCTCGAAGTCGGCACCGGCTTTCATCCCGAGCTCAGTGGCCGCGAAAACATCTTCCTGAACGGCTCGATTCTCGGCATGAAACGCGTTGAGATTCGCAAGAAGTTTGATGAGATGGTCGCCTTCGCAGAAATCGAAAAGTTCATCGACACTCCGGTGAAGCATTACTCCAGCGGCATGTACGTCCGCCTCGCCTTTGCTGTGGCCGCGCATCTCGACCCGGAGATCCTGCTAATCGATGAAGTGCTGGCGGTTGGAGATGCGGAGTTTCAGAAGAAGTGTCTGGGGAAAATGGGCGACGTCGCTAAAGAGGGCCGCACGGTTCTGTTTGTGAGCCATAACATGGTTGCCATCGAGAATCTTTGCGATCGGGTCTGCTGCTCAGGATGGTCAAGTGAGTTACGCCGGCGGCGTGGAAGAGTGTGTCGCCGCTTATATGGATTCGGGAATCATGTCTCATGAGGGTGACGTTGACCTTACCGTACACCCACGCGCCGCAGTGAGGCCTTGCCGCTGCTCTCAAAGAGTGCGCCTTCTGGACAAAGACGACAATGTGAAAGATCGCTTCGGTTGCGGCGAACCGAGTGAAGATCGAATTCACTTTCGAACCGGTTGTCAATCTCAGATCTCCTCAGTTTGGGATCGGGTAGATGATTGGACGGGAAGCAGAATCTTCAGCCTCACGACCTACTTCTCCGACTCTGAACTGCCTTCACTCGAGAGGGCGTGTCGGGTTAGCTGCCAAATCGATGAGCTCCCGCTCGCGCCGGGTCGCTACAATATGTCGTTCAGTGTCGGCAACGCGCACAGCCCGTTGATTGACGCCCTGGATAACGCAATTTCGTTCGACGTTGATTCTGTCGATTATTATGGAAACGGTCGTAGTCCGGAAGCATCCTATGGACGGATCCTGGTTCGATCTCGGTGGGAAAGTAACCAGCTTTAGTAGAAGATGCAAAACTTGATGGAACAAAGCAGAGCCCGAAAGTACGCAAAGAGCGTCTTGCCCTCATCAGTCGCCCGACGCATCAGTCAGGATACTGAACGCTAACAATCCACCATCGCAACCGAAATTCCCGGCCGTGGAAGCGCTGCCGTCAATGGAGCCGGCTCGACGTTGCTCTTCGGCAAAGATTTCGCGTTCGTAGACGGCTACGAGCTTTCTATTTCTCCATGACGAGATCATTGAGAAAGAAATCTATAAGTTTTCTACTGACGATTCCGCGCCTTACATCATTGATGGGGGCGCCAATATTAGCTTAAGCGTACTCTATTTCAAGCAGTCGTACCCAAACGCCAGGATTGTCGCGCTTTGAGCCTGATCGATATTTTTGCAGTACTGCAAAGGAACTGTCACCTTACGAGTTAGCAGAAGTCAGGTGATTGACCGCGCGCTATGGGTAGAGAATGGTTTCCTGGGCTTTCGGAAAGATGGCTCCCTGGGCGGACGTTTGGCGGCTGATGATAATTCCCAGCCCGACGTAGAGGTTCCCACTCAGCGCTTGCGCGATTTATTGGACGTCAAGGTGACGCTGCTGAAGTTAGACATCGAAGGCGCAGAGACTGAGGTGTTGGAAGATTGCGCTGACCGGTTGGTCAATGTAGAGAATCTGTTCGTTGAGTATCATTCGTTCGTGGATAGTCCACAGTCGCTTCATCGCCTGTTGACGGTGATCCACGAGAGCAGGCTTCCGTACTCACGTACATGTCTATGAGCCGTCACCACAGCCGCTGTTCCAACGGACAATCAGGGAAGGAATTGATCGGGTTGATATGAATCTCGATATCTTTTGTTATCGCACCTGAGCGGCGCCTGCTCAATACACACCATGCGAATCGCTTTCACACTTTGCTCGAACAATTATTTGGCCCAGGCTAAAACGCTGGGAGACTCGCTCCTGGCCCATAACCCGAACTATAAATTTGTAATCGGACTGGTTGACAAGAGGGTCGCGGAGATTGACTACGACTTCCTTTTACCGCACCAGGTCATTGAGGCAGAAACCGCCGGAATACCAAACTTCGATGATCTATGCCAACGCTACGACATCATCGAGCTAAATACGGCCGTCAAGCCGTTTTTCTTTAAGTATTTGTTCCTGGAGCATCCGGAGCTCGAGGGCGCGCTCTATCTCGATCCGGACATGATGGTATTCAGTAGTTTGGAAAGGATCTATGCCGAGCTTGAGAATCATTCCCTCGTTCTGACGCCGCATGTTCTGAGTCCGATTCCACTTGATGGCTGCGAACCTCCCGAGAATGTATTCCTGACTTTCGGCATTTACAACCTTGGCTTTATCGGCGTGGCCAACCAACCTGAGGGACGAAGATTTCTTGATTGGTGGGGCAAGCGCACTTTTGCTTCAGGGATATAACAAGACGGAAGCAGGGATGTTCGTCGATCAGGTTGTGGGTCAACCTGGCTCCGGTATTTTTGACAGAGTGAAGGTCAGTTCGGGATCCGGGACTCAACGTCGCCTACTGGAATCTGCACGAAAGAAAGGTTAGCCGGAAGAATGAGGCTTTTTTCATAAACGATAAATTTCCGCTCGCCTTCTATCACTTTAGTTCTTACCGGCTGGCCAATCCGACGCAGTTGTCGCCTTACCAGAACAGGTATGGGTTTGAGACCCGCCCGGATATCGTCGAATTGTTCGATACTTATCGAAAGAGTGTAATCGAGAACCGGTACGATTATTTCAGCAAGCTGGAGTGCAGTTACATTAGACGAAAAAAATGAAGACCTTGAACGGGAAAAGAAAAGCACGGCTGCCAACGTCACTCCCGGGAGGACGCTGGGTCAACTGAAAAAATCATACCAGCATTTGTCCCGAACATGATTCTCTCGATGATCAAGAGAATTGAGTTGTTGCGCGATCATTGAGTAGCAGCATGCGTAGCCCAACTTTAAGAGAATCTTCCGCCGCCGCCGGCAGGCAAAATCGGCTGGCCATGGACTGAAGAAACGCCGTCTGCCGCTGATACGCTGCCTGGCAAGGGCGCCTTGCCGCGCATCAGCCCTCGAGTCAGCATTGTCACGCCGTCGTTCAATCAGGGTGCGTTTCTTGAAGAGACCATTCGTTCGGTCTTACTCCAGGGCTATCCCGATCTTGATTACATCATCATCGACGGTGGCAGCACAGACCAGAGTGTAGGAATTATTCGGAAGTATGAACCCTGGCTCGCTTACTGGGTCAGTGAAAAGGATTCGGGACAGGCCCACGCGATCAATAAGGGATTCTCACATGCAACCGGCGAGATTCGTGCCTACCTGAATTCTGACGACGTGTTTTGCCAGAACGCGCTCAGCACCGCCGTTTCGTTTCTGGATAAACGCCCTGAAGCGGCATTGGCCTACGGCGATTGTCAAATAATCGATGAATTGAGCAAGGTCAACGATCTGTGGCTCGCTCCTGAGTTTGATCTTCCTGAGTTGCTGTTTCGTTGTTACCTCGCACAGCCGGCAACGTTCTGGCGCCAGTCGAAGATGGAGAAGATGGCGGGCGTCGGCGTCTTTAATGTTGGAATGCATTACGCATTTGACTATGAAATGTGGTTGCGGATGGCAGCCACAGGACAGATCATTCTCGCACGCGCCGTTCTTGCTGGCGCAGCATCGCAAAACAGACGGCACGAAAACGGTGAGTAAGCCTGAGGCATTCACCGCTGAGATTGTTAGCGCCCTCGAGAAGTTCTTTAAATCGCCGGCTATACCTCCGGCCCCTAAGTCCTTCGAAGCGGACGCTTATGCCATCGCGTTTCTGAATCACGCGCTGCTGAATTTTCGCCTGCAGAGTTGCGACGAAGCACATCAGGCTTTGGAAACTGCCTTTCGCCATTCGCCGGACTTGGTTACAAACCAACGCGAACGGATTATTCGAGCGTTGGTCGATAATGCTGATCCTTCAAGTCCACTTGATGAGGCTCGCGAATACTTGGAACTTGTTTTCTCGCAGCTTCCCGGCAATGCCGGCGCGCTCAAACAACTCCGGGCCAGCGTGTTGCGACGAGTAGAGATTCTGCATTCAGCACGCTCCAAAGATCGCGGAACTCTGATTCATGCGCGGCGGCTGCTCTGGGAACCCTAATCGACGACTCCGCATGGATGCGCAACCATGCAGCTCGAAACGAATTTTTGAAAGTTCTGATTGGGCAACCGGCCATGCAGCGGCTCGCCGGGTTCAAGCATTTATTGAGGACGGTTCGCAGCGCGTTTCCCCGCACGAGGAAAAACTACGGCTGAAAGTCTCAGTATTTGTTTTGTAAGCCAGGAGTACCCCGCGGAAACGGGATGGGGTGGAATCGGGACTTACACTTTTGAAATGGCGCACGCAATGGCGCGGGCAGGTCACAAGGTCATCGTTATTAGTCGCGCCCTTCGACGAGCGGCAGCACTACATCGAGGCGAATGGCGTTGAAGTTTTTAGAATCCTACCAGCGTTCGATCTAAGTTCCAGGGCGGTTGTGTGGCGTCTGAATCGCTGGTGGGAAGGTTATCGTCTCAGCCGTTGCAATTCCAGTTGAGACAAGTCCTGCGCAACCGAAAAATTGACATCATTGAAAGTCCGGAACTGCACGCCGAACCACTGCTTCACTCAATACTGAAATCCAGACCGCCACTTTGTCGTGCGCTTACATTCAGGCAGCGAAGTCGTGAGCAAACTTTGAACCTCATCATTCGAACGGTTCAGGACACGGCGCGCGGTTGGAACGCTGGATGATGGGGAACGCAGCGCATGTTACGTCGCCAGAGCAAAGCCTTACTGACGGCGACACGAAACCCGAACTTTAAGCGCAGCACAGTGATACCCAATCCGGTTGATACAGAGTATTTCAAACCACTTTCTCAATCTGCCGCGGTCGATTCTTTCCCAGAATGTGTTGTGTGTTGGTCGCCCGCGCTTTCTAAAGGGATTCAAGTTCTGGCACGCGCAATCCCGATGGTCTGGGAAAAAGTCCCCGAAGCGACGTTCACATTTGTTCCCGCCTCGATGGGAAAGAGTGGCGGTTCGCCGGCCGACGCCTACCTCGAGATCTTCGGAAAACTGCTTGACGACCCTCGCATCGAATTGTCGCTGATCCGGTTAGCACGCGCCAACATGCCTGACTACTACCAACGCGCGACCATTTGTGTGGTGCCGTCTCTTTGGGAAGGATTCGGCTATGTCTGCGCGGAAGCGATGGCCTGCGGAGTGGCTGTCGTTGCAGAGTCGGATTGGCGGCTTAGCGGAGATCATTGAAGACGAGCGATCAGGAGTGTTCGTCGAGCCCGGCAACGCGGAAGATTTAGCTGAAGCAATCTTGAGATCTAATTCGAGATCCTGAACGAAGAGCGCGAATCGGTGCAGGCGCGCGAAACCGCATTGTTGAAGAATTCTCCAGCACCGCGATCGCGGCACGAATGACAGATCTCTACCAGCAGGTGATTCACGAGGCGTGATGATCAAATCGTCGGAATTAGTTTCGCCAGCCAGTTTTCCTGTGACCAGCAGGCGGGTCTGCCCATTCTCGTCAAACGCGAATGCGGCTATAACGGCGTTAGTGGCGCTGATTGCTGGATTGCCAACCCTGGCACTTTGGAATCGCGCGAGTTATTTGACCGGTGACAGCTATCAGTATTTGCGCGCAGCCACGAGCTTCGCGAACGGTCAGAGCCTGCGTGACATGAGCGGTATTCTTTACCATCATGACCCCATTCTATCCGCTGGTAATCGGCATCATCCATCGACTCGTTCCGGCCATCGATATCGAAACTACTGCCAGACTGGTTTCCTTTGCCGGCGCCACCACCGCCGTAATTGCTCTCTACTGGCTACTGCGCGGGCGATATTCGCTTCGGTTTTCATTTGCCGCCACGTTGTTATTTGCGCTCGTTGCCGCTGCGATGTGGAGCGGGCTCTGGGCGCTGAGCGAAGGTCTCTATCTGGGTTTAGTGATGCTGGGCATTGCAGTGCTCTTTCGTATGCAACATCGCTCCTGGTTGAGTGCCGGGCTGGGTGGGTTTTTACTTGGACTCGCCTATCTCACGCGACCCGAAGCGAACTTGTTCGTTGCCGGTCTGATCGCTCTGTTCTTTATCAAGGCTCGGCGTGGCCCAAAAACAGCGCTGCTTATACTGGCGGGATTCCCGTTGGTTGCCCTGCCCTATCATGCCTGGGTTTATCGAGTGACGGGATACGCGGGCTCTGGCCGGATGAACATTTTGTTGGGCCAATCTCAGTCGCTTTACGAGGGTGATCTCTCCAGAGCGTTCCTGCTCGATGAGGTGCGCCCCGATGGTTCGACGGTTTCCTCCTTGGCTCGGAAATGACTCTGAGCGCGGTCGCGAAACGATATGCGTTTTTGGGCGTGTAGAGATTGGGCGACTGCTGTATCTGCTCGGCCCATATTTCCTGGTCATGGGGCTTCTGATTGTTGGCATAGCTATTTGCGTTCCCTGAATATCAGACTGGTAATGCGCAAGTTCCAGTTTGCAGACGCGTGGCCTTTGTCCTTGCTTCGTGGCTCCTGCTTTTGCCGTTGCTACATATTGAAGACAGATATCTGTTGCCGGTGCTGCCGGCGATTCTGGTTTGGCTGGTCCTGATCATGTTGGCGCTGCAAAAACTTGTCGAGCCGAGACTCCCGCAGCGCTTCAGACAGTTCGCGGTGTTATCCCGTTAGCATTCATCTCAGTCTTCGTTTTGTCTTATGGTTATCGCCTGGCGAATCAACTCCCACAAAACGATCCCCAGCATGTTCGCTCGCAACACGGCGGGTTGGTGGAAATCAGAACGACTTTCGGCCGCTCCTATTCTTTCGCAAAATCCGGATCTCGCTTTCTTTACAGACGGCGAGCACCGTTGGATGCCGGCGGGCGAACCTGCCGACGTCTTGGTATGCACAACGAAACGGCGTGAACTACATCTTCGTCTCATCGCAAGATGTGGCTTCACCGCTGAATAATCTGCTGCTGGGAGATGCCACGCGGATACCAGAGTCGCTCAAACTGTTGCACGAGGAATCGGATGGCGCGAGGCTTGGCCGGCTGTTCGCATTCAAGTCCTTTGAAGATGTTATCAGTAGCAATCTGCACTTATAACCGTGCGGCACTTTTGAATCGTGTGCTTGATTCGCTGACGAATCAGACGCCGTCAAACCATGAAGTGGAGATTCTTATCGTAGATAACGGCTCGACAGATGAAACGAGCCAGGTGGTTAACCAACGTCAAGTCCTTGATGCCCGTATCCGTTATGTCGTCGAGCTGGAACCGGGTATCGCGCATGCGCGCAATCGCGCAATGGCTGAAGCTCGTGGCGAATACTTGGCGTTCATTGACGATGACGCCTGGGCCGATCCGGATTGGTTGGAGAATCTGCTGGCGCCAATTCAATCGGTCCGTCCGCGACCGGAATGCGTGGTCGGGCCGGTGTCGCTTGTATGGGAAGGGAATCGACCGGAGTGGTTTCCGGTTCGTTTTGAATCGCTATTGTGTCGCTACGAGATGGGTGATGTGCCGCGCTTCCTTGATGCGGATGGGTACCTCCTGACGACGAATTCTTTGTTCCACCGCGAAACCTTGCTCAATCTCGGTGGGATGCGCACCGACCTGGGACATAAACGAAAAGCACTGATTGGCGGCGAAGACAATGACATCTTTAATCGTCTGATTGCGAATGGTCATCGCGTCTATTATCAGCCGACCGCACACGTCAATCATCCGGTGCCTAAAGAACGGCAGACCCGTCGCTTTCTGCTGCGGCGCCTTTTCTGGGACGGCGCTTCACAACCTTTGTTCGAAAGAACAGGCGTCAACAACGAACCGGCGACGAGCGCCTGGACTGGGTTTTATCGCAGCTCGAGACGGTCCCTGCGGTTTCTTTTCGAAACGTTCTATGGATTGCTTAGCGGCAATCGTACCGCGGCCGAAACCGGCTTCTATCGATTGGTGCAACGGTTGGGCAGAATGCGCACCTACTTGATCATGGCCCTTGGCTCTGCCGATGAGCCGCTTCCTCTAAAGACAAGAGATTAGCTTTGTTACCAGAAACGATTCGCACATTGGCTACGTTCGCGCCCCTGGAACTCGGGGACACGATCCTGGCCACTCCTCTTTACAGAGCGGCTGCGAGCCTCCTATCCGAGGCACACTTCACACTCTTGTCTCAATTACCAAACCATCCGGTGCTCGAGGATTTCGGTGTTTTTGACTCGATCGAAAACTACCACCTGGAAACTGATTTATCTGCTTTCGACCTGGTAGTACTTCCTGTTCTTTGTGGAGACAGTGAGGTTCGTAGCCATTTTGCGAGTCATTCGAATGTGATCAGCGCCGATCGTCTTTATGCTGGCCGGCGAAACTTCTCTCAAATAAGTGGAACGGGCTCTACTCACATGTTCTCTTCCATAAGCACCAGGTGGAGCTCAATATGGAATTGGCCTATGAAGCTGGTTACCGCGGTCAACCCACCGCGCCATATTGTCCGCAAGGCGATCCAACTCAATTTGAGCGACAGAAGGGAAAGGTTGGGTTGTGTCATCAATACGCCAACGAATGAATTTCAAGCGATGGCGAACCGGCAGTGGCCGATCGAGAATTGAAAGCACTGATAGATCGCATCGGCGTCTCTGCAGATCGTTCTAATTGGTGGCCGTACGGATCGTCCCAACCTGGAGCGATTAGCGGAAGAGACGAATTCATCTTTCGTGGTTACTGAGACGTTTGCCGAGTTTACGGGACTATGCCGGGTGCTGAAACTTTTCGTTACCACCGATGGAGGCGCGATGCACGCCGCGGCGACGAGTGGAGTACCAATCGTCTCCTTACACGGCACATCTTCTCCCATTCTTCTGCATCCCTGGATTTACCCTGACGGAAAATGTATCGCGGTTTTGTCTCCCAATACCTGCAGTCCGTGTCAACGCTCGTACCGGCTTCAGCTTTGTGAGAGTGGCCTGACAAAGATGGATTGTATGCAGAACCTGCGTCCGGAATTTGTCGAGAGCGCAATGAGCGAAATCGAAAAGTTGGCAGCCGGCACTTGTCTCATCATGAAGGGCAATCATTTGCTGACGAAGCAAGACTACCTCAAGAGTTGGAAAAGATCGGTTCAATTTACTCTCAATAACAATATGGCGAGGGTAGCGCTCAAACTTACCTCACCAAATCGTCCGAGCAGCCTTGCTGGTTGGAAGCCAGTTGCACAGCGCAACAGCGGAAACTAATTTCCTGAGCGAGCTTTGATAGAACCAGGCCCCCACATATTTTTTCGCCCCACGCAGACGACGTTGTCCTGTCGTGCGGTGGAACAATTCATTCGCTGGCCTCTGAGCGCAGGCCGGTAGAAGTGATAGGTGTGTTTGCTGGAATTCCCAGTACCCTCCGGTATTCGGCATACGCGCGACAGCTTCATGCCAAGTGGCACCTGCCGGTTAACGCGATCGAGGAACGCTGGCGCGAAGATACTGAAGCGATGCGTCAGGTCGGGGTTACCGCATTTGAACATTGGGATTATTTGGAGGCCCCCTATAGAACCACTCCTCATGGCGAACCGCTTTACGCCGGCAATGAAGACTTAACGGGCGAAGTATCGAACGAAGACCAGAAATTAAGAACTGAGATAACACGCCGAGTTCACGCATTGCTGGAGCGGTCGGACAATGCAGTCGTTTCGTATTTTCCTCTCTCGCTCGGACATCACGTCGACCATCAAATACTTTTCGCGGTTGGCCTGGAGATGCGTGCTTCCGGAAAACAAGTGCGGTTCTACGAGGATTATCCCTACGTCGAAGCTTACGAGGTTAATGGCCATAAAGAATGGCAGCCTCGAGGTCCTGCCGATTGTCATCGGCCCAAAGATTCGGGCGGCAAGCGCTTATACCTCGCAACTACGCGGCCTTGGCGGCTCAACCGCGGTCCTGGGAAAGCGATTAACTGATTTCGGCGACCTCGTAGGGAATGGACACGCCGGCGAGCGTTATTGGAGCATCCCCACTCATGCAGCAAAGGAGCTGGTTGACGGGGCGCCTCAGGTGGTTCATCCGTTCGTTAGAAAAAGTCCACCTCTCAGGTTTCGCGATTTTCGCAAATTCCTGAAACGTTCCGTTGGCATGATCTCGATGAATTACTTACGGCCGGCGAGGGTTACTGTCTGGATGTTGGTTGCGGTACTGGACGCCATCGCAATCTTATTCAGTCGCGAGGGTATGAATGGTTTGGCATGGACCAACGAAGTTCAGCCGCAGGCGTGGCTCAGTCAGATGCCGCGGCATTGCCTGTGTCGGAGCAGAGTATGGCCGCGGTCGTCATGGTGGCAAGTAATGGAGTACGCCGAGCAACCTGAAGCCTTGATCGCCGAGGCGTCTCGCATACTTGAAACTGGCGGAGCGTTCTGTGGCAGCGTTTCGTTTCTCGAACCTGTGCATGGCCGTACTTACTTTAATTTGAGCCCACTCATTCTTGAAAGGCTGCTAAGGAAACACGGGTTCATGGATGTTGAAATCAAGCCGGGACTGAACGGGTTTGCGTTGATGTTGTGGACGTGGCTGTGTCGCTGCGGTATTCCCTTTGCCGATCGTGTGGCTTTGCCCCTCACGTTCGCGGGCTGGCGCCGCTGGCATTAATAATCTTTATGGCGAGCTGGCTCCGAGTAGTAGTCAGACGTGGCGATGGTCATACCATGCGCTGGCTCACGCAGACCGCGCCGCTCGAATTCGCCGGGCATGTGATGTTTGCAGCCCGCAAGCGGTAGTAATTTCCAGTTCTATTTGTAGATAGCGATGCATATCTCGTTTTGCTTTCGGCTTTTCATTCTGCGTCAGCAGGTGGCGGTGCTGAATCCTATGTCAGCACCATGGCCGATGCGCTGCTTGAACGCGGACATCGCGTCTCGATTATTGCGCTCGGCGACCCGAGTGTCAGCAATGGCCGACTGCGGATGATTCAGGTTGCCCGCCCAAACTTGCATTGGTTCTTATATCGAGGCTTGCCGTTCGGCAAATCATTCGCCATGCCGGTAAGAGAAATTGAATGGTCACGTTGTGCTTGGACAGCGCTGGCCGAGCTGAATAAGCAGGACCCGGTTGATCTGGTGGAGACTGGAGAAAACATTGCGCTTCATCAGGCAGCGCCCGGTGAAAAGCCGCCGGTCGTTATTCGTGGCCATGGTAATGGTCTGTCAATCAAACGATACAGCGGTAACCGAGTGGCCTGGGGAGATCGACTGGGCCGAAGATTGCAACTTGTTGGAATGCGAAGCGCAAACGCAATTACCGCGGTAAGTAAATTTCAGGCACGAGAGTTGGGAAAGATCTTTCGCTTCCGGAAGCATGCAATCCACGTGATTCCCAACCCGATCTCACCGGCGCTGTTGCAACAAGCACTTGCGCAACCAGAAGTCGAACGGACGAACCCCGTTGTCCTCTACACCGGCCGGATTGAATTGAATAAGGGCAGTCTCGAGTTGCTTCGATCAGTAGATCGAGGTTGCATCGCAGTTTCCAGCTGTTGAATACGTGATGGCAGGTGGCCGCCATAATTCGATAGATGAACGTTCACTGGAAAAGGCATTGGGGAGAAATGGGACCCGTAATCATGTGCGACTGCTCGGGCACGTTCCGTGGCAGGAGCTGGCGGACTTGTATCGTCGCGCCCGAGTGTTTGTGATGCCTTCTTACTATGAAACCTTTGGCATCAGCGTAATCGAAGCCATGGCGTTCGGTCTGCCCGTGGTGGCGGCGAATGCTGGTGGCTTGCCTCGAAGTTGTCGAAGACGGCGTTACCGGCATTCTGGTGCCACCAAGAGATCCGGAGGCGCTCGGGGAGGCGTTGGTTAGATTGCTGCGCGACCCTGATCTATGCGCGCGCATGGGCCAGTGCGGGACCGCGAGCGAGTGCAGGTCTGAATTCACCGTCGATCGGATCGTCTCGCAGACGCTGGACGTTTATCAATCGGTTATCCGTAATTAGAACTTAAGCTAAGAAAAGAACAACGATGCGCGTCGTCATGCTTTCAAACAGTTTTCCGCCAGAGATTGGCGGTATCCAGAACATATGTCGAACCTTGCCCAGACACTTCGCGCGACAGGGACATCAACTGAAGATCGTAACCGTGCGTCGTAACAAGTCTGAGCGCGTTCGCGATACGTTTTGCAGGTCTTGATGTGACTCGCGTGCCGCAACTGAATCTGCCGAAGACGCTAACCACGCAGTATCTAACAATCACTACGGCGCTTTTGCTTGCCATGCGCCTGTCGCGGACAAGCCGATGTGGTTCACTATCACACCTTCTGGCCCGATGCCTTTACCGCTTTCGTCGTCAACAAATTTGTGCCGACGGTTTATACGGCCCATGAGTCCCGCTTTCTGCTGATGGCGGAACAACCGAAGTCGCGACGATGGCTGAAGGTGGCGCTGCGGCCGTTCCAGGGAATCCTCGCGCCCCAGCACCGAGTTGTTGGAAGTTACCCGTCAACTTGGAGTTAGTTCTGAGAAAAGTGCCTTCATTGCCAACGCCGTCGATGCAAGTAAGTTTCGACCAGGAGTAACAGGCGAGACGGTGCGAGAGCGTTATGGCATTCCGCTGGATCATTGTCTGATTTTATGTCCGCGACGGCTGGTACCGAAGAATGGCCTTGAGTTTCTGATTGAGAGTCTTCCGTTAATCCGCCGGCGCTTCAGTGAGCGTCTCGGTTTTGATCGCCGGTGACGGCCCGGAGAGAGAAAAACTGGAAGCACGCGTGCCGCGAAGTTGGGCTTACACGAATCTGTGATCTTCGCCGGCAATCAAGACAACGACGACCTGCCTCGAGTTCTACGCCTCTGCCGATATCGTCGCTATCCCTTCATTGAAAGAAGGCGAACCAGTATTGCCGGGCTGGAAGCGATGGCTTCGGCGTGTTGCAGTGGTAGCGACGAATGTCGGCGGCTTGCCGGAAATCATCGAAGATGGTGTCAGCGGTCTGCTGGTGCCGCCTCGCGATCCGGAAGCGTTGGCACTTGCGATTGTGCGCTTGATCGAAACGCCGGAATTACGAAAGCAGTCAGCTGGCTGGCGCGCGCGCGCGTTGAGCAGAAGTTCACCTGGGAGCAGGTGGCTAGCGAGACAACAGAGAGCATATGAGCGCGCCATTGCAGTGTTGGCACCGGCGTCCCATGCCGTTACTGGCAGAAGCATGAAAGTACTTAGCGTAATTGGCACGCGCCCGGAGGTTATCAAACTGGCGCCGATTATTCGCGAGACTCGGCATGCGCCGCGAGGTGCAAAACGTGGTTTGCGTGACGGCCCAGCACCGGCAGATGCTGGATTCAGCCTTTGGAACTTTTTCCAGATCAAACCTGACTACGATCTCCGATGCGATGGCTGAGAATCAAACGCCGGCGCAAGTGGCGTCCGCCATCCTCGCGAAGCTTGATCCGATTTTGCAGGAGGAACAGCCAGACTGGGTACTGGTGCAAGGCGACACTACGACAACGGCTGCGGCCGCACTGGAGCTTTTATAGACGCGTTCGCGTAGGTCATGTCGAGGCGGGGCTACGCACTTTCGATAAATGGCACCCGTTTCCAGAGGAGATCAATCGTCGCGTCACCAGCGCCATTGGAGACTTGCACTTCGCGCCCACGGCACGCGCCAGACGAAATCTAATGCGTGAGGGAGTCTCGGAAGAAACTATTGCCGTCACCGGTAATCCCGTGATTGACGCTCTAGAGTGGGTGGCACAATTAGCTCCGACGCCCAGAAGTTGAAGACTTGTTCAGTCGGTTGGATTTGCACCAGCGGCGTTTGATATTGGTAACTGCGCATCGTCGCGAGAATTGGGGCGAGCCCTTGGAGAATATCTGTTTGGCCTTGCGGGAAATCGCCGCAGCTCGACCCGACGTGAAGATCGTCTATCCAGTCCATCTGAATCCAAACATCACCGGACCCGTTCATCGATTATTAGACGGCGTTCCCAACGTCGTTCTACTTCCGCCGGCGGATTATTTGATGACAGTGCATCTGATGCGTCAGGCGCACATCGTGGTTACAGATTCAGGAGGTATTCAGGAAGAGGCGCCCTCGCTGGGCAAGCCAGTCCTGGTGCTGCGGCAGGTCACCGAACGTCCCGAAGCAGTCGAAGCCGGCGCGGTGAAAGTGATCGGCACCGAAAGGCAAGTGATCGTAAACGAAATCTCACGGCTACTGGACGACTCTGCGGAACGCAAACGCATGGCGCAAGCAGTGAACCCGTATGGTGATGGCCGTGCAAGTGGACGCATCGTTTCGGCAATTTTGGTGAGCCGTATTTGCCTTTTGAGAGCAGCGCGGAGATTCCGCTGAGTGAAAATTCCGAGCCGGAGCAGGTAGTTTGCGATTCTTATTGTTTGAACTACGCCGGCCAAAGTTAAAGTCAAATGCAATCGATTCAAACCGCGCCGCCATTAACAGCCAGCTACGGGCTGAGTAACTTCCGGGTCAGGATGCGCAAGATCTTTTAGGTTGATTTTGATTGTGTTGGGTATTGGTGTTGGCCTTGGGCTCTCCGAAATGATCATGCGGGCTTTTCAGCTCGGCCATACCAGGAGCGTCGTACTCTACAACGACAAGATATTCAAACTCCCACCCCATGCCAGCTTCATGAATCTTTGATGAAAACAGGAATCTCATGGAGACAAACAATCTGGGGTTTCATGACCGCGAGCGCCAGGCTTGCCAACGACAACTACCGAATACTTTTTATGGGAGATTCTTTCGTAGAGGTCGCCAGGTGGACACGCCAAGCTCTCTTTACCATGCGTTTGGAAAAGAAGTTCTCAGACGATGGACAAAAAATTGAAGCCATTAATGGAGGCGTTCCAGCCACCGGCACGGCTTATCAGTCATTCTTTGTGGAAGGAATTCTTTGAGCCTGGCGTCAAGGTCGATCACCTGGTTCTGTGCCTTTTCCTGGGGAATGACCTGGTTGACAACAGCACCGACCTCAAGCTTTCAACTTATGGAGAAACCGACAATTCGTTCTTTCTTGATAGCGAGGGAATATTCTGGCAACTCCGCAAACACCCGGGTCCATTGAAGTCGACGGTCAACTACCTACGGGATCATTCCATCCTGATGGATAGTCTGTACGAAAGCGCCTACCGAGTGAAAAAAGGCCTCCAGGGAGAAGCCGGTGGAGGGGGCGGGGACGAAGGTGGACGAATAGACAAGATCGGACGCCTGGCGTGTTTCCGAAGCAGGGAACCATAGCGCTGATCAAGAGATGGAGGGTCGGAACTCAACGCGAAAAAAATTCCCCTGGACGTCATAGTTATCGACCGGCCAGGGAAAGTCTACTAACAAGTTTGAGCTTTGAATTTGCCGATAAACTGCTAACTACCTGTGCGCAGGACAGGATCGATTGCGTGCGGCTGAAGCTCACCGACGATCCTTTGAATCGTACTCTTTCGACGGAACAAATCTCGGTCACTTCAATTACAAGGGACATGAGCTGGCGGCCGCCGAACTGTACGACTATTTCAGAGTCTCATCACGCTGCAATATTCAATCGGCCGACAAAGTAGCTGATGTTTGTTTTCGCGGTTGAGAAAGCGAGAATTTTGACGAGTACGGAATTTAGGCGGTGATGGTTCTCTATTTCCTCTTTGAGATTCTGAGGCGCGGATCGCCGCCGCCATTTATGGCGGCGAAGGGGTGAATATTCCCTTGATGTTCATGCCTACAAAAGTAATAGGGCCGACGTTACGCGCTTTCGGGGCGCGAATCGGAGCTGATGTGCGGTTTCGGTCGCCGATTGTCATTCATAATAGCCGTGCAGAGCGGGGCCATTACTACGACAACCTGCAGGTTGGCGAACATTGCCTGGGCCGGGAGTTGTTTCTGGATCTACAAGATCAGATCGTCATTGAAGACCACGTGACAATCTCTCATCGCGTGATGATCCTGACGCACACAGACGCCGGAGCCAGCCCGCTCGCGGACCAACGCATTCGAGCTTCTCAGTCGCCCGTAATTGTCCGGCGTGGGGCATACATCGGCGCAAACGTCACGATTCTGGAAGGGATCGAGATTGGCGAATCAAGCATCGTTGGAGCGGGGGCGAGTTGTAACTCCGATCAGTTCCGCCCGGCACTGTCGTCGCGGGTGTGCCGGCGAGGTTCATTAAGAATCTTGGAAGCGAGCCTGTTGAAATCAGGAGGTTGCGGGCAAGCAAATGATTGAACAAAGTGGCAAGCGCCAAGCTCGATCAAGATAGCCCTTATCGGTCTCGCGGTCGTGTTGGGCGTTGGCGTTGTGAACTTCTACGCCGAGCGGCAAGGACTGTCGTATACAGGAATTAATCGTTGCCCTGGGTGCACTTGTCTTCGCCGTAGTTGTCTTTGGTGGTGAACGCGGGATTCGATTCGGTCTGGTTCTATGGGTACTGACGTTGGCACTCGGTTATCGCACGATTGAATGGACTGAAAACCTGCGTATACATCCCTCTGAAATCCTGATTTGGGTTCTCTTTTTCTGCATCTTTGCACAGCGTCAGTTCCGCTTGACCACACGCTTTACGCTGCCGTGGTGGCTCTGGATGTTCCTTCCTTTTTGCGTGCTCGGGTGGTGGCCTTTAATCGTCGGCGATGCCCCCTGGGACAGGATGCTGAACGAGTTTCGCGACTTCCTGTTATTGATTCCACTGCTGATCGTCTCGTCAGTAGTTCTGGCTCGCCCGTCTTACTGGCGCTATCTGTTAACGGCATTCTTCGTAGCCAGTACGTGGATCGCCATTATGGGAGTGGCTGAATATTGGTACCCGGGAATTGACCGACTTTTTCCGGCCTTCATCCATGCGGCAAAGCCGGAAGTGACGGCGGACGGTTTCGTTCGCGGACAGTTCTCCTATTTTGGGGTGGGTCTCAGGCGACTTTCATATGTGTCCTGGCTTTGCCCGCCTCCATTTTTCTGGCTACCTGGTGGCGGCATTGGTCGTCACGTGTGGTAATCATCGCCGCCTCGATATTACAGCTCGTCGCTATTTACATCGGCGAGTTACCGCAGTATTTGGTTCGTTCTATGTATCCAGGTTGCAGTCGCCTGTGTCTTGCGCGTGAAAAAGCATGGAATCGCCGTCGCGGCGCTGGTGCTCATCGTCGGCACTGTGGGGTATCAGTTTATTCCCAACACTCACGAGCGGGTAGTAACAGGTATTGCTGCCCTTCAGGGAAATCCGATTGACCACAGTGCGCAGGATCGCAAGGACAGAGCGCTGCAGGCCGTTAACGAAGTTATCGAGTCTCCCTTTGGCAAAGGCTGGAGTAGCGCGGGATGGGTGCACAGCGATTTCCTTCAGGTAGCCGTGAATCTGGGTCTGCTCGCCGCCCTGGTTTTCCTTGGCGGATACCTCTACACGCTGCTGAGGCTCGTCCAACGGATGCCGGTGTGGCTGAAATCGACCGCACAGGGTGAATTGGCGCTGACTCTCCTATTGTCATTCATAGGTGTTGGCAGCCTTTTGGCGATGCAAGGCGTTCAGGTGTTGCCGCAAATGGTCCTGCCGGTCTGGTTTGTATGGTCAATGGTGGATATCTGGCTGCGGCAGACCGCAGAAGTGCGAGAGCCGTCCTATTCTTATGCGCCCGCTAATCTCTATCCTGCTGCCAACTTTCAATAGCGCCGCCACGGTGCGTGAGACGTTAGAGTCAGTAAAGTGGGCCGACGAAATTTTGATCGTTGATTCCTTTAGCACTGACCGTACCCTTTGAGATTTGTAGTGAATACGGGGCGCGCATCATCCAGCATGAGTACATTAACTCCGCCCGGCAAAAGAACTGGGCGGCGCCACAGTGCAAGCACGAATGGGTGCTGCAAATCGATACCGATGAAACTTTGGAAACAGGCTCGCGCGAGGAGATCGAAGCAGCGCTCCAGTCAAGTGAGACCGTGGATGCTTTCCGCTTTGCCCCGTAAAAACCATGTCCTTGGGCGTTGGATGCGCCACGCCGGTATCTATCCTGATTATCAAACCAGGCTTTTCAGGCGCGATCATGGCCGCTGGATCGAGCGCGAAGTTCATGCTCACGTGATAGTTCCCGGCGAAGTGCGAAATCTGCAACGCCACATCATGCATTTCCGGAATGCCCAACCTCTCGAAGCAACTGCGCAATCTCGACCGCTACACACGTTACGAAGCAGACGAGCTGCGCAAACAGGGAATCGTTTTGGCTGGAGTCGAGTAATCCTGAGGCCCTGGTTAGTTTTCCTGCATCGCTATTTCTGGCTAAAGGTTTTCTCGAAGGCTGGCGAGGGTTAATTCTCTGTGGCTACTTTGGTATCTACGACTTTCTTTCCCAGGCAAAGCTTTGGGAGTTGGAAGAACTGGGTCTGGAACAGAGTCCGCGATAAGGGGGTTGACGCGAGGAACGCGTCACCGAACTACTCGAAATTCATAGCGACGACATGCAATCCGACGCGCGTAAAACTGTAGTCTTCGTTGAATCCGCCGCGGCGATGGGCGGCGTGCAATACAGCACGCTGTATCTCGTCCGGAATTTGGATCCAACCGAGTGGCGACCGATTGTGGTTTGTCCCGAAGAAGGAGACCTAACTCGAGCTTGCCGTGACTCCGGAATTGAAGTACACGTGCTCAGCCAGACGCGACTTTGGTCGACGAGTCTCCGAGTTGGCTCAGCTCGCCTACCCAATCCTGCCGCCTGGGCATGGGACGCATGGCTTATTGGCCGGGCGGCAAGACGACTCAAAGCTTCCTGGTTCAATGTTCGCCCGATTTGGTGGTGACCAAAGGACTCTCGTCTCACTTCCTTGGAGGCCTGGCGGCGCGGAAGCTGCGAACTCCTTGCGTGTGGCACGTGCAGGATTTTATCTCCGAGCGAAGTTTCGGAATTTACCGCCGCGCTTTTGGCTTGGCAGCGCGGCTTTTGCCTGAGCAAATCATCGTTGATGGAAACAGCATCGCAGAACAGTTGCCGCAATCTCTGCGACCTCGCATTACCGTCATTCTCAACGGCGTTGACACTAAGCTTTTCCGGCCCGGTCTCGACGGCACGATCGTTCGGCAGGAGCTTGGTATTCCCGACGACAATTTAGTGATAGGAAATCTGGGGCGCATCACACCCTGGAAGGGTCAACACTACTTGATCGAGGCTTTCGCCTCGCTAGCCGGCAAGAACGCGAACGTTACCCTTTTGCTAATTGGCTCGCCGGTTTTTGATAACGACACTTATCAGCGCCGTCTGCTGAAAACGGTGGCCGATCTCGGTCTCGAGGGTCGGGTCAAATTACCGGGCTACCGGCACGACACGGCAAACGTGCTGGCCGCGATGGATATTTTTGCGTTTACTTCGGTGGAAAAGGACACCAGCCCACTGGCGTTGCTATCGGCGATGTCATCGGGACTTCCCATCGTGTCGTTTGATATCGCCGGGGCGCGCGGAGTTGATGGCCAACGATGATCAGTTTTTGCTCGTCCCGGTTGCCGATGTTGCTCGGCTCAGTGACGCACTCGCGCAAGCGTGGTTGCAAACGAGAATTTGCGAGGGTCTTTGGCAGCTGCCGCTCGCAGGCAAGCAGTTAGTGAGTTTGATGTGGAAATCTACCGCGAACGGGTCAGAGCAGGTGTTTAGAAAAGTTCTGTTGGGGGATAGGGTCGGCATTAACGCGACACTTCCTGAAGTTCAACGGACCGCGTCTGAACTTCAAGCCTAATTGCAATGCATCGAATTCTCTTCATTCACAATTCGTTAACCGAGTTTGTGCGGCTCGATTTGGAAGAGCTCCGCAAGCATTACGACGTTACCGAGCACTACGAGAAGTCGCGTTATATAAATCCCGCAGCGCTTTGGAAGCAGGTGCAGGAACATGATTTGGTTTTCGGCTGGTTTGCTTCATGGCACACGTTCCTACCATTGCTGATGGCCTCCATTTCGCACAAACCATCCGTGCTGATAGTCGGGGCTACGACGTTGCGAAAATGCCTGAGATTGGTTACGGGCATCAGCGTGGCGGGCTGAAAAAATGGGTAAGCCGGCGAACTATGCGACTTCGCGAACCGGCTGGCGACAATTTCGCTCTACAGTCGCGATGAAGCGATCAGAAATGCGGCGATCCCAAAGGAGCAGGTGAGCGCAACTTATCTCGGTGTGCCGGATCAGTTTGGAAGTTTGCCGCAAGGCCCACGCGCTCGAATGGCTTTGACTGTAGGTAACGTTGATCGCGACAACCTGCAGCGCAAAGGGCACGAACCTTTCGTCCGCGCCGCTGCGCTATTACCTGATGTGAACTTCGTGCTGGTGGGAAACTGGAAGGACGACGCGATCGAACACTTAAGAAGTATTGCGACGCCTAACGTTACTTTTGCCGGCCGCGTCAGTAACGACGCCTTGCTCGACTATTATCGCCGAGCCGCGGTTTACGTCCAGCCATCGCTGCATGAGGGTTTTGGCCTCAGCGTGGCCGAAGCCATGCTTGCGGGATGCGTGCCGGTTACTACAGGCGCGGGCGCACTTTCGGAAGTGACCGGGGATGCGGACTGCGCCTTAACTCGGCTGAGCCCGTGGAGATAGCCCACGGAGTTCAGGCGGCATTAGCTTTTCCGGATGCAGCCCGTGCGGCAATCAGAGCTCGCATTCTGGAAGAATTTCCCATGAGCCGGCGGCGCGAACAGTTACGGCAACTCGTCGAGCCCTTTATGAATGGGCACAACGCGAACTAATGCCAGATACACCATTCGTCTCAGTCCTGATGCCCGTCCGAAACGAAGCAGCTTTCATCCAGCGCAGCGTGGCAGCCGTGCTGGCCCAGGACTACCCGCGCGATCGCATGGAGTAATAATCGCGGATGGTCTCTCGAGTGACGGCACCTGTGAAGCCGTCAAAGCTGTGCAGCTCGAGAATCCCAATGTAGTGCTGATTGATAATCCCGGAAAGATCGTTTCGACAGGCCTCAATGCGGCACTGCGGGTGGCCAAAGGTGAAATCATCGTTCGCGTTGACGGCCACTGCGAGATCGCCGAGGGATTACGTAAGCCGCTGCGTTTCGCATTTGAGTGACCCCAAAGTCGACTGCGTTGGCGGCCCACTCGAAACAGTTGGCGAGACTTACGCAGCGCGGCGTTATCGCGGCGGCGATGAGTTCATCTTTCAGAGTCGGCGGCTCAGCGTTTCGCATCGGTACAAGGGAAGCGAAGTTCGTCGACACGGTCGCCTTCCCAGGTTTCCGACGAGAGACGATCCAGCGCGCCGGTCCTTTCGACGAAGAATTGGTACGTAACCAGGACGATGAATACAGCAATCGCGTGCGCAAACTTGGTGGACGCATCCTCCACGGCCCCTGATATTCAATCGCGCTATTACAGCCGCGCCAGCTTTCCGCAAACTCTGGAAGCAGTATTTTCAGTATGGCTACTGGAAGGTGCGCGTGTTGCAGAAGCACTCGCGTCAGATGTCGGCGCGCCAGTTTGTACCACCGCTCTTCGTCATCGCGTTGTTGTTACTTTGCATGACTGCGCCGCTTTTGTGGTCAGCAAGTGGGCCCTGATTGCAACAGTAGGCGCCTACGGAGTTCTTAATCTTGGGGCGACAGTCGCTGCGTCGACCAGAACCGGGTGGCGTTTCTTCCCGCTCTTTCCCATCGCGTTCACGATCATTCATCTGGCCTATGGCGCAGGTTTTCTGGTCGGCATCGCCAGGTTCTGGAATCGTTGGGGCGACCACACTACGCGTTCAACCCAGCCAGTATTACAGGAGCGCATTGGCCTTCTATAGCCGCGGATCTAGTTCTAAATATCCTTAATTCGTTAAAGCAGAGCCAAAAACACTTTGAAAACTATTCAAGTCCCATTTTTCGCCCCGCTCTTCAGAAAGAAGAAGTCGACGAAGTTGTGGCCACGCTGCGTTCTGGTTGGCTGACTAGTGGACCAAAGGTCAAGCGTTTTGAAGCAGAGTTTGCGGCCGCAGTTGGGGCAAACGGCAACGGACAAGGAGCGAAGAGCCAGGGAAAACAAGTGCATGCAGTGGCGTTGAATTCAGGGACGGCAGCGTTACATCTGGCTGTTGAGGCGCTTGGCTTAAAACCTGAAAGAAGGTGTGCTGGTTCCGACCATGACTTTTGCTGCAACGGCTGAAGTGGTGCGTTACCAGGGCGCAATTCCAATTCTGGTTGATTGCGATCCCTTACCTTGAACATGGACATGGATGACGCGGAGCGCCGAGCGCAGCGCGTGAAGGGCAAAGGGAAAGGACCGAGCGCGACGAAGATCGTTGGCATCATGCCGGTGCACGTCGGCGGAAAGTTGCTGGACCTGGAGCAACTGGAGCGATTCGCAAACTCGCACAAGCTTTGGGTGGTTGAAGATTCGGCCCATGCCTTTCCCGCCGGATTTAGGCGATCCGACGGTTCATGGGCCCAGCGCAGCAACGGTTCGAAGTCCGTCACTTGTTATTCGTTCTACGCCAACAAGACAATTACCACCGGCGAAGGTGGCATGGCAGTTACCAGTAATGCGAAGCTGGCGGAGAGAATGCGACTGATGTCTCTGCATGGGCTGTCGGCGGATGCGTGGGGAAGATTCTCGACCAACGGCAATTGGGATTACAAGATTGTCGCGCCCGGTTACAAATACAACCTGACGGACATTGCTGCCGCGATCGGTATACACCAACTCCGCCGCGCGGAAACCATGCGACGTGAGCGCGAAAGCATCGCCCTCCGCTACAGCGAAGCGCTTGCCGCCGTGGCTGAAATCGAGTTGCCGCCACCTGCGGACGCAGAAAGAATCGGATCGATTCCTGGCACCTCTTTGCAATCAAGCTGCGCTTAAGGCGTCTGAAGATTAATCGCGATGCATTCATGACCGAACTTAAGCGCGCCGGCGTGAGGCTGCTCCGTCCATTGGCGCCCGTTGCATTTGCACCCTTATTACCAGAAGACGTTTGGCTGGCGCGCCCAGGATTTTCCAATCGCGACGGCCCAGTGGAAACGGCTCATCAGTTTGCCAATCTATCCCGGAATGCATGAAGGCGAGATCGAACACGTCATTAACACTGTCAAGAGAATCTGCAAGTCGAATGCGCGCTGAAGTCATCGTCAAAGAAGAAGCATCGGCATGGCCGAGGCGAGGAATGGACTGCCGCGCTGGGCTGAGGCAACGTTCGCCATGGCCGGGCTGATCGTGGCGGCGCCTGTTATCGCGCTCACCGGACTCGGAGTTGCCGTCTTTTCGGGCCGCCCGGTTTTCTTTCGGCAGCAACGAGTGGGGCAACACGGCGGCACATTTAATCTTTATAAGCTCCGCACGATGACGCCTTCCGCCGGTGGGCCGCAAATCACCAGCAACGGAGATTCGCGCATCACGCGCCTGGGCGAGATTCCTGCGCAACACGAAGCTCGATGAATTGCCGACCCTGTGGAATGTAGTTCGAGGTGATATGTCGCTGGTGGGTCCGCGGCCTGAAGTTCCACGATTTGTACAGTTGGCTGACCCAATATGGCAAAGAGTCCTGGCAGTGAGGCCTGGCATTACAGACCACGTGACTCTCTGGTTGCGAAGTGAAGAAGACTTGCTGGCGCAGATTGAGGGAGACACGGAGGAGTATTACGCGAAAGAACTCCAACCTGCCAAGTTGAGAGGCTACGTCGCGTATCTTGAAGATCGAACGTGGCGTACCGATCTGAAGGTTTTGCTGCAAACCCTTGCTGCAGTAGTTGTGCCTCGTGAATCTACCAGGCTGTCAGTTGAGAAAGTCAGCCGTCTGGCGCAGCCTAAGAACGAGATTCGCGACGATCACAAAGCGGTGAAATGATTTCAGGGAAGCGATCAAACACACCACGCTACGTTCTTGTTAAATTATTTTTGATCAGACAGGCCCGGGTATAGTGAGCTTGTGTCCCGATTCGGGTCAGTGTTGATCCGGATTTTGCTCCCAATTAAACGTTTTCAATTAGAGTCAGAGCTCAAGGAGGAGATAGTCGCATTGTCTGACTCATCCGGTTTAGAGCCAAGAGGGAACCTCGCATGCTAGAACTGCCCCCAAAAAGACACCTACTTGCAACCAGCATCCAAGCACTTCTGGATCTTTCGCTACTGCTTGCGGCCTTTACCGCTGCGTATCTGCTGCGTTTCGACTTCCAGATTCCTTCGGATGAATTCCGCAATTTCCTTAGCCAGGTGCCCCTCGTGGTCTTGCTGCAATTTGTTGCGTTAACGGTCTCAGGATCTCGCGCTTCTATCTGGCGCTATACGGATCTTGCACATCTAAAATCGTTTCTTTACGCGGCGTTGGTTTCCTTATCCATTGTGACTCTCATGCGACTTGGCCTGGTGCCATACAAGGCCTGGCGCGTGCCTTTGTCAGTCAATTTCATCGACGTGTTGCTGGCTTTCGGCGGAGTCTATGCCATTCGCGTGTTACGTCGCGCCGAGTATGAATATGTGCAGAAACGCGTACAGCTAAAGAGACATACCAACGGCAATGGTAACGGCAATGGCAATGGTAAGAACAAGCGCTCGGTGTTACTGATTGGAGCCGGCAGAGCTGGACTCCTGGCCGCCAAAGAGATTGACGCGCGTGGCGATCTGGATATTGCGATCAAGGGCTTCGTCGATGACGACCGCGCCAAGGTGGGAAGGTCGGTAGTCCAGGGCCATCGGGTTTTAGGTGTGACTCAGGATCTGCCCCGGCTGGTTCACACTCACGGGATAAACCACGTCATTATCACCATTGCTCATGCTTCTCGTCACCAAATCCATCGCATCGTCAAGATCTGCGAGGCGATTCCAGTCAAGGTACGAATCATTCCGGAGCTCTACGAGATTATTGAAGGCCGGGTGGAGATCAGCCGCATCCGCGATATAGAAATTGAAGATCTGCTGGGACGTGAGCAAGTACAACTCGACACTGAATCAATCAGGGAAGAACTGGCGGGCAAGACCGTGATGGTTACGGGCGCCGGTGGTTCAATCGGTTCAGAATTGGCCCGGCAAGTCCTGCGCTTTGCTCCCGCCCGCCTGTTGTTGGTCGAGCGCGCTGAGTCGGTGTTATTTGAAATTGATTGTGAATTACGAGCTGACCATCCCGAGCTGGCAATTGAGCCGCTGGTCGCGGATGTCGGCGATGAGTCAAGGATGCGGGCGATCTTCCATCGCTATCGGCCCCAGGTAGTGATTCATGCGGCTGCTCACAAACATGTTCCGTTGATGGAGAGCAACGCTACCGAAGCCGTCCAAAACAATGTTTTGAACACGCGCATGGTTGCGGCGCTGGCAGGCGAGTTTAAGTCAGAAGTGTTTGTCCTGATATCGACGGACAAAGCGGTGCGGCCAACCTCCATCATGGGAGCCAGCAAGCGAGCCGCCGAATTGGTTGCGCAGGATCTGAACCGGGCTTATGACACGCGCTTTGTGGCGGTGCGTTTCGGCAATGTCATTGGCTCTGCCGGTTCGGTGATCCCGATCTTTCGCGAGCAGATTCGCAACGGTGGTCCGGTAACGATTACGGACAAGCGGATGAAACGCTACTTCATGACTATCCCGGAAGCGGCCCAGCTGGTTCTGCAGGCGAGCGTTCTCGGCAAAGGCGGCGAGGTGTTTATTCTGCACATGGGTGAACCGGTGCGCATCATGGATCTGGCCGAAACACTGATTACCCTTTCGGGTCTCAAACCGCATGACGACATTCAGATTATTGAGACGGGGGTTCGTCCCGGCGAAAAGCTGTATGAGGAATTGAGTTTCGAAACGGAAGAGACAGTGCCGACTTCGCATCCCAAAATCTTCATCAACAAGCTAGCGACTCCTGAACCGCAAACCCTCCAAACAGCCTTGAAGGTGTTAGCCAGGTTGGTAGGCGAGAGAAACGAAGATGAGCTGCGAAGATTCTTGAACGGGTTGCTTCCGGAAGCTCGTCTGAGCCTTGCCGCCAACGGAAACCATCGCGAAAGGAAGCGGTTGGTTCTGGTCGCCGGCCGAGGATAATAATCAGGCTCAAAGTATCTGTGCTGCTGATTCAACGCTGCACTGGACCATGCTCATTCTTGACGTCTGTCGGTTTCCATAGTAGTTTCCCCTAACGTTGTCCAACTGATCTTTTGACTTTCGAACAAGGAGATAAGCTACATTATGCGTAGACTCTTGCCCTGTTTATGCCTGGTGCTTTTTTGTGGAAGTGCAGCTTTTGCCCAGGACCGTGATTACCCAAAATTTGATTTCACGGCAGGTTACACTTTCAATTACTTTGAAACGCCGGCGCCCGCCAGTGGCCGCGAAAATTTGCACGGCTTTACGCTGGCAGCCGCCGCCAAGTTTCAGAAAACACGTCGCCGTTGAGTTCGACGTGACTTCCACCCGCAAGGACAATCTTGGGGTGAGTCAACATTTGCTTACCTACATCGTTGGCCCGCGTTACACCTGGCGCCGGGACAACAGCAAACTGGAACCGTTTGTCCATGCGCTGGTCGGCGGCGGTACGCTCAGTGGCTTTTCCGTAACAACCACTAGTCGACCTATCACCGTCGATGGTTGGGCCGGAAAGTTTGGCGGCGGCCTGGATATCAAAGCGGGTAAACATGTAGCCATTCGCGTGGTTCAGGTCGACTATTACCGGTGCCACGGTCACCTAGGGGCACCAAAGGTTGGACAACGCAGCCTTTACCTTCGGTATTCGGATCTTTTAGTCAGCGAGTAAGTTATAGTTTGCGCGGTCTTCGCGTTAGGCTCGAGCGGAAGCGCTCAAATCAGCCCTAACGCGTAACGGATTCGTTGCGCAGAGACCTCGGTAAGCATTTGATCGGTTTAACGCACAAAGTTTCGAGCAAGGTTTGCGGAGGTTTCGGGTTGAGTAATTTTCGAAAGCTGCAACGATTGTCAGGCGAACGAGCGCCGGTTACTCACTCAGGCGCTGGTGTTATTGCCTCTAACCTTTTGGGAGTCTACGTGCTGGGTGTCAGCAGATGGCACCGCTTCCTCTCCCAACTAGCATCTCTCGGTACAACTTCAAATCGCAGCAAAAACCATAAGGGCAGCCTGGCATCAGAACGCACTCTTGCGATCTCAGATGCAACAGCCATCGAGCAGGCGATAGCTATCGCGCGGATAGTGAAAATTGCGGCGGAGAAAGGCACCTATCAGGCAAGGTGTCTGCAACAGACATTGGTTTTATGGTGCCTGCTGCGTCGAAACAACCTCGAGAGCGAGATCCGTTTTGGCGCACGGAAGCAAGGCGGGCGAACTCCAGGCACATGCCTGGGTCGAGGTCGGCGGCGTCGCGCTGAATGAAGAGAGTGATGTATGTCTGCACTTCTCGCCGCTCGGAACCGATGCCGGCGCCGGGTTGACTCTGGAAATGCCGACGGTCAGTTAGTCTGATCGTCTGAGAGCCGTATGATTCAAGTCACTCGACGGGGAACGGAGCTTTCCAGTTCTGCTGAGGCTTTGCGGGCTCTGCGAGACACAATTTGATCAGCGCCACTTTTTCTGCTTCCCGGGTTACTCGAAACGGAACTGCTTGATTTGATTCAACGACAGATTGACCGCGGTGAGTTTCGCGAGCGAGTCCACGAACGCATCGATTCTAATAAGGAACTCTGTTTGACCGAAAGTGCCGCCTTTGGTGCTTTACTATTCTTGATGAACGACGAAAAACTTTTTCCAGCTCATCCAGGACATAACCGAGTGCGATCAGAATCGATTGTTTCGAGGGCAGAGTTTATCGCGTCAACCCAGGTGATGGACATCACGATTCCTGGCACAACGATATTGGCGAAGAGCAGGGTCGTCGGCATGAGTCTCAATCTGAGTCGCGAGGTTTATTCCGGCGGCGTGCTTCAGATACGAAATCGCGAGTCGGAAGCACTCATTAGTGAAGCAGCGAACACTGGCAGTGGCGACGCGGTGATCTTTCGTCTATCCCGTGATCTTGCAGCATCGTATTACCGAAGTCGAAGGCAGCGCTTCCAAGACAGCCTTCGCTGGTTGGTTTAGGGCCCAGCCAAAGGGTTCTTCTTCGGCTCAAGGATAGCCAGTCCGATGAGGCACCTTTCTCGTTTCGCATTAGGTCAAGAGGGCCGATCGCTGTTGACCATTTGTATTGACAGGCTCTACCGGCCACTGTAGTTTTGAGAAATTAAGGCGTTTTTGGGCTATTAAGCGTCCAGCAAAGATTCAGATCTGTATGAAGCCAAACCCCAATGTGCTCTTCAAGCGTCTTGGTGAGGAAATGGTTCTGTTTAATCTGGACACTGATCACTTTTACGAGTTGAACGGGCCGGCAGCCGGGTTCTGGGAATTGCTGAGCGCCGGACACGATACTGCGCATAGTCAGCGAGCGAATGCTTGACGAGTATGAGGTTGATCGAGATCAGCTTGCCAGCGAAGCAGAGGCTTTGCTCGCATCTTTACAGCAAGAAGGTTTGGTGAGCAGTGGTGAGTAAATACCAGGTTCAGGAAATGGAGCAGGATGGTGTGGCAGGGCAGCCGCGCGCGCGCTGGTTTGCCACGTTCACCAGCACCCTGCCCGTTGATCTACCTGGATACATGGGACAGAGTGGTGGGGACAAGCGGCCGCTCGCAGACTCTCTACCTGGGTAACGAGATCAATGGCGTCCCTCCAGTTTGCGCGGCGCAAGCAGAACTGCAGCGTGATCTTCGATGGGGTCATTGTTCAATCAAGAGGATTTGCGGGACGAACTCGGAGACTTCCTGCCCTGCCGGCTGCTAATGAAGCAGAACTTATTCTCAGAGGCCTATCTGCATTGGGGCGAAGACTTATTGAGGCGCCTGAGAGGCTCGTTTGCGCTGATAATTTGGGACGGCGCTCGAGAGGTTTTTGCTTTCAGCCTGCGCGATCCTCAGGGAAGCCATCCGTTATTTTACGCGCAGTCTCGCAATGATCTGCTGCTATCGCCGTCGATCGAGGAGTTGCTTCGGCAGCCGCATGTTTCGAGTACGCTGAATCGCGCGGCACTGGTTGACCACTTCCTGGATCCGTTATCCCAGATTGGAAGAGACCTGTTATGAGGCCGTGAGCCGAGTGCCACCGGTCATGTGTTGCGAGTAGCAGGCAAGGAGCGCCGTAGTTTCCCGTTATTGGGATCCCGCGCCCGACGGAAGAAGTGGAATGGCTAACCCCGAGGAAGTCGAAGGGTTTGATGAATTGCTGGATCGGGCAGTGAGCCGTTAGCTCGAGCTTTGGCCCGGCTGGAATCTTCCTGAGCGGTGGTCTTGATTCCGTCACCGTAGCTGCCGTTGCCACCGAGCTCGTGCCGTACAGAAGGATTGCGAAAGCCCTGGCTCTGTCACTGATCTTCCCCGATCCACTTTCAAATGAAGAAGTAGTTCAGCGAGGCGTAGCAACGCAACTCGGATTACCACAGGTTGTAAAACCATTTTTATGAGGCAACTGGTACGAACGGATTATTGGGTCCGGCACTAGCACTCAGTAGTTCTCTGTCATGCCCACTCATGAACACCTGGTTGCCGGCGTATTATCAGCTTGCGCTCGAAGGCAAAAACGTGGCTGTCAGGCCATTCTTACTGGGGGCGGCGGAGACGAGTGGCTTGGACTTAGTCACTTTGCTTGCCGCCGACCTATTGCGCGACTTTGATTTTGCGAGTCTCTATAGCGAGTTATGGCAGAGTATGCGGCGCTCATTGCGGCGCTCCAGTGTGGCCCTGGGCTGGAATCTTCTATGGAAATTTGGGGCGCAGCAGCTGGTCATGCCACCGGCGCACAAGTTTGTCAAAGAAACTGCGCCTTGGGCATTGAAGCTCCGTCGGCGTCTGTCGCCGCGACCGGCCCCGTGGGAAGCCCCAAAGTGGCTGGCGCCTGGCAGTGAGCTGCGGGGGAGTTTAATCGGCGCAGAAGAGGAACACGTTAACAAGCTAGAATCATCAGACAGCCACTATATACAGCGACATCAGACCGGCACTTGACCATCCAGTGGTTTCCCGGGAGTTGGAAGAGATGTTCGAGGTTTCACCAAAAGGCCGGGCGTTCGCATGTTGCAACCATTTTGCGATGCGGATTTGGTAGATATGTTGATATAGAACTCCGCCTTTCCTGTTGATCCAGGATGGACGCAGCAAGGGTTTGGTACGTTCTTCCATGGCACGCAGATTCCCCAAGTTGGGTTTCGGACAGCAGCGAAAGGTGGAAGCTACCAGCTTTTACGCGTCTTTGATATACAGGACGGGCGCGACATCTGGGAACAGTTGAGAGGAGCGAAGGCGCTTTCTGATCTCGGATAGTTGATGACGCAATATTGAATAGCACCATCGAGACGCTTTTGGCGCGACGCCGCGACGGCAGCGCCGCACACCGAGTTTGGAGCACTTTGAATTTAGAGACCTGGGCCAGAGCCCACTATTTCATGAAAGGAGGATCGATCATTGACAAACGAAGATCGACCCTTGATACCTGACAACGATAGCTCAAAGCAAACTGACTCAAAAGAGCCGAAAAAAGCCCTGGGAGCCTATGAAGCTCACTTACACGGGAGAAGCAAAGACGTAGTGCAGTTCCCGGTGGCGGCAAGTTGAGCACGGCGCCCTCTGATCCCGGCGATCCCAAGAAGCCAACAGGCCAGGGATAATCGTCGGGTTATGAACGCGGTACCCGCTTTTGCTGGACTGCCGCTGACGAGGCGCAATGCTGAAACTCAGGATTGAGCGGATGGGAGCCGTCGTGCCTCCATCCGCTCGGACATTTAATCCATGGTGTGACGTCTGGCGTGACGGCGATGGAGTGTGTATGCCTACGCCGAGAATCTCGGCGACGATTATGGATGCACCTTCCTGAGCTCGCGAGCTTTCGCTTCACCAGTCGGGGCGACGAAGTTGCCGCGACAGTTCCCGACACTGTTACCGATGAGCTGGTTCTCGATGCCTACCGGCGAAGGATCTTGCCCATGGCCCTTCAGGTTTCCGGACGTGAGGTGCTACACGCCAGTGCGGTTCCGTTCGCCCGCGGGTGTGACGGCACTGTGCGCTGATTCCGAGACGGGAAAATCTACCATTGCTTTTGGACTGAGTAGTCGAGGGTATCCTGTCTGGGCGGATGATCTGGTGGCCTTTGAGGTTTCAGATAACGGCGGCTTGCAATCTCGCTTCCCTTTACCATGCGGCTTCGACCGCCTTCGGCGGCACTGTTCAACGACAAACTGATCGCGTGCCCGTAGCCGGGGTTGAAGAACATATCTCGCCCGGGGCGGAAAACTCGCCACTCGCTGCCATTTGCGTGCTTCGCAGAGAAAGCACCCTACCTCTCCGGTTTCTGTGCAACGCCTTTCATCTGGCGAAGCCCTGGCGGCAGTGTTGTCACATGCCTGGTCCTTCGCTCTCTCAGGACGCTGAACGCAAACGCCGAATGATCAATCACTATTTGGAACTCGTGGCCAAGGTCCCCGTGTTTGAGGTTTCTTTCCCTTCAGGTCTCGAAAACTTACCGGCCACTCTGGACGCGATCGAGACCGTGTTGGCTGAAAGCATGCAGCCAGCTTAAGCCGTAACCAGATCCTCGCCTTATTAATCTCCGCGCAGAACAGTCCCGGACTTGAACCAACATGGGAACTTCCAACGCATGGAAATGATTTCGGAATTGACTGAAGCGTCGGAAAACCCGGATCGAAGCATTTGCGGAACTTGGCGCGCTGGTCGAAAGCCGCTGGCGTGCGCAGGATTACAGCGAGAATGTATTCCCGGGGATTGCCGCTCAGGCATTGTCAGAGATTGAATTTGAGCGCCCGTGTTGATCCATGGGGAGATCATTCGCTGGGTGCACAAGACTCCGGATTTACCGGAGCAGATGGATCTCGCTGGAAAAATTCGGGAATCCTCCAATCACAACTTACGTTGGTCCGAGGTTCTTCATCGATGTTTACTATTGGCTTGATGGGACCACGACTATCCACCAGCATTCGTTCTCCGGCGCTTTTGAGGTCTTACTTGGCGGCAGCGTCCACAGCCGGTATCGCTTTGCAAAAGAGCGGGAAATCAACCCACATTTCCTGGTTGGACAGATTGAGTTCAATGACGTGTCGTTGCTTTCCCAGGGCGACATACGAGAGATTGATTCAGGCTCGCAGTTTATTCATTCCCTTTTTCATCTCGATAGACCTTCGGTAACGATCACCGTTAGAACTTACAAAGCGCCTGGGGCTCCGGTTCAGTACTCTTACCTCAAACCCTTCCTGGCCGTGAATCCGTTTTCCACGGATGCCTCGCTGACAAAAAGGTACAGACGGTTTCGCTCCTACTCAGGATGAAACACCCGGAAGCTGACCGGTTTATCGAAGACCTGCTTGACGACTCAGATTTCCACACTGCGTTTGCCGTGCTGGAGCAGGCGTTCGATTTTCTCTGTCATCGCGAAGTGGAAGAGATTATTGGTGTATCGCGCAGCCGCGATCGCTTTCAGGCTCTGCTCGATCGGGCGCGCAATAAACACGGCCGGCTTGCCGACTTGCTTTCCCCAGTGTTCGAAGAGGGCTGGAGACAGGCCGAGATCACTCGAAGGCGAACAGAAATCAAAGGGCCAGGACCACCGCTTTTTCTGGCGCTACTTTTGAACGCGTACCAGACAGGGCAACGATTCTGCGACTCGTGAAAGAAAAATTTCCGGAACAGGATGCTGTCGACCTTATAGTGAGTTGGGTTAGGGAACTGTCGGCAACAAAGATCTTCGGCTCGAGAGAACCGAATGTCCTCGGCTCTACAGAATTCACGGATCGGCACCCTCTTGTTTTCAAGGGACTGCTGCAAGGTCTCACCACAGAAGAAATTGAGGCTGGCGCGGCGTCAACACCTCAGCAGTCGGCCAGCGTCTCCTCATTCGAAGACACAGCAAACCACCTCAAGTCACCTGCCTCTATTCAAATCGTTGTTTTGTCCGTAACAGGTCGGCAAGCCTCTACGTCTGCAGCCGTGGTCTCTTGAACGAAAGACCGGGTCGCTTATCGTATTTCCATTCCGCGTAAGGACCATTCTGATCGACGTAGTGTAGGAAAACCTGAGCATTGCGCTCGCCTTCCAGCGGCTCGCGCCACAATGTGGACATTCGATCCCGCGATAGAGCAATGCGTCGCCCGGAGCCAACGCGACCGCTGAGCTGCCACCGGGTCCTTCGACCATCAATGGCCAGGGCTTTTCGCCCTGGTAACCCAAACACAACGACAAACTGATCTCGCAAGATTGGCGGTCAGTGTGCTTTCCCAGGACGTCGCCGCGATGGTAAACGCGAAAATAAGAATAGGTAGGAAAAAGCTGCAGGCCGCTGAGCTCTTCCGCGCGCGGTAGCAGATCCATTAGCAGCCCGTCCATAAAAACGTCTCCAGCGGAGGAGAGGCGCCGGGCGAGGTGTCGTCAAGAAACATGGTGCCAACCTCCGCTCGCCTGCAAGCCCACCGGTAAAGCAGAGTCAACTCCGGATCGTTGAGGCAAGAGTGCCAAACAAGGTATTTTTGTCGTGCGAATAACTCAGCTGAGTCTGTCATTTGAGGTAAGCTATCATCGTCAGCCACCTTGATTCAACTCGCAACAACATGACAGTCTCCGATCTGCGCTATTGAGATTTCGGCGCTCGCTTTCCGGGTAGTAAAACGTAATGCTAATTGCTCGTCCCGAGGACCAGATCCTAATTTGCGTGGCCCGCAGATCGCTCGATGTTGCCACGGCAGCGAACCTTCGCCAGTTACTCCGAAGAGACCTGGATTGGAATTATCTGCTGTTGATCGCCCAACGACATCGCGTTGTCCCGAGTCTGCATCATCACCTCGTTACCGAATGTCCGGATACGATACCTTCGAAAGTCAGTACCAACCTGGAGAAACTCAATCAGGGAAAATACCAGGTCGAATCTTTTACTCACAGGTGAATTACTGAAACTTGTAGACCTGCTTGAAGCGCACGGCATTCCGGCTGTTCCGTTCAAAGGACCCACCCTTGCTTTGTGGGCTTACGGTGATGTTGGACGAAGGGAGTTTGGCGACCTGGACATTTTGGTAAAGAAGCAAGACGTCCCGGCAGTCAGAGAATTGCTTGTCAGTGAGGGTTTCACTCCCAGACCCGATCTCAGCGCGGCACAACAAGCAGCCTCACTACGGTTTGATTGTTCACATAACTTTGCTAATGAAAAAAATATTTGGCTGGACGTGCATTGGCATTTTGTTGTGCCCTCTGCCTCAGTTCAGATTGATACGGACGAATTGTGGAACCGACTTCAACCGATATCGGTCAATCGCAGAGAACTGAAGACCGTTTCCGTGGAAGACTTGCTGTTGATCCTCTGTCTGCACGGCTTTACGCATTTCTGGGAAAGGCTTGGTTGGATTGGCGATGTTGCCGCAGTAATTGAGAGCCGGAAAGAAATCGACTGGCCTTTGTTGCTTAAAAACGCAGACAGAATGGGCAGCCGGCGGATTCTCTCGCTGGGCCTTTATTTGGCAAGCAACTTATTAGGGGCGTCAATTCCGCCTGATATTTGGACCATTGCATCGGCAGACGCGACTGTAGTGGCGCTTGCAAAGCAGGTGCAACGAGGCCTGTTTACAGAAGGATCTGAAGCGGCCGGAATTCTCAATGAAGGTTCGCCTTCACCTGGCGATGAAGGAAGGAAAGCGAGACAAACTTACGTCTTGTATTCGTTTGTTGGCTACACCAAGAGTCGATGATTGGAAGCTGCTGCCGCTGCCGGGTTCGCTTTTCTTTCTTTACTACGCGCTACGGCCATTCCGCCTGACAGGGAAGTATGCAGCGAAACTGTTGCGAGGTTCGGCCGAACGAGAGACGTCTCCGAACGGAAATGAAGGATAGTTTCCCGGGCGTGAGAATCTCTTTGGAGACACTATGACAAATCTTCAACTAACCGAAATACCAAGCGCTAAATCAGAGATGCTCATTCGTAAACCAGTCGCGGAGGTTTTCGAGGCTTTTGTTAATCCAGAAATCACCGCCAGGTTTTGGTTTACCAAAAGTACTGGTCGAGTCGAGGCCGGCAAGAGTCTTACATGGACGTGGGAGATGTACGATATTTCCGTTCAGGTGAATGTAAAAGAGGTAGAAGCAGGTAAGAGGATTCTGATTGAATGGGGAAACTATGGCTCCATGACGACGGTCGAGTGGGTTTCACTCCTTATAAAAACGACACGACCTACGTCAGCATTACAAATTCCGGTTTCCACGGAGATGGAGATCAGATTGTCAGAGATGCGCTCGATTCCAAGGGAGGCTTTACGTGGGTTCTGGCAGGTCTAAAAGCGCTCCTTGAACACGACCTTGAGTTAAACGCCATTGCTGATGCTTTTCCAAAGGGTCTGAAGTAGCACTAGTTGGGGCCGACGCCAACAGTCCCGCAAGCTTTTCATTTCACTACGGAACATTAGCGGCTTTCTGTTTGTCCGCTTCACCCCACTCCTTCGCTGACACGAACTGAATCCTTGTCATAAATAATTACAATCGTGCCCACAGGCAGCATTTTGCTTATCGTGCGAGCTGCGAACATTGGAACTCGAATGCAACCATGACTCTCGGGCCGGGAAGGGACAGACGGGTTGCCGTGAATCGCTAATCCATCGCTGAAGTAGCTGGGATAGTAGAGCAATCAAGAGGTGACCTTTTCCATCCCGACATTTTCCCATAGATTCTGAAGCGGCCTTTGGGTGTGTAGGCTAAACCTCTGTTGCCTTTCTCACTGTATCGTCTGCCACTGCCGGTCGAGACCGGAACAATCCTGACGATTGTCCCATCGTCGTCGATCATCGACAGCACCTGCCGATCGACATCAATCTCAACGTGTTTATAACCGGCGTCCCTCGGCTCTGGTGAGGGTGCGTTGCTAATCGCCTCGACTTCATCGCGGGTAAGCCGCCCGGTAATTTCGCGACCCTCCCATTTTTGGAACGCGATCAACGCCGTGCGTGTGATGCCGTCAATAGCGCCGTCGACCGGGCCGGTCCAGTAACCCATCTCCGAGAGGCGACGTTCTGCCTCCTTCGCTTCGGCGCGAGTGGGTAAACGTGCGGGAGGCTTCTTGTTCTTTTTTATTGGCGAGGAACTGGCCTGGTGTAAGCAAAACCAACCCAATGGTCACAAGTAGCGTTAGCGTGATCTTCCTTGAAGCTTGCATGAGAACCCTCCCAGAAACCGACTCAGAACGCGCTCAACTCGAAAGTGCGAACACTCTGCATTTTGCGAGTGACGCGTTATGTCGATGAAGCAGTCTGGTCAGGGGGCGGGGGTCAGGAAATTACCTTGTCGGGAAGGGTACCGCAGCCCAGTCTGTACTTTAAACTCTGTCAGACACAACAATACGACTGAGACCTTGAGTCAGTCAATATCGCTGCTGACGTTGACGCGATACTTGTGCGGCACCCATTTTCCTGGCTAGCAAGTTTTCTTGGATTGACCATTTTGAAATTATTCGTAGAATGCAGGGCAACGGCGCTGGGTTGCTGGGGTGAGGACAGTAACCTGTTGAGGCTGAAAGTCTCCGCCAACCGATTTGAGGCCGGGCCAAACCCGGCCTCTCGGTTTTATGGGTGCACTTTACGCGGTGGTTGATAGATAACGGAAACGTTCACTTGAATGCTGGAAATGCCACTCTTCAACCATCCTTCAAATCTTTCGGTAGTGCTCCATTTAGTGTGTTGTCCAACACGCTGATGTAGCACTACCAAATCTTCAGAATCATTTGCATCGCGCAATTTTGTAAACGACGCTCCCTGCCTCGCGATCGTTCAATAGCTCGAGAGCCCGACTTCTTTCTGCTTGCGCCCGGTCAGCTATCCGTTGACACACCAGGTCGCGAATAGAAATGCGCGGCGAAAACAAACAAACAACCATCCAAAATACCTCACTCGACACCGCTTCTTTAGTAAACTTCATCCTGACCGGAATGCGGTCTAATCACAGCCCCAGCTTCTCGATCTGACATGTCTACCTGTCTCGCTCCGCTCGAAAGGAAGCAATTGTTCTCAAAATCCAAGGTCTTTCAGTTCGCCAGCCAATCTATCTGTTGGCACAGGATGTGCACTACGAGAGGACGCTCCTCCCCGGGCCGTACAATTCTCACAAAACCTTCTAGCGCCCCGCTGGATAATTATGAGACGCGCTGACAAAGAGTCTGAAAGAGCAGGTAACATGCGGAGGCTTTTATCACTCGTAACCAAGGTTCCGGTTAAGTCTGGGGCACGCCTCGTAGTTGCCAGCTTTGTCAGTGCATGCCTGGTCGTCGTTACCGGCGACCATACCCAGCCTGTTTGGATTTCCGCGCCGATTGTCCTTGGTGTCATCCTGCCGGTTCTCTACTTTTCCTACCATTTGCCAGCCCAAAAGCGGGAGGGCGAACTTCGTACGACTCTGCGAAACGCTTGGAGATGTTTCGCGTCGCCTTCGACTATTCCGCGATTGGAATGGCTTTGGTGTTTCACACCGGCCGCTGGCATCGAGTCAACCGCTCGCTCTGCCAGCTTCTCGGCTATTCAGAAGCCGAACTTCTGGCGCGAGATTTTCGGGACTTTGTCCATCCGGATGATCGCCTTACGTCGATGGCAAAGCTGGAACAGTTGCTCCGCAGCAAGATTGCAACTTATCAAATCGAGATGCGTTGTGTTCACAAGGATGGGCATGAGGTCTGGGTCATGTGGAGCGATGTCGCAGGCGATTGTGGGAGGACACTAAATCCCTGCATTTGATCTATCAACTGCAAAGCATTACGGATCGGAAACAGGCCGAAGAAAGACTGTTGCACGACGCCTTGCATGACACGTTGACGGGTTTGCCAAATCGCGCCCTGATGATAGACCACATGAAGTTGACTATTGCGCGTGCCAAGCGCAGACAGGATCTAAAGTTCGCTGTCTTATTCCTGGATCTGGACCGCTTCAAGTTGATCAACGATAGTCTTGGTCACATGGCCGGAGACCAACTGCTCGTCGGCTTTGCCCGCCGGCTCGAAGCATGCTTGCGACCTGGAGACACAATAGCTCGTGTAGGGGCGACGAGTTCACCATCCTGCTTGAGGACCTCACTGACGAGAAAGGAAGCAGTCTCTGTTGCAGAACGAATTCATGAGGCACTGAAGCTGCCTTTCAACCTGGGCGGGCGCGACATTTTCACCACCGTCAGCATTGGGATAGCTCCCGGCTCGCTTGCTTATAACCAACCCGATGAGATCCTGCGCGATGCCGATACCGCAATGTATCGCTCAAGTCGTTGGGGAGAGCTCGTCACGAAATGTTCGATGAAGAAATGCACGCCCGCTCGACAGATCTGCTGCGGATGGAGACAGATCTTCGTCGGGCCCAGGAACATAATGAGTTTTTATTAACTACCAACCCATAGTCGCGCTCGACGATTTTCACGTCTGCGGGTTTGAGGCGCTGGTGCGTTGGCAACACCCCGAGCGCGGCCTGATATCCCCCAGGACTTCATTCCAGTTGCCGAAGAAGGCGGTCAGATCCTGCAAATTGGACAGTGGGTGCTGCGACAGGCTTGCTACCAGGCTAAGCGCTGGCAGGACAGGTTTCCCTCAGATGAGTCTCTTTACGTGACGGTCAATTTGTCGGCAAAACAATTTGCCCAGCCTGATCTGCTCGACCAGGTTGGTTCAATCCTCGAAGAGACCGGACTGGATCCAAATTTCCTTACACTCGAGATCACTGAAAGTGTGCTAATGGATGACCTCGACTCTGCCGCAGCGATGCTCTTCAAGCTGCGCGCCCTCGGGGTCAGACTGAGTATTGACGACTTCGGAACCGGTTACTCTTCGCTGACGTACCTGCACCGCTTCCCCATCGACACCTTAAAGATCGATCGCTCCTTTGTCTCGGTATTGGATAAGGACCATCTCGAGATCGTTCGCACCATCCTAAACCTGGCGGAAAACCTTGACATGGATGTAGTAGCGGAAGGGGTCGAGACCCAGGAACAAATGTCCTTGCTTAGAAACCTCTCCTGTCAAAGCGGTCAGGGATATTTCTTCTCCAGACCTATGACCGTCGAAGAAGCGGAAAGAGTACTCGAGGAAAACGTATACACCAAGCCTTGATCGAGTAGCTTAGCCCGGCTCTCTCTCTAACTTTTCTTCAAACAATTTCCGCGAGTCTCGATTTCTATGGGCCGCTTCAGTGCTTGCTGCCGCTGTTTTTACATTGAGGAAACTTTGAACCCTCAAAGCGTATCGTCAGCAGCAGTCGCCGGCCCGGTATTGCTAAAGCAGATTCCACTCTCAGGGTCCATGTAGTAAAAGTTCCGGCCAGTTGCGCCCAGGCCCTGCGACTGTTCGGGATTGGCGCTTACGCTGAACGTAGCCGCCGTATTCTCCGATTTGGCAATCAGGGTTATCACAAAAACATAGCCGCGGTCGTGCGGCTGGTCGTGGTTCATTCGTTTGTCAAGATAACCCTGCTCAAACAGCTGCTGAAATGTGCCGTATTGTCCCTTGTGGTCGATTACGTATTTGGCTTCCGCGACTCTAATGGCGTGTAGAGTAGCAACTGCAGCGGCTTCGTTGGCTTTGCGCACGCTACTCTGATAGATGGGCACGATAGCCCCAAGCAGGATTCCAATGATCGCGATCACGATTAGAAGCTCGATCAATGTAAACCCTTTGCAGCGTGATACGTTGTTTGCGTTTCGCATGGCCATTCACCTCGCCTACTTCACGAGTGCAGCAGACCAAGGTTCCATTTATTTGCGAAGCTGAGAAAGCGGGAAGAACACGTAAGTCATGATCCGTTTGAGGTCGCACCACGGGATTTAGCGCGGCTGGCAGCCTGGCAGTCGAAAAGCTCCGATGCGGCTTGAGTAATTTGCCTCCCCTTTTTGATGTAATCACCGACGTACCAGATTGTGCAGTCGTCGCTCGGATCCATCGCGGTTTGAGTGTAGTCCTGCCAACGCATTACTTTCTGGACGCTTTCGCCTTCGACGAGAATCGTTTCGCCTTAGCGTTAGTTGTCCCAATGGATCGTTTTCTAGTCGGCCTGCAAATCTTTGCCCGGGAAAGTTAGGCGCGCCGCCAAATGAATAGCCAATGCCGATATTGCCCTTGCGATCCATCGCCGGGCTTGCCATCCAACGATAAAAGTTGTCAGGCGCATAGGTTCCCTGTTGGTAGAGCAAGGGTTCGCGGTGCTTGTCCAGCCGGAACTCGTACCGCAGCGAACTCCGCCTCCTCCGGCTTCGGTGTTGACTGAATGCACCGCCACTATCGATTCGTGACCGTTCACTTTCCTATAAACCAATCGCGCCGCTGATCTTGTCACCTTGTGAATCGAGGCGCGAGTCTGTTCCAGGTTGCGGCACACAGTTGGTCAGCTGACCACCGCAGAGGTATTGATAAGGCGCTACCAGGATTTTCGTTGGACCAGCGAGTTCCGTATTGGCCGGGTTCTGCCAGTCAACATGAAATTTCCAGACTAAAATCACGTTATCAAACAGAATATTCTTCAATTGAGCGCCGCCGGCAGCCATCATGATGTTTGGCGCGCCGTGCGGTGGCAATCCCATTCCATCAATGTCAGCGTTGTTCAGAAAATTGACACCGTCGATAACAAAGCACTGCTCGGTTGCGGGCAGGCCCTTGAGCATCTTATTGCGTTCGACCACACACGCGTGTTTTTGGATCAAGTCATCGCTGGTACTTGTCGGCAAGTAATATCCGTCTGGCCAAATCGCTGGTCGCGGGTAGTCCGGAAAAAACGGCCGTAGGAATTCGTAGCGATAGTATTGCCCGAGCGGATCCGACGTCAGACTCACCGCATAACACATTGAGAAGGGACCCTGGCCCGATGTCGCGCGGCGTGGCTCGATTGGGGTTCGCGGGATTGGGTTCTGCCGGTGGAACGAGCTGAAACGGCGAACCAGCTTGACCGGGTCGACCGGGCGGACTTGTTTGTGCGGGTGGTCCGTCTTTCCCAGGTTCGGGTTGATCAGGTCGTACCGGACCGCGGCCAAAGATCGGCATTACTATCAACCAACGTCGGGCTAACTGATCATAACGAACGACAGCGTCGCCATTGTTGCGCGTTTCGCACTGGCCTCCGAATCCGGCAAAGACGGCGTTGGTGACGACGGGCCCGTACAAAACTTTTTCCGGTCTGGTGGAAACCGCCGGCCTTTCTTTGTATAGATCGCTACTCGTGTGTTTACTGTTTGGAAGATGTGATCAGGACCGACAGCAAGGCTGTTGTCTGAAGGATTGCGAACGTTGGCCTTTCCCGTGAGTCCTTGAAACCAACTCCGAGGCCATCGAAGCTCTCGACGACTTGAGCGGGTGTGCGATGACCCGGGGTCCTTTGCTCCACCGCGGCGCTCGCAGCAGGCATTGGGTTTGTCCTGGTCTCACCGTCGCTGTGTTGCAGTTGTTCAAGTGTTGCCTCGCCTGCTTCCTTATCAAGCATTGCCGCTCAGATCGTGGGCGGTTGCTGGTTTTGCGAGCGGCCGTGAAACGTCATTTCGCACGGCCTGGTAAACCGTGATCCTGTTATTCTTGCTGCTCTGAGGGAGACTGTCGGACCATGATCTGTCCGGTGCAAGTCGCGCGCTGGCGTGGCCATGTGTCTCGCCGAACTGGTAAACGCCGAACATGATAAGGCTGGCCGCGAAAATGATCGAGAACGCTAAAACCTTGATAACTCGATGATGCGCCAAGTTTTTCTGTTGCATGTTAACCGGGGCGTGATCCCGAAACTAATCGCGCACGACCAGGACCAATCCTAAGACACAAAATACCAGACCGAGAATATTTCGCAGAGACAAATGATCTTTGAAGATCACAATTCCGATCGGGACTCAACAAAAGAGTCACGGCGACGTTACTCGCAACCGCAGCCACGCTGATTCTCCAGCCCGAACGATAAGCAAGCAGGAAACCCAACTCAACACATGCAGCCGCAGCGCCGACGAGTAAAACGGCCCAGTTGGACTCTGTGAAGGAACTGACAAAAGATTTGTCTCCCGGAAGCATCAACGCGCAAGCTGTCAATACAATAATTCCTACAACGTAAGCAATGATCATTGCATAGAACGGATTGATCCCTTTAGGTATGGACTTTTGCGCCAGATGATAAAAGAGCATGCCGGCCACGACGAGGGCCAGCGGAAAATAGAAGTTTCTCATCGTTGTCATATTTACCATCCACCATCGCACTAAAGTTCGTGTTGTTTCGGTGTGGTTATCTCCTGGCTACGATTTTTGACGTCAACGTAGTAGAGATCGGTCGCCACCTGGAAGTCTTCTTTCTTTAACTCGATCTTCAGCTCCTGCCACTCCATCGTTGGTTGAATGATTTGCCAATGGTCCTTCGTTCCGACCCGCACCGGCATGACAAAACCGGATTCATCCGCTCGCCAACGGTACCGAACCACCTTCCGTGTATCGTCGAAAATCAGATCGAGGACCGGGATCGCCGTGTGGCGCAAGTATTGATCAAAGATCGGCGTCAGGTTCATCCCAGTCTTCTGGTTGAAGTAAGCCACGACGTCCTCAGTCATGATCGTCTGATACTTGAAGTGTTGATAGAAATCGCGAAGCAGTTCCCACCAGCGCTTGTCGTCGTTGACCACGCTGCGCAGCGTGTTGATGAAAAGCGCGCCTTTGAAGTACTGGTCTTGTGGCGGTGTCGCATTGACGCCGCGAGGCGCGATGATGGGTTGCTGGTTTCTGACCTTTGACTGGTAACCATTCGTATACTTCAAGCCATCATCTTTACCAAACATGTATTCGACGTAGAGACATTCGAGATAGGTCGTCCAGCCCTCGTGAATCCACATGTCGGATCGATCGGCAGCAGTGACGCTGTTGCCAAACCATTCGTGTCCGCTTTCGTGAATGATGATGAAGTCAAATCTGGGTGAGATGCCGACGCCCGTCCAATCGCGCTCAAGATAACCGTTAGCGAAGTGGTTGCCATAGGTAACGCGCGGACTGGTGCTCCATGCCCGAGTAGGGCGCCTGGATCAATTTGTAGCCGTCCTTCTTGAATGGATACTCACCGAAGTAATGTTGATAGGCTTCGAGCATTCCCCGCGCTTGGGCAAATTGTTTCTTCGCCTTGTCCAGATCTTCCGGCAGCGCGTAGAAGTCGAGTGACAGGTCGCCGAGCCGATCGCCGAAGTGCACATAGTTGCCGATGTTCAGGCTTACGTCGTAGTTGTTGATAGGATACTGAACCAGCCAATCCCACCGCGTGCTGCCGTCTCCAAGATCCGTCTTGGCCGAGAAATTTTCCATTTGAGACATCCGTGAGCTGGTTAGGTATCGCGACGCTGATGCGCATCGATTCTGGCTCGTCTTTCCATTGATCCTTGTTCGGCCACCAGATGCTTGCACCCTCGCCTTCACAGGCTGTGAAGATCCACGGCCGGCCCGCCGGGTCTTTGCTGAAAGTGAAGCCACCGAAGCGGCCAATCGTCTGCGGTGTGCCGGAGTAGTAGAAGTCGATGGTGTAGATGCGCCCGGCTTTAAGATTTTGGGGGAAGTTTACAAACACCGCGCCTGAATCGCGTTCGTACTGTAGCGGTATACTTGAGCTTGCCGAGGGCTGTCTCTTCCCTGCCAGTGCTCTCAAGGATCTGAACGATCTTCTCGACCTTTCAGGTTGTTGTACAGGTCGAGGTTGAATCCGGCGTGTCATCCTTGAGCATCTTGAAACGGATGCGATTCTTACCACTCACGAACTTCTTCTCGGGATCGACCCGAATGTCGAGGATGGTAGAAGAGCAGGTCATTATTTGCCCGATACCGGCCATACTCACCGCGCAGAATGTCGGCGTGCGTAACGGGCTTCGAGAGTCGGCACTGTTTGCAGCAAGGCAGTTCGTGTTTGCGCGCATACCGAATTGGCCGCGACAGCTAGCAGAAACAGGAAGGCAATTATGGACTTGCCAGAAGGGGCTGCGAACATGAACGTTACTTTAACCAATTGATCGCAAGGCATCCAGTTTAGCTTTCGATCGAGTGAGTTGCTGGGACCGCGGGCGCCCGCCCGCAATTAGCGCGAAGCGCGAAGAGTGTTGTGACGCGTGCTGCGAAAAATTGCGCGCCTGAGGCGCGTTTGCGGGCGGGACGCCCGCGGTCCCAGCAACTCACTTGAGCGGTGCGAGCGCGAGTCCCGCTGGCCCGTGGTGTTATCATGTTTGAGATATGGAAAAACTTCTCCTTTCTTCGGTCGTAAAGCGGCGTGGCTGGTGCTGGTCGCGATAGCTGTGGTTGCGTTCGCTGTCGTGGCTGCGCCGGTTTGGATCATTCAACCATTTCCAGCCGCAAACGGCGCGCGGTGTTGCAGTCTCCTATACGTTACGTCGCTGGTCTCCCTGGATAACCCTCCTTTCGTTGGCGTGTGCAGTGTTCCTTGTCGCGCAGCTCTGGCCGGGCTCGCGTTGGTGGAAGAGAGCGTTTCTCGTAATCGTGTTCATTCCTTTGCTCGTCTCGACCTGGTTCGCGCGGCAGAACCATTTCGAATGGATGTTTAATCCGCTTGCGAATGCAAGCTTATGCAAAGTCGAGTGAGGCTGGATTCGTAGCTGACACTGACATCGTGATGACCGTGGAGAGCAACGGCGAGGCGGCGGCATATCCGATACGGCAGATGGCCTACCATCATCTGGTTCAGGACGTGGTGGGAGGCACCCCGATAGTCGCCACTTATTGAACGCTCTGTCACACCGGTCTGGTGTGGGAGACGACAGTAAACGGACGGCAACTTCACTTTCATCTCGCGGGTATCAACAATCAAAACTTCATCATGCGCGATGAAGAGACAGGCTCGTGGTGGCAGCAGGTCACTGGCGAAGCGATCCAGGGCCACTAAAGGGTCAACGACTTCTTCCGGTCTTTCACGATGAGTTGACGTTCGGATTGTGGAAGCGAGAGAAACCAGAAGGGACGCGTGTTGCGCCCCAACGAGCAGACCGCGCAGGCAGGGAAGTATGTGCCGGCCAATTGGGAGAGCGGATGGTTAAGGTGCCTGTTGCAACCTCGGTTGCGATTGATAAGTCCCTGGAACCGAGAACGCTCGTCGTCGGCCTTAGTGTTAATGGAGTCTCGAAAGCCTATCCGCTGGACGCCTCGTGAAGCAGAGTTTGATACTGGATGATCTGGGCGGGGTTCCAATCTTTATTGTAGTTGGCGACGACAAGCGATCGATGCGCGCCTTCGAAAGATCAGTCGATGGACGCAAGTTGGAATTCCTTCTCAAACCAAACACCAGTACCTTTGCGATGGTTGATGCTGAAACCGGCAGTGAATGGGATTTCACCGGGAAGGCAACTGGAGGCCAGCTTGCCGGACGGCAACTGAAGAAGATCTCCATTCTTAACGACTACTGGTTCGACTGGATGACTTACAATCCCAGGACGGGCGTTTACAAACTGGGCGATCGCTAGCGTTGAATACACACGGCGCCGGATGCCCACACGGCTTGGCCTTCTGGTGTGCGGCAAGTCTCATGACTTGCCGTAAGCGCAAACTAAGTCTATAAGGTCTATGACCGCAGGAACTCTTGGGTCAAAGACCCTGCGAACAGGGAACAGTTAGCTGGCAAGTCCGAGACTTGCCGCGCACCAAATGGCAAAGCCGCATTTGTGAGAAAGCAGCTTTGGTTAGGCGAACGAGCGTCTTGGCGATGAAAGTTCTCCATGAATTTGTCAGGTCTCCCGCATTCCGAGTTCTCGCGCTCGTTTTACTTTCCTTCTCCGTTAACACATTCGCGCAGCAGCCGCACACGCTCACCGGCGACATCCGCGCACACAAAGCTTCCACTCAAACACTCTCAATAATGATCGTGACGTGATCGTTTACCTGCCGCCGGGCTACGAGGCCTCCAAGGCCAGGCGGTATTCTGTCTTCTACATGCACGACGGACAGAATCTATTTGACGGCGCCACCTCGTTTATTCCGGGGCAGGAATGGCGCGTCGATGAAACAGCGGAACGGTTAATCGCGGCCGGAAAGATCGAGCCGGTAATCATCGTGGGTGTTTACAACGATAAAGACCGCATCGATGAATACACGCCCGCGGCGGACGCGAAGTACAAGCTGGGCGGCAAGGCGGATCTTTACGGCCGGATGTTGGTAGAGGAGTTGAAGCCGTTCATTGATTCCCAGTACCGGACGAAGCGCGATGCTAAGCACACCGGTTTGGCCGGCTCATCATTGGGCGGGTTGGCTTCGCTCTACCTCGCGCTTAAATACCCAAACGTCTTCGGACGCGCCGGCGTGGTATCGCCGTCGGTATGGTTTGCCGGCAAACATATCTTGCATTACGTTGAATCGCTGCCGAAGAAATCAAACGTCCGCATTTGGATTGACATGGGAGCAAAAGAAGGACGAACTCCGGAAGAGGCGCAACAATCAATCGAAGACGCCAGGCTTTTGCGAGACGCACTCGTCAAGAAGGGTTGGCGGCTCGGCAGCGACCTCAACTACTTCGAAGCAGAGGGTGCGGAACATAATGAAGCCGCCTGGGCGGCACGCGTCGAATCGATCCTTACGTTCCTTTTTCCACGAAAGATGTAAGATAGTCGCCGGCAATTCCCGCTCAGGAGAAAACTTTATGAACCATTTGAGAAGGTGCGCGCTAACCGTATTCGCTGCATTGGCCGTTTTGTGCTCAATGTCCTTCGCTGTTGCGGCACAAGAGCGCTCGGCTGTACTGACGGGCGCAGACTTAACCAGAGTAGTGCCTCCGGATTCTATTTCAGGGGCTGACTGCGCCCACTCAGATGCGCAATGCCGCCGCTGTGCGTTTTGGCACTAACCGCTACGTGATCGCTGGCATGGTTGATACTTCCGGGTACGCGGCCGACGTGCGCGCCAGCTATGAAGGATTTCTGATCACGGATTCCGCGATTAGTATTAATGGTTCCGACCTTGGCGTTGGTGCTTATGGTTTTGGTTTTAGTAACGACGGCAAATTGAACATTCTCAACTTGGCCGGCAGCAAATACTCTCCGTCTCCACCACCAGGGACAGCAAATTGAAGCGCCCGCGCCCCCTGACGATGACCAGCGAAGGCGACGGGATTCGACTCTATGGCGGCAGGAATACGTAGTCATCGCAGCGAAGTAAATGGTTTCGTTCCTGATGCGCGCCTTTCGGTTTTTCCTGTCGCCATTGGTGGCACTTTGTTTTTTGATTGCTTTACCGTTAGCGGTGATCGGTCAAGCAGTCGAGTCCAAGTCCCACCCCACAACGCACGGGTAAGTCTTACAGTTCGGAAACACCAAGCAAAAAGCCGCCGCCACCCGCGCCGCAAGCGCAGTCTCCCGTCACCTTCAGCGACATTACGACTTCGACGAATATCAACTTCAGACGGGCACCGTCTTTTACCTCAGTGAAGTATCTGCTCGGAGGCAATAGGCGGCGGCGTTGCCATGCTTGACTATGACAACGACGGTCGCCTGGATCTGTTTTTTACGAACGGCGCGGCCTTGAGAGGATCCGATGCCGAAAGCAGAAATGCCTGATAAGCGTGACGCCAAATACTGGAATCGGCTTTACCGCCAAAAGTCGGATGGCACTTTTGAAGATGTCACTGAAGCCGCGGGACTCAAGGGTAACGGTTTTAGCATGGGAGTAGCCGCTGCTGACTATGACAACGACGCGTACACCGACCTATTTGTCACCGGTTACGGCGGCAATTTCTCTATCACAATAACGGCAACGGCACGTTTACCGACGTCACAAAGAAGGCTGGTGTTGGCGGTGCTGGGTGGTCGACAAGTGCTGCTTGGATTGATTACGACCGCGACATGGCCGGCTCGATCTTTTGTGGGGCGCTATGTTGAATGGGATTTCGAGGCCGGCGCACTCTACTGTGGCGATATTCGGCCCGGCTATCGAGCCTATTGCCATCCGGACAATTTCAAGGGCGCTACGAATATCCTTTATCACCAGCGCGCAGACGGCTCGTTTGAAGATGTAAGTGCGAAGTCAGGGATTGAAGAGCCGGGAGGCAAGGCCCTGGGCGTTGCCCTGGCTGATTTTGACAACGACGGATTCATGGATATCCTCGTCGCCAATGACAGCGTGCGCCAGTCGCTCTATCACAACAAAGGCAATGGAACGTTTGAAGACATTGCTGTTTCAGCCGGCGCGGGCTATGACGAAAATGGCAAGACCTACGCGGGAATGGGAATCGCTGCGGCGGATTATGACAACGACGGCTATCCCGATATCTTCATCACCACACTCTCAAATGAAACCTATCCGCTCTATCACAACGATCGCGACTTGACCTTTACCTACGCAACCAACTCCGCCGGAGTCGGCGAGATCACGCTCCTATATTCCGGATGGGGGCGCACTCTTCATCGACGCCGACAATGATGGCTGGCGCGATCTATTCGTGGCTCAAAGCCACGTGCTCGATACTATCGAGAAAGACAAACCCTGACCTGAAATACAAACAGACGCCGCTGTTGATGCTTAACACAGGCAAGGGCTTTGCTAAACGTGTCGGCTATCGGCGGGACCGGCTTCCAGTACGTACTGGCCGGGCGCGGGCGCAGCGTTTGGCGATTTGAACAACGATGGGCTAACTGACGGGTGGATCGCGACGCTCGATGGTCGCCGGTAGTCGCCTCCAGAGGAACGACGGAGCTAAGGGCGGAGCGAAGAGAATCACTGGCTAGGCTTATCTCTGGTCGAGGTCTCAAATCCAATCGCAATGGGATTGGCGCGCGTATCACCGTCACCGATAGCGCTGGCGGCAGAAACAGATAGCTTGATGCGAATACGTCTGGAAGCTATCTGGCATCGAATGACCGCAGAATTGTTGTGGGTCTGGAGCAGACCACGAGTGTGCGAAGTGTTGAAGTGAGCTGTCGAGGAAACGTGTTCAGGCTGGTGCCAATGAGCCGCAACTCTGATCGGTACCCGGTTATTAGCAGTTGCTAGCCCGTAGCGCAGGTCAGTCAACCTCTTCCCAATCGCGGGCGTCCCGCCGCAACAGAGTGCTGTTTAGCGCGAGCTGCGCTTATCTTCATCAATCCTTGCTGACGAATCATTGGCGGCGGACGCCAGCATTCCAGCGAAGAGGTTGACACTGATAAAGGGGTCGCGTATTTTCTGGTCGAGTTTTTACAGGATTCGCCTATCAACCACTTCGATTCAAGCTCAAAGTGAAAAAATAATCGAGTGAGGATCCTTTTGAATAATAGATCTGCCAGCGGTTTCTGATCGCTATTTTTAGCTTTCCTGCTGGCATCGCTTTTCGCGGGCTGATTGTTATCGCTCAAACACCCTGTGAAGAAGCCTGAAACGCAGGGCGGGCGTCTCCACCGGAGCGCCAGTGAACTATCAGTCGCGCTGCAATACCGGGGGTCACACCCGAAAGCGCAGCCAATCGTATTCGAGGATGTAACAGACAAGACAGTACTCGCAAACTTCAAAACACCGTTCGGGCAGTCCACAGTGAAAAAAGAACTATATTTTTGAAACGACGTCCGGCGGCGTGGTAGCCATCTTTGACTGTGACGATGGACGGCCGGACGTCTATTTGGTTAATGGTTCAACGCAGCAGCGCTTGAGGGCAAGGAAAGGCGCCGCGCCAGCTCTTCCGCAATCTCTGGAACTGGAAATTGAAGATGATCAGCAAAGCCGGCGTCGGAAACGACCGCTGGTTGCGGATGAGCCGTCGGCGACTACGATAACGATGGTCACCCGACATGTATGTTACTAATTTCCTGGCGTGTCCCGCCTTTACCACAACAACGGCAACGGAAACTTTTTCTGACGCCGCTGGAAAACTAGGGGTCGCCCGCAGCGCTGGAGCACCGGGTGCCAGAGTTGGGGTGATTACGACGGCGACGGAAAACTGATCTCCTTCGTTCCGGCTGAGCTGGTGCCGCCGAGATCGATCTCAATACCAATTTGCCCCCGAGTCCGAGCGAGGCAGGGAAGCCGGGCAGCGAGGGATAAAACTGCCGTTTCAGGTGTAGCGGTGATGTGTGGCCCGCGCGGCCTGCCGGAAGGCGACACGCTTTATCAAGCAATACGTAACCGGAACGAAGTACAA